>LFRM01237909.1_pt1 | contig 13961 bp, 12 predicted proteins | sample 618341 | NCBI WGS metagenome assembly LFRM01 (sample SAMN03654438, study PRJNA283298) | anaerobic digester metagenome | isolation source: pool of bioreactors CSTR01a, CSTR02a, and CSTR03a thermophilic anaerobic... | place: Denmark: Kgs. Lyngby | collected 2014-05-21 | reverse complement strand
GAATTACCGCCTGTAGATCAATCGAATGAGTATTCGATTATTGAAAAGAATGTTAAGAAACTAGAAGATACTTTTGCGAGTTTCGGAGTTGATGCTAAAGTTCGTAAGGCAAACTTAGGCCCGGCTGTTACCAAATATGAGATTCAACCGGCTGTAGGTGTGAAAGTAAGTAAAATTGTTAACTTAGCGGATGATTTGGCATTAGCATTGGCAGCGAAAGATATCCGGATTGAAGCGCCGATTCCTGGTAAATCCTTTATTGGTATTGAAGTGCCGAATACCGAAGTGAGTACAGTTTCATTCCGTAGTGTGATTGACCGCACCCATAGCAGCGATAAGCTATTGGAAGTTCCTTTGGGGCGTGATATCTCAGGAGCCATCCAATATGCCGATTTGACGAAAATGCCTCACTTATTGATTGCCGGAGCGACAGGTAGCGGTAAGTCGGTCAGTATCAACGGTATCATTATTAGTATTTTACTGAAGGCTAAGCCGAATGAAGTTAAAATGATGATGATTGATCCGAAGAAAGTGGAATTAAACGTTTATAACGGAATTCCCCACTTGCTGACACCAGTAGTAACGAACCCAAGGAAAGCAGCGCAAGCATTACACAAAGTAGTAGCTGAAATGGAAAGAAGATATGAGCTCTTTGCTGGGACAGGGATGCGTAACATTGATGGTTATAATGAATTAATTTTGGAATATAATGTCGAAAAGGGCGAAAATAACCCAACATTGCCGTACATTGTGGTCATTGTTGATGAGTTAGCCGATTTAATGATGGTCGCTAGTAATGAAGTGGAAGATGCCATTACGCGCTTGGCTCAAATGGCACGTGCAGCTGGAATTCATATGATTCTAGCCACACAAAGACCGAGTGTGGATGTTATTACCGGGATTATTAAAGCCAACGTTCCTTCTCGGATGGCATTTGCCGTTTCCAGTTCAATCGATTCGCGAACCATTCTCGATGGAGCAGGGGCAGAAAAACTTCTGGGACGGGGAGATATGTTGTATCGTCCGATGGGTGAAAATAAACCGAAACGTGTTCAAGGGGCGTATCTTTCGGATTCTGAGGTCGAAAGCATTGTTAGTTTCGTAAAAGAGCAACAAGAACCGAACTATTCCGAAGAAATGATGAAATTGGATGCAGCACCGGTTCAATCAGATGAACCGGAGGATGAGTTCTTCCAACCAGCATTAGAGTTTATCGTTGAAGAAGACGCAGCAAGTATTTCTAAGCTTCAAAGGAAGTTTCGTATTGGTTATAACCGGGCAGCTAGAATTATTGATGATATGGAAGCACGGGGCTATGTGGGGCCTGCTGACGGTAGTAAGCCGAGAAAGGTTAATGTTAACGCGGAGATGTTAGGTCAAAGTTCGGGAATTGATGATGACGTTTAAAAGTAAGAGTTTACATTCGGAACGATACCGCTCTAAAAATGAAAATTAGATGAAATTTGTTGCACACATATTTCCTTAATTTCAAAACTGTGATATTGTTTACTTAAGCGAGACATGTGCTTGCAAAAATCGAGTGTTTACACTCAAATGGAGGGTTTACTTTGAATAAGAAAAAATTGTTAAGCTTGTTGACTCTAGGATTGAGTGCAAGTGTGCTACTAGCAGCATGTGGCAATGAATCTGAAGAAGCAACATCTGATGCGGATGAAACTGCTAGCTCTACTGCAGTTGAAAGCTCAGACACTGAAACATCAAGCGATGATTTCTCAGTAGTTATGATTACTGACGTTGGTGGCGTTGACGATAAGTCCTTCAACCAAAGCGCATGGGAAGGTCTAACAGCTTGGGGCGAAGAAACAGGCAAAGCTAAAGGTGTGGGTGGTTACGAATACATCCAATCTGATAATGAAGCTGACTTCATCACAAACTTGACAACGGGTGTTAACAACGGCTTTGACGTTGTTTTCGGTGTTGGTTACATCTTGAAAGATGCTATGCAAGAAACTGCTAGCAACTACCCAGACACATTATTCGCAATTATCGATGACCAAATCGAAGGCGAAAATACAACTTCTGTTCTTTTTGCAGACAACGAAGCAGCATTCTTAGCTGGTGTTGCGGCTGCTAAAACAACTAAAACAAACCACGTTGGATTTGTTGGTGGTATGGAAGGCGTTGTAATCGATCGTTTCGAAGCTGGTTTCTACGCAGGTGTTAAATCTGTAAGTGAAGACATCGATGTAACTGTTCAATATGTAGGTAGCTTTGCTGATGCAGCACAAGCAAAATCTATTGCTAATGGTATGTACTCAAGCGGCGTAGACATCATTTATCAAGCAGCTGGTAACGCTGGTAACGGTGTATTTGCTGAAGCACGTGATATCGTAACTGCTGCTCCGGAACGTGAAATCTACGTAATTGGTGTAGACCGTGACCAACAAGAAGAAGGTAAATTGACAGTTGACGGCGAAGAACGCGACTTGACATTGACTTCAACTGTTAAAGGTGTAGGTGTGGCTGCTCAAGAAATCGCTAACTTAGCAATGAACGGTGAGTTCCCAGCGAACGAGGTTCAATTCTTAGGTCTAGCTGAAGGTGGAGTTAGCTTAACTGACGGAGTACTGTCAGAAGAAGCAATCGCTGCTGTTCGTGAAGCAGAGCAAGCAATCATCAATGGTGAAATCGAAGTTCCAGAAACACCTTAATTAATATATTAATGAATTCTGGAGGGGATGGGGCATAGAGGCTCCGTCCCCTTTTTCTATTGAATTCTAAATAATTGAGAAGCTTTATAATCATAATTTTAGATGGTTCATATGGCTTGGGCGTTGCAATTACAGTATAATAGGGTAACTGTATCAAAAGTTATATAAAAGGAGGAAAGCGCATGGTTGAGGAAAATTATGTAATTGAAATGATTAATGTTACAAAAGCTTTTGGAAATTTCAAGGCGAACGATAACATCAACCTCAAAGTCAAAAAAGGAGAAATCCATGCTCTCTTAGGTGAGAACGGAGCAGGAAAGTCTACTTTGATGAATATCTTATCTGGCTTATTACAACCGACAAGCGGAATGCTTAAGGTAAATGGAAATGAAGAAGTTATAGCATCTCCAACTGTAGCGGATAAATTAGGAATTGGGATGGTACATCAGCATTTCATGCTTGTTAAAGATTTTACTGTTACTGAGAATATAATTTTGGGTAAAGAAACCACTAAGCTGGGAGTATTAAACAAAAAAGACGCGGCAAAAACAATCAAGGACTTATCTGATAAATATAAATTATATGTTGATCCATCTGCAAAAGTAGAAGATATTTCTGTAGGAATGGAACAACGTATCGAAATATTAAAGACATTATATCGTGGCGCCGACATTCTTATATTTGATGAACCAACCGCAGTTTTAACTCCACAAGAAATTGAAGAGTTAATGTCGATTATGAAAGGTTTAGCTGCAGAAGGTAAATCAATTATTTTGATTACCCATAAGTTAGATGAAATTAAACAAGTAGCCGACCGTGTAACAGTTATTCGTAAAGGTAAGAGTATTGATACAGTTGACGTTAAAGGAACAACAAAACAACAAATGGCAGACATGATGGTTGGCCGTTCTGTAATCTTTAAAACGGATAAAACAGCGCCAAATCCTAAAGAAGCAGTTTTGGAAGTTGAAAATCTTCACGTAAAAGAAAGCCGTGGACTGGAAGCGGTGCGTGGTTTGAATTTGACTGTCAGAGCAGGGGAAGTAGTCGGGATTGCTGGAATTGACGGAAATGGTCAATCAGAACTTATTCAAGCTATTACGGGATTGCGTAAAGTTGAAAGTGGTAACATTAAATTGAATGGTGAAGAGATTACAAACTTGCCTCCAAGAAAAATTACAGAGTCAGGTTTAGGCCATATTCCAGAAGACCGTCAACGTCATGGTTTGATCTTGCCGATGACTCTTTCCGAGAACATTGCACTGCAAAGCTACTATAAAGAACCATTCAGTCATAATTATTTCTTAAATGAAAATGAAATGGACGCTTATGCAGTTCGCATGATTCAAGAGTTTGACGTGCGTACGCAAAGTGAGCATTCTACTGCTGGCTCATTATCAGGTGGTAATCAGCAAAAAGCAATTATTGCGCGTGAAATTGACCGTGATCCAAGCTTGTTGATAGCAGCACAACCAACACGTGGATTGGATGTGGGCGCGATTGAATTTATTCATAAACGTCTTGTTAATCATCGTGATCAAGGAAATGCCGTTATTCTAATGAGTTTCGAATTGGATGAAATCTTGAATGTATCTGATCGTATTGTGGTTATGTATGAAGGTAATATTGTGGCGGAAGTTATTCCATCTGAAACAAGCGAGCAAGAGTTGGGCTTGTTGATGACAGGTACTTCTTTAGAAAAAGCCAGAGAAGAGCTGGGCCACAAGCAACCGGAAGGAGGAATCGGTCATGAATAATCTTTATATGAACAAAAGATTCCAAGCATTAGCAATTCCGTTGCTTTCGGTAATACTAGGTGTCATCGTTGGAGCAATCTTGATGCTTTCGTTTGGATATGACCCAGTTGCTGGGTATGTCGCTATGTTCCGTGGTGCGTTGTCCAATCCGTTCTACATCGGACAAACACTGCGTATGGCAGCACCATTAATCGTTATCGGTTTAGGGTTTGCGGTTGCAAATACAGCTGGATTCTTTAACATCGGGCTTTCTGGACAAGTTCTAATGGGTTGGTTTGCATCCATCGTTGTTGCACAAACATTGCCGGACTTGCCAAAATTCATTTTACTTCCGTTGGCTATTATTGCAGGTATGATTGCAGGTGCAATCTGGGCAGGTATTGCCGGAGTTCTACGTGCTTACTTTGATACAAGTGAAGTTATCGTAACAATTATGCTTAACCACATTTCTTACCATACAGTGAATCATATTATCAGAACGTATCTGGTAGAAGTTGGAGATTCAACACAAAGGATTGGCGAAAATGCAAGTATGCGTATTCCATTCCTAACAAGTATTACGAATAATTCTACATTGCATATAGGTATCTTTATCGCTATCGTCATGGTATTTATCGTTTCAATCTTTATGAATCGTACGACATTCGGTTTCGAATTGCGTTCTGTTGGTTTGAATGCAGATGCAGCAGAGTATTCCGGAATGAATGCGAAGAAAAATATCGTAATGGCAATGTTAATCAGTGGGGCTTTAGCTGGTTTAGGCGGAACAATGGAAGGTTTAGGAAACTTCCAAAACATTTTCGTGCAAGGTGGTATTCCACAAATCGGTTTCGATGGTATGGGGGTAGCATTGTTGGGGGGAAGCAGCCCAATCGGTATTCTATTCTCTTCACTTCTATTTAGTATCATGAAGACAGGTGGTACAACAATGCCGCTTGCTGCTGGAACACCGAACGAAATCGTAGATATTGTTATTGCTTTGATTATCTTCTTTGTTGGAGCAAACTACATTATCCGTTTATTGCTTTCGAAGCTTCAAAAGACTGAAAAGAAAGAGGTGGCGTAGATGGATTTAATTGGCATTTTGACATTAGTCGTATCGAATACGCTCGTTTACTCTGCTCCACTTATCTTCGCGGGTCTGGGAGGAACATTCTCTGAACGCGGAGGAATTGTTAACGTTGGTATTGAAGGAATCATGGTAATGGGAGCATTCTCATCTATTGTTTTCAACTTATCATTCGCTGAAACATTTGGCGCAGCAACGCCATGGCTTGGACTTTTGGTAGGTGGACTAATTGGGGTCTTATTCTCCTTGATTCATGCACTAGCAACAGTTCATTTACGTGCCGACCACATTATTTCTGGTACGGTTCTTAACTTACTTGCACCGGCATTGGCGCTTTTCTTAACGAAAGTTCTTTATAATGGTCGTGGACAAACTGATTTCATCGTTCGTAACTTTGGTAAAACAAGCTTCCGCTACTTAAAGGATATTCCTGTGATTGGAAAGATTTTCTTTACAAACACATTGAGTGTTGCTTACGTTGGTATTCTTGTTGCATTCCTTAGCTACTTCATTATTTTCCGCACATCATTCGGTTTGCGCCTGCGTGCAGTAGGCGAGCATCCACAAGCAGCAGATACATTGGGAATCAATGTATATATGATGCGTTATGCTGGGGTAATGCTCTCCGGCTTGATGGGTGGTATTGGTGGAGCGGTTGTTGCACAATCAATTTCATTGAACTTCTCGCATGCAACTATTGCAGGACAAGGGTTTATCGCTATGGCGGCAATGATCTTCGGTAAGTGGAATCCAATTGGGGTTATGGGTGCGGCTTTATTCTTCGGCTTCTCGCAAAGTTTGAGTGTAATTGGAAACTATATTCCAGTTATCAAAGACATTCCAAACGTATTCCTGTTTGTATTACCATACATCTTGACAATCATTGTATTAGTCGGCTTTATTGGCAAGTCTAAAGGACCTGCAGCTAACGGTACAACATACGTTAAGACTAAATAAAATAATAACGAAAAAGCCTCGGAAACGAGGTTTTTTCTATGTTGTTTATCTCATTTGTAAAAGCATTTAAATTAGAGTATAGTTTTCTTATATGTGTAAAACGAGAAAGTGACGTGAATAGATGGACTTACAACTTACAAATGGTGTTCGAGCACACATTCAAACGACCAGTAAATTTAAAACGGTACTAATTGAATATAAATTTAGAACGAAGTACGAACCGGAAATAGCAACAAAAAGAACCTTACTTAAAAACATTATGGTAACAAATTCAAAAAAATATCCCTCTCAAAAAGCGCTGGATAATCAGATGTCATGGTTATACGGGGCTTCCTTAAGTGCGTCTACACAAAGATACGGAACTGAACATGTGTTATCTTTTCGCTTAAAGGTTATTAACGATCGTTTTATTGGTGGCTATGATAATTTATTAGAAGAGGGCTTTGCCTTTTTACAAGAAGTTATTTTCAACCCCAATATTGAAGATGCTGCATTTCACCAACCGACGTTTGATAGAGAAAAAATTAATTTAGAAAATTATTTTAATTCGTTGGAAGATGACAAGGGTAGGTTTGCGACAATCAAGCTCAATGAAGCCCTGTTCGAAGGAACCGATCAAGCTTACTTAGGCATGGGTTCAGAAACATTTCTACCCAACATTTCAAGTCAGTCTCTTTATACAACTTATCAAGAAATGATTGCTGATAATGCTATTGATATTTATGTTTCGGGAGATGTTGATTCAGAGAGAATAGAGAAAGCTATCATGCAACAACCATTTTCAACCCGTACGGTTACGTCCAACAATAAGTTTGTGACGTTGACACCACGCTCAGAAGCGGCTCATATTGATTATGTTTCTGATGTTTCGCAAGGGAAACTTTTATTTGGCTTTAAATCGCCAGCTTATTATGGGGAGGCTGAGTATTATACAGGGATGGTATTCAATGGTTTATTCGGTGGATTCCCACACTCCAAGCTTTTCCAAAACGTTCGGGAGAAAGAAAGTCTAGCTTACTCTGCATCAAGCTATCTTGATTACATCAGAGGCGTCATGATTGTTTCTACTGGTATTGCTTTTGAGAAGAAAGACCAAGCTGAAGCAATCGTATTGAAACAGCTTGTTGATATGCAAAAAGGAGACTTTGAAGATTACCTTATCGCTCAGACTAAGGATATGTTAATCAATCAGTATAAGCAAAATGATGATAATCAGTCTGCAGCATTGAGTAAAATTTATTCGAATAACTTATTAGCAGGCCGCACGATTTCAGATGAGGAATGGCTGAGCGGAATCGAACGTGTGAAGCGTGAAGATATTATTGAACTGGCGAACCAAATGGCTCTCCAAATTATTTTCTTTTTGAAAGGGGAAGATGATAAAGATGCATAAAGTTGAATATCCTCTTTTAGATGAAACAGTCTACTATGAAAAAATGCAGAATGGACTGCAAGTGATTCTGATTCCCAAGCCGGGATTCGCCAAAACATATGGAATTATCACCACTGATTTTGGTTCTATTGATAATCACTTTGTACCATTACAATCAGATTCTGAAATAGTTGTACCGGATGGCGTTGCTCATTTCTTGGAGCACAAGTTATTTGAAGGGGAGAAGCATGATGCGTTTGATGATTTCTCTAAATTGGGATCCTCTGCAAATGCCTTTACGTCGTTTACGCGAACAAGCTATCTCTTTTCAGCAACAAGTAAAGTAGACGAAAATATTGAAACACTTCTCGATTTTGTTCAAGAGCCATACTTCACAGAAGAAGGAACCGAGAAAGAAAAAGGGATTATCGCACAAGAAATCCAGATGTACGAAGACAATCCGGATTGGCGTTTGTTTTATGGTCTGTTGAAAAATATGTATCCGAAGCATCCACTTTCTATTGATATCGCCGGTACTGTCGACAGTATCCAAGCGATTACGCCTGAAATTTTACAAACGTGCTACGATACGTTTTATCACCCCTCTAACATGAACCTGGTGATTATTGGGAACTTCCCAGTAGAAGAAACAATGGCTGTAATCCGGAACAATCAAGATGCGAAAGAATTCGCGAAAGAAGAGCATATCTTGCGCTTTATTCCTTCCGAAACAATTAGTGATTTAACCGCTCATGATGAAATTGAAATGGATGTAAAACGTCCGAAATTAATTATGGGAGTAAAAGGTTTAACTACACAATTGGAAGGGAACGAATCCGATAACTATTACTTAAAAGGTTCATTACTAATGGAAATGCTTTTTGGACGCGGATCGGACAACTTCAATACACTTTACGATAATGGCGTTTTAGATGACAGCTTCAATTATAGTTTCACTATCGATCGTAGTTTCAATTTTATGGCCTTAGAAGTGGATACCAATGAACCGGAACAAGTGATTAAAGAGTGGAAGAACATTCTTTTGAACTGGAAAAATGATTCAAGTTTTACGGCTGAAAACTTTAATCTTTTGAAACGCGCTTTTATTGGTGAACAACTGCAAGCATTTAATTCGCTTGAGTATATTTCTAATCAATATGGTTATTTGTATGCAGCAGGTATCGAAATGTTTAATCGTATTGAGCGACTCGAAACGTTAACACTTGAAGATATCGCGGCATTTGCAGAACACTATATTAATGAACAAGTAATTAGTACGTTTATCGTAAAACCAAAGAAAGGTTCAAACGTATGAAAGCTGTTTTAGTAACCGGTTCTTCGGGCGATATAGGGTCCAGTATTTGTCAGACATTGGCCGCTGATGGTTGGTCTTTATATTTACATTATCATTCTAATCAGCAACGGATAACTGACATGATGCAAGAATTTCAAGAGAGATACCCAAATCAAGAATTTATTTCGATTAAAGCAGATCTTGTCAAAGAAAATGCCGTTGAAATACTGACAAACCAACTCTTCTCTCTTAATGCGGTTGTTTTTGCGCATGGGACGACTGAGTACGGTTTGTTGGATGCTTTGACGCCGGAGCGCATGGATTACTTATGGAAAATGCATGTGAAGACGCCGATTTTAATTACACAGGCTACTCAAAGTAAAATCCATAAAAGTAATCAAGGACGGATTGTATTTATCAGTTCTGTCTATGGCGAAATGGGAAGTTCGAATGAGGTCTTTTATAGCACTGTAAAAGGGGCGCAATTGGCCTTTGTCAAAGCATACAGTAAAGAGGTGGCCAGTTGGGGCATAACCGTTAACGCGGTCAGTCCTGGTGCTATTAAGACACATATGAATACACATTTCTCCTTAAATGATCTAGAAGAATTAGAGAGTGATATTCCGGTGGGTAGATTGGGAGAACCTTCTGAAATAAGCTTTTGGGTAAAACAGTTACTGAAGCCGGATAGTGCGTATATGACGGGGCAGACACTGACCGTCAGCGGAGGTTGGCTAAAATAATCAGATGTTTTTTTCTCTCGAAATAACTGTGATATAATGACTTCAAAGTGAGAAAAAGGTGGTGTTTAAAATGGATGAACCTACTCATATCGGAGACCGTTTAAAGAATGCCAGAATAAAACAAGGGCATACTCTGGATGATTTACAGCAATTAACAAAGATTCAAAAACGCTATTTAATAGCAATTGAAGAGAATCGCTTGGATGATTTACCAGGAGACTTTTTTGTTAATGCTTTTATCCGCCAGTATGCTGACGTTGTAGGCGTTTCTTTAAAAGGTGAAGAGCAGCGACATATTCAACATACACCTGCAGAAGGCTATACCCATGAATCAAAAGAGAAAGTGTTACCGACACGATCAGAATTAAAGCGTTCCTCGCGTGAAACGAAATTTACGTACAGCAACGATTCTAAGAGTACCTTACCAACATTTTTATTGGTTCTGATGTTTTTATTAATTTTGGGAGCTATTTGGTATTATATTTTTTATATGGGTGATGATACCCCAGATATAAGTGAAGGAAATGCTCCGAATCAGCAAATGATCCAGACGCAAACTGAGAGTTCAGAAAGTGCCGGAAGTAGCGTGGAAAGTGAAGCACCGCAACCAGAAACAGTTGTGACTGCCTCAACCGAACAAGCAGCAACCCCGACATATTCAGTAGCGGGATTCGAACTGCCTAATACGCTGTCTATTGAAGTGGATGCAACCGGAAACTCTTGGGTTCTTGTTACAACTGAAGGGGATGTTTCCTTGTTCGAAGGGGTTATTCAAGGTGGGTCAACTCAGTCAATTCAGTTAGAAGAAGGAGTCAATCAGGTTTTTGTTCGAATTGGTTTCCTTCCTTCTACAACAATTAAATTTGGTGAAGCAACGGTTGAAATGCCCGCAGATTACCAAACAAATCAAACACAAACACTCACGTTCAATATTGAGTAGTTTTATATTAAGGAGATTTTTATTTTGAATTTACCAAATAAATTGACTATCTTACGGATTTTCATGATTCCGTTATTTATCTTTTTGATGGTGGCACCACTAAACTGGGGCACAATCTCGCTATTAGGGTCGACATTTACGACCGCAGAATTATTAGGAACGCTTACGTTCGCAATCGCTAGCTTTACGGACTGGTTAGACGGCTATATTGCACGAAGAGACAATATTGTAACGAATTTTGGTAAGTTTGCTGATCCTTTGGCAGATAAAATGTTAGTTGCAACTGCATTCATCATTTTAGTTGAAAAGGGACTTGCACCGGGCTGGGTTGTGGCAGTTATTATATGTCGTGAATTAGCAGTTACGGGCTTACGATTACTATTAGTTACAGGCGGCGAAGTGATGGCCGCAGCTTGGCCTGGAAAGATTAAGACAGCAACACAAATGTTAGCTGTTATACTTCTGTTCCTCAATAACTTCCCATTCGAAGGCGCAGGTATTCCAGTTGCTTCGTTGATGTTATACCTTTGCTTAGTATTTACCGTTTATTCAGGTGTGGACTACTTTATCAAGAACAAACAAATATTTGCAGATTCATTCAAAGATTAAGAGCACGAACAAAAAGAAAACAATTTTAAAATTGTTTTCTTTTTTTAAATTGAAATCGCGTTTTTTTGCTTATATATATGTAGGAGGTTAGGACTATGATTGCGGAAATTATATCTGTAGGGACAGAATTATTATTAGGACAAATCGTAAATACAGATGCTACGTTCATTGCAAAAAGATTAGCGGAAGTAGGCATCAACTCTTACTATCAAACGGTTGTTGGTGATAATCCTGTCCGCTTGGCAGAAGCGCTTAAAATAGCAGAAGAAAGGAGTCAACTACTCATATTAACGGGCGGCCTGGGACCCACTCAAGATGATGTCACTAAAGGAACGGTGGCGGATTATCTGGATGAGGAACTGGTTATGGATGAAGTCGCTCTGAAGTATATTAAGCGCTACTTTGATTTATCAGGACGAGTAATGACAGATAACAATCAAAAACAAGCTTTATATTTTAAGAATGGGCGTTCATTTCCCAACCGAAACGGGCATGCTGTTGGGACATTTATTCAAAAAGGTGCACATGCCTATCTTTTAGTACCGGGACCTCCAAAAGAACTGACCCTTATGTTTGATACTGAAGTATTGCCATTTTTAGAAACCTTGATAGACGACGATCGTCAATATATCCTTTCTAAAACATTGCGTTTTTTTGGAATTGGAGAATCTGATTTAGCAACAAAATTAAACACCTTCATAGAGAGCCAAACAAATCCGACTATTGCACCCTATGCGGGGGACTATGAGGTAACCTTGCGGGTGACTGCTGCAGGTGTTGATGCGAATGAATGTCAAGTTTTATTGGAACAAACGATATCGGAAGTATTAGAAATTGTTGGTGATTATTACTATGGAGAAGGAGAAAAAAATAGTTTGGCTAACACGGTCTGTGAGCTGCTTTTAGAAAAGAACATAACAATCAGTGCCGCAGAAAGTTTAACTGGAGGATTGTTTCAATCGACGCTTATTTCTGTTCCGGGAGCCAGCAACTACTTTCATGGTGGAATTGTTTCGTATAATGATGCGATTAAAAAGAATGTCTTGGGAGTTCCAGCACACGTTTTAAAGGAATACGGGGCTGTGAGCCAAGAGTGTGCTATGGCAATGGCGGATGAGGTACGTCGTCTCTTTCAAACAGATATCGGCATCTCATTCACCGGTGTGGCTGGACCTTTAGAACTAGAAGGTGAGCCACCTGGTACTGTGTGGATTGGGCTGAGTATGAGTGATGGAACAGTAACGGCCCAGAAGTATCGTTTTATGCATGGACGGACCGGAAATCGCGAACGAAGTGTCATGCAGGGTCTGGATATAGTAAGGCGGGCGCTAAAATAAAAAGAGCGAACGTTTGTTCACGTTTTTCTTGCTTTTTTATTCTAAGTATTATAATATTAGTATGCTGATAAAGAGATTCGAAATAAACCTTTTGGAGGCTATATAATAATGGCAAATAATAACGATCATAGACAAAAAGCTTTAGATGAAGCATTAAAGAAAATAGAACGTACTTACGGTAAAGGCTCAGTTATGAAAATGGGGGACAAGATTGAAACTGAAATTTCAACAGTCCCAAGTGGTTCGGTATCATTAGATATTGCACTTGGTGTTGGTGGTTATCCGCGCGGAAGAATTATCGAAATTTATGGACCAGAGTCTTCTGGTAAAACAACAGTTGCTTTACATGCAATTGCTGAAGCTCAGAAAAAAGGTGGCGTCGCTGCGTTTATTGATGCTGAGCATGCCTTGGATCCTAAATACGCACGTGCAATCGGTGTAAACGTTGATGAGCTTCTATTATCACAGCCAGATACAGGGGAACAAGGACTTGAAATCGCAGATGCATTGATTTCTTCGGGAGCAATCGATATTTTAGTTATTGACTCGGTAGCAGCATTGGTACCGCGTGCTGAGATCGAAGGCGAAATGGGAGACTCACACATGGGTCTTCAAGCGCGTTTGATGTCTCAAGCATTGCGTAAATTATCTGGTTCTATCAATAAGACAAAAACGATTGCTATTTTCATTAACCAAATTCGTGAGAAAATCGGTATTATGTTTGGTAACCCAGAAACAACTCCGGGTGGACGTGCATTGAAGTTCTATTCAACCGTTCGTTTGGAAGTGCGTCGTGCTGAACAAATTAAATCTGGTACAGATGTGATTGGTAACCGCACGAAAATTAAAATTGTTAAAAATAAAGTAGCACCGCCGTTTAAAGTAGCAGAAGTCGATATTATGTATGGCGAAGGGATTTCGAGTGTAGGTGAAATCGTAGACATCGCGTCTGAGCATGACATTATTAATAAGAGTGGTTCTTGGTATGCATACCAAGATGAAAAAATTGGTCAAGGTCGCGAAAATGCGAAGAAATTCTTGATTGCCAATCCGCAAATGCTTGAAGAAATTGATAACAAGGTCCGTACGCTTTACGGAATCGGAAGCGGCGTTCCAGTAGAAGAAACAGTAGAAAAACCAGAAGAGTAATTCATTTTGAAATCTTGAACGATAAAATTAAGGGCTGAGACGAAATTTGTCTCAGCCTTTCT
>LFRM01324595.1_pt1 | contig 13962 bp, 31 predicted proteins | sample 618341 | NCBI WGS metagenome assembly LFRM01 (sample SAMN03654438, study PRJNA283298) | anaerobic digester metagenome | isolation source: pool of bioreactors CSTR01a, CSTR02a, and CSTR03a thermophilic anaerobic... | place: Denmark: Kgs. Lyngby | collected 2014-05-21 | reverse complement strand
CAGAAGCAACGGTAGTCTATTGGGTCCAGACGGAGGATACGAGGGAACTCCTGGAGAGATTGTACCGATTGGTTCCGTGAACCATGATACTTCCACACTTAGAACATATTCAGATTATACAGCTTACGATGGTAAAACATCGATGAAGATGACAGCCGACAATCAGATAAATAACGCTAGAATAGATAGAGAAGATCTTATATTGGGGAGGCACTACATGTGGCTCATGAGACGCCGAGCTATAGACATTAGTAATGGAGAATTTAGAATGTCTATTTACACTATAAACACGTTCGCTAATCGTGAAGATTTTTCGGTAACTTCCCAGCCAGACAGTGACTGGCAGCTAATAGGAGGTATATTCAGAGGAAGGAACGAGGGGGTTAGACTCATGTATGGAAATACTACAGAATGGACAGGTACTGTTTATGTGGATAATAACATGTTGGTCGAGATCTCCAGAGAGGACTATGATGATATTACAAACGGTGATTTAACCTTGGAAGATATGGCCGAGAGATACGAGTTTAAACATCAAAGTAACCCTCCTGTTTTATCGGTAAAATCTAGAAAAAACTATCAAACGGTCAAGCATTTTGAACATAGGGTTGAAGTTAAGACCCAGGGGGTATATCTATTAGATGGCTTTATAACATTCGCCATATCAGAACGGGCTGAGGTAGGATGGATACTACAAGCATATCAACCTTACTCTCCCGAGAGTAAGTGGAAAGAAACCAAAGACGACAGTCTATTAGGAACTAGGAGGTGGTTCGAGGCCGGTACTCATACTGTACCGATTATGTCCCAATTATTCGCTGAGGTTACTAATAGAACAGCGTCCGGGTACCCGAAGAGAACCGGAGAAGCTGTATTTAGGATACGGGCCTATCTAAGCGAGGGCGATTGTACGATAGAGAGTGTGAGGTATCGATCGACATTTTTACCGTCCTCATCAGGGCGGAGATATGTTGGACTCGACTCCTCTGGTAGAGAGCTGTACCCCGGTAACGAAAGGTATAGAGTAATATTTCCGTTATTCTTAGACCACAATGAAGACGATTAATCAACATTAGACATATTAAACGTTTGGAAACAAAGGCGAATGCGGATACGGATGAATAGAAAGTGAGGTGTCACCAATGGATGGATATTCTAAATTAGAAGTAATGTTATCGGACGTTAGGAAGGATGTGGAGGCCTTGGAGAAAAGAGTAAACAATCAACAAGAGGATTTTAGTAAATTTAAAACAGACTTCGCGGTTATAGCTTTCAAATTAACGAATTTTGAGGCGCTACTACTAGAGATTAAGTCGGATGTCAAAGGGCTTTCTAACCGTAGAGATGAGGACCACTACGTTAGACCCTTGGAAAGAAGCGAACGGCTAGCTTGGTTGGCCATAGCTACTATAGTAGGTATAGTACTTACTGTACTTATGCAAACGCTGTTTCCTCAACTGTAGGAGGGTATTATGAACGAATTAGAAATGTTAAAAACAAATTTAGAAGATAAAAAAACAGTGGTTTTAAACCCAGGACATATTCCGGCAGACGATAGGGACTTTATAGGTCCAGAAACAGAGGGTGGGAACAATAAGAAGACCGTCGCCCTCATCAAAAAATACTTAGAAGAGTATATTGTTGATGTAAAAATTGAAGCTCAGGAAAATGGGATCCCATTTAACAAAATAGGCACTACCTATCCTAACTCAACATTGTTCTTCTCATTCCATACTAACGCGTTCAGAGGGGTTGGTAAGGGTACAGAAGTGTTCTATCATTATGGTAGAACTTTGGCCCAGAGAATAGCACAACGAACTGCTGTACTATTAGAAACTAAAGTTAGAGGAGATATGGGAGGCGCTAAGCGAAACTCTGAAGTGTATGATGGAGCAGGGTTTAGTGTAATCAACAAGGCGGTAAAGTCTGGTATCAAATATCAACTTATGGCAGAGATTGGTTTCCACGATAACCCCGATGAAGTTAAACATATTGTTGGTAAGCGAGACTTGATTGCTCGAGCCATTGCAGAAGAAATAGCTCTATATTTGGAATTGGAGAAGAAACCAGTAAAAGAAATAGTAACATTAGCGCCGAAAGGTAAGCTATTCCAAGTGGCGTTGGGCGCTTATAAGTCTAGAGAGAATGCTCAAGAGACTTTAGAGAAAGCTAAGCTAGCGGGGCTGAGGCCTTACTTAGTCGTTGTAGACGACCCTAAGTACAAAAAATAAGGAGTATATAACATGGAAAGAAATAGCGACAGCGTAAGTGAAAACACAATGTTAATGTATAGAGTCTCTATAGGGGAAAGTACCATCCTCAAAGAGGCTAAAGAGGTTCACCACCGAGCCATCGACTGTGGACTTAGGGCTTGTATTTTTGAAGAGCATGACCCGGGATGGGAATATCCGATATTTCGAGTATCTATCGGAGGGTCCCCCAAGTTGGATAAAGCTAAAGAACTTCAGAAAACAGCTTCGTCTTTAGGGTTCGCCGCAACTATTGTACCGATCGAAGTTCCCGAATGGGATTAAGGAGAAAAGTAATGAATTTTAAAGATACGTTTCAGTTAAAAGATACGACATACGATCAGTTAAAGTATATTGTACAGATCGTACTGCCCGCGGTAGCTACTTTTATTGGTGTAGTAGGTATTGCGTTGGGAGTTACTTATACAGAAGTAGTGGTCGTTATATTTACGGCCGTTAATGTGCTCCTAGGCACTATTTTAGGGGTTTCGAGCAGAAACTACTACGAAGATGAGATGGAGAATAATAAATAATGTAAGCGGATATGCAGTTACTTAAACAGTTAAATAGGCACGGAATACATAGTGCCTTTCTTTTTCGCATAAAAAACATAGACCCTTATGAAGGAGGAAACTCCTTACAACGAAACGAAAGGGAAGTCTATGGATACTAAAATATTCAAAACTATATTTAGACAAATGATTAAGTTACATGGCAGTGAACTAATGAAGGTTGAGAATGAGGAACAAATGGAAAAACTAAAAGATAATTTTGAAAAGTTAATACCAGCGTACTTCATAACAGCCGGATTGATGGTAGCATTGACAACCGTTACTAAATTACGTTTAATTTAGAAGAACTTAGGGGAATAACACTCCCCTTTCTTTTTTATCGTCAGCATAATAAACATAGCTCCTTATGAAGACGAACAGAAATAATAAAAACGAAAAGGAGATTATTATGAAAATCGTAAGCGAAACAAGAGAGACTAAGTTAATGACTGAGGAATCGTTACGTGTTTTGAGAGTTCAATTGAGTGTTAGCAAACAAGAGGTGCTTTCAAGTGATTTAGAGATTCAGGAAGGTTTAAGAGAGATATCAATCTCAAACGACTTGATTGAGGTTATAGACAATTATTTGGAAGCGGGGTACAAATTTGATAATGATATCATTGAACTGTTAGAAAAATACGGACTAGATGAAGAGGGTTAACACACCCTCTCTTTTTTTCCGCACAAAAAACACAGGCCCTTATGAAGGAGGAGACTCCTTACAACGAAACGAAAAGGGAGATTTAATAATGAAAACTAATTTAGCAAACATTAAGAATGGGATTGGTAATTCAATTAATAGAGGTTTAAGAAGTAAGTCCACTATAGGAGCATCCGTGATTGTAGGGTTACTGCAACTTATGCGCAAGAGAAGCGTAGTAGGAGCACTAACTTATGCAACATGGGCATTTCTATATCAGGTACTACTTAACACAGCCTCAGAATTAATTATCGAAAGTATTCAATATAAAGTAGCTAAGGAGTTTGAGGATTAACATCCTCTTTCTTTTTTTTTCTTGAAAAGGCTGTGGATGGATAATTCAGTTACCAGAACTCGAACTGTTATAAAAAATAGGAGGACTATAAAATGAAGATTGAACAGATACATTTAACAGAAACCAATATTTTAAAATCACTACTGAAAGGCGACATATACTTAGTTTCGGACAATAGGAACCATCGCAAACACTCTAAGAATTCAGGAAGACTGACCTTTAGACAGCTGAAGAACGTTGATATCCAGGAACTTATGAACCGTATTAATCGCGGCGAGGATATTACGGCGGTTAGAGTTACAAAGGAAGATATTATTGATGAACTGGAGGAGGCATAAGCCTCTTTCTTTTTTTTCGTTCCGCATAATAAACACAGACCCTTATGAAGACAATAAAACTTTAGGAGGACAATATTATGTTTAGACAACAAGTATGGATTGACGTAGAAGGTTTGACAGAGGAAGAGGCAGAAGCAAAGGTTAAGAAAGTAAGACGTATGAACTATATTAAAAATACAGTTAATACAATCTTACCAGTAATAGTACCTTTGTCGTTTGGCGTACTCTTTGGTCAATATTTTACATCTAAGAGATCAGCGTTGAGAGACGAAGTATTAGAAGCAGATGGAGTTGAGTTTACAACAAGTGAAGAAAGAGACGAAGAAGACTCAGAACTATAGAGGGCTTAACAGCTCTCTTTCTTTTTTTTTCAAAGGAGGACTAATCAATGAATAAAATGGTAGACATAACTTTTAAAGAAGGAGTTCGGCAATCTTTAAAACTACTTAGTGTGTTAAAGGAACAAGATATCCTAAACAAAGCTATAGATATCGGTGGCAAGGTAGTAACCACAACTGTAGTATCTACTGGGGCGTTGACCTTCATATTTGGCGATGACCGCACAAAAAACACAGACCCTTATGAAGACGATAGAAAAACTAAAAAGGAGAATTATTATGAAACGTTTTATCGAAATGGTAAGAAAAAGTAATGAGGAATTAGACGATTGGTATACTATCTATGAGGAATTGGAGCAATTGAACAAAGCAATGGTTTCTAATATCGTGGTTAAGAATGGGAACATTAAAGATTTAAACCAGGGGATTTGGAGACTGGAGCGGAGCAGATAATGCTCCTCTTCTTTTTTTCTCACAAAGGAGAGTAATATGAGTGATTTTTTAGAAACGGTTATTACAGTATTGGGAAACTTGGCAATAGGTGTTGAGAGGTTCGTATTATCATATACAGGATTTATTTACGGGGTTTTATATCTAATAATACACTTAGTATTGGTTAGAGATTTTCTACACGCTATAGTATCCCTGGGTGTCGCTATGATAGTAAATGGTATATTAGTAGGGGTGCACCAGATGAGGAAAGATAACGAGGCATAATCCTCTTCTTTTTCCGCACAAAAAACACAGACCTTTATGAAGACGAACAGAACTAATAAAAACGAAAGGGAGATTATTATGACAAACGTTATCGAAATGAAAGAGAAGTATGAAGGAAAGTACAGAGGTAAGATTGAGAAAGCCACTAAACTATTTCTAGACGGAGCAAAAATAAGCATGGTTGATGAGAATAACATCATGACTGCATTAACGCTTGGACTCATTCAAGGATTAAAGTACAAAGGAAACTTTAAAAGAGGAGCGAAGACAGCGTTTACAGGAATGGCAGTTATTGGATTCGGCAATGGATTAGTTTGCGTGATCAGGAATTGGGACCAGGTAAAACAATCTTAATACTACAGGAGAGCATAACAGCTCTCTTTCTTTTTTCCGCACAAAAAACACAGACCCTTATGAAAGGAAGGTGTACATATTATGAATGAATACACTAATGAAACAGATGTAGTTGAATTGAAGGACACACTAGGACAAAAGGTTAAGAGATTCTATAAGAAGAACAAAACCAAGATTTGGGTGGTCACGACATTCGTGTCTACAATGGCAGTTAGCAGGAAGGTTTATAAGACAACAGACGAGATTCGAAAAGAAGATGAGGACGTAATGGAACTGGATAGTCTAACATTCGAGGAGATAGAAGATGAGGACGTAATGGAGACAGAAGATATTTCCGAAGAGGAATAGACAAAACAGGGGATTAACTTCCCCTTCTTTTTTTTCGCAAGTACTAAATCAAATGGAGGATTAAGTAGTGAACAAACAATTAGTAACATTAGCTAAAGAAGTAGGAACTATCGGGATTAAACTTAGTAAACGCATATTCGTAGAGGGTGGAAAAGCTGTGTTAGCCGGAGCAATGGTTATTGGTATGGAGAAGATTTACAAAGGCGGAATGGAGGAAATTAAGAACTCAAAGCCTGAGGAATTCTTCGAATAACAGTAACCGCAAGGAAAACATAGACCCTTATGAAAGGATAGGTGATATTATGTTTAATCAGAACAAGCAAAATATTAAACAATTGGATTTTACGATTGCCGGAATCATATGGGAGATAACCAATGAGGAGCATTCCGAAGAAGACATTATAAGTATGAGAGAAAACCTCAAATTTTTAATCGGTTACCGCACAGATTTATGTGCTACGAAGGTTGAAAGTAAGATGGGAGAGACTATACTTAAAGGTATATTTGGAATAGCCAGCATTGCGTTGATTATGTATTATGAGAAAACGGAAATTATTACAACCAAAGGGTTTAATATTGCGACTAGACTGATTGGAGCTTAACACGCTCCTTTCTTTTTTTTCGCAGAAAGGAAAGAAGCATATGAAATTAGTAAAACTCGACGAATATTCTTATGATATTGTTGACGTATATGAGGACCTTACAATACTATTGATAGAATTAGATAGCACAAGAGACGCAAGTTACCACGACATAGCAAGTGAACTTTCAATGACCAGACGAGTATTCGTTGACGGGAGACATTTCACATGCGAAAATTACATAATGGAGGCGCATAGTTCTCAAGGAGGCGCCACATTAAAGTTATATTTAACACCAACCAACAAAGGAGAGGCTGTAAATGAAAAATTACAACGAAGTGGAACAGAAAGACAACATGAAGATAAAAGAATCTACGGAAGAGGAGGCTTCCGTTAAAACAGAAAGACCGAGACCTAAAAGGATTGTCACAGAACCGTTGGTTAAACCCAAACGAGGGTTATTTTCTAGACTAGGCAGAGTCATTATGGGTCCTGAGGGCGGTAGACGAATAGGCGAGTATATTAGAGAGGACATTGTATTGCCTGCATTTAAGAACATTATAGCAGACAGTATAACTTCAGGGATTAACATGGCTTTGTTTGGAGACAGTAAGCCGTCATCTTCTAGAGGGACTGGCGGTCCAATATATACTACACCTAGGACAGACTACCGCTCCAGATTCACAACAACAGCACGAACAGCAGCACGAACAACTCCTGAACCTAGAGCGCATAGACGTAATAGTCAATATGCAGAAGAATTCAATATCCCTGACAGAGACCAAGCGATACTCATATTAGAAAATCTAAGAGAGACGGCCGACAACTACGACACAGTACCTGTTGCTGATTATTACGATATGGTAGGGTTCGACACCAAATTCACAGACCACAACTATGGTTGGTCGTTTGATGCTATTGCGAGGGCTACTGTCATTCCCGTTAGAGGAGGATATATTCTTAAATTACCACCATTGGAGGCTTTATAATGGATGCTGTATATCTCATACAATACCATAGCACGGAAAAGGGTACATGGATTACAAAGACCTTTGTAGGGTCTACAGCTTTTACGACTTACACTCAGGCGGAAGAGTATCTGTTTTCTCGGGGTTATCTTATAGACCTTGAGATGGATGGAGACGTATCCGCTCACTTTATATCAGACACCCCTTACTATCTAATGTCAGCAGTAATTCTAAAACGCACAGTAAAGAGACAATCTTAGGAGGATTGAGTAATGAAAAAATTAAGTAACGTGAAGTACAAAGTGACAAGAACGGTTAAGAAGAATTCCCCAGCTATTCTATTGACAGCAGGTGTTGCTGGTTTTGTAGGGACTGCATATTTGACATATAAAGCAGCTCCAAGATTAGAAAATATTGTTGGTGAGGTCGAGGAGTTGAGAGCAGAAGGCCTTCCTGTAGATAGGGTAGGGATAGCGAAGAGAGTGGGTCGAGAGTTAGCACCAGCTATTTTTGCAGCAGTGTTATCGACCAGTTTAGTTGTATGGTCTTACAAGATTCAGTCAGGTAGAGTATTGGCACTATCCAGCACACTAGCAGCAGCTAATGCAGCACACTCTAAATTCGAGGATAAAGTAAGGAAAGAATTGGGACCAGATAAGTTTAATGAACTTATCTCCACTGATAAAGAGAGCGTAGAGACAGTAGATGAGAATGGCGAAGTTATAGAAACTATTGAGGACAAGAGAGCAGAGCTTGATAGCACTTTTGGAGAGTGGTTCTCAAACTCTGAAGAATACACGTCTGATGACCATTCTTATAATCTAGCGTTCATCGAGTCTAGACAAGCCGGATTGGATTTGAAGTTATTCGGAAGAGGGCATCTGTTATTGAATGAAGTTCGTGAAGCTTTAGGTTTTCAGCGCATTAGAGCAGGAGCTCTTCTAGGATGGAGTTCTAATGATTTATTTGAGCTTGAAACAGTTATCACAAATGAGAAGAATCCTAAGACTGGTGAGATTAGACCAGAAATCTTAGTAACATGGAGTAAGCCACGTTATATTTATGACAGTGTAGAGTTCAGCGAAACGTTCCAAACTTGGTAAAATAAGATGAGTTATGCCGCATTTAAGGGTCACACCATAGATGCGGTTCTTTATGTAGGATTTTTAGATGGCGGGTATGTGTATCCGGATTGGTTTAACGAAGAGGTACTTCTACGATGTACATATATTGAATCTGATGGTGCACTATTCGCTAATCTTCCTAAAGAGGAGGGAGAACATCAAACTTATGAATTTTTATCTCCTCACGAGACCGTCCTACTTAGAAACCGCAATCTTGAAATTCAAGCAGTTAATCGCTTTGAGTTTAATAAATATTACTATCCTGTAGGTCCGGACTCAGCAGCCTTACATGAGGATTGTGTTGAGTATTACATATTTCAGTACGAGACGGACAATAGGCCGCCTTGGGTCAAACGATTGTTCGACACTGGGCATATTGTTAGAACCGATTACAATACTTTTGTATTCTACGGAGAACCTGAGGGCGAGTACGCAATGTCACCTACCTCAATACTGATTAGGAACAAAGATGGGGATGTTAGATATTTAGAACCTAAGACGTTCTATGAGAATTTCGAAACTTACAACCCGTACGCATTTAAATAGGATATTTTCTAAAGTCATAGGAGGACTAAGAAATGAAAAAATTAACAATCAATCAAAAATCTATAGTAACAGGGCTTGTTGTTACAGGCGGACTATTCTTAGCCGTAAAGGTAGTCCGAAAAGCCCGAACAATTATTAACAATAAATTAGAAGAGATAGAGAAAGAACAGGAATGTTTAGAAAGACAGAACTATACTGAAGAAGATAAAGCACAAAGAGAGCGAATTGCTAAAGCTGAGAAAGAGTATAGAAGACGTAAAGAAGAAGCAGAATTACAGAACCAGGCAGAAGAACTTTGGGAAGCCGAGTTAGAAAAAAAGTTGGCTAAAACAAGAACTGATGAAGAATGGGACGAAGAGTTAGAGTCTGTGATAAGGATGACAAGAAAATTAGAGGAGGAAGAGATTGCTGCCAAAGAACAACCAGAGTATATTTGGGAAATTGGGAAGACAGCTAATCATACTATTCCTAAAGAGAACATTAAAAGACCGGAGGATGATAATATGAAACAAGGCGTTGATTCCAATAGTCAGGAAGCTCAAGATAACTACGTAAAAATGATGATTGCAGAGTTTGACCCCCAGGGTAGGGCATCCTATAACATACGGGTTCTATACAACATTATATGGAATCCAACAAACCATGGTGACCGTACGAGGATGTCTTCGATAGAACAGCAGAAATTAGAGTACTTCGGAGTAGGTTCTAAATGGGCTAAATATGTATCTTGGGGAGATTTAGTAATGTTCTACGCAGAGAAGTTAGAGTATAACTTAGGAGAAGATGTAGAATTCTGGGTAGATAATATAACAGACCATATTGGCATATCTGGACATGGTCACAACGCACTTATGGGTAAGTTAGATGATATTAACAACCATACATACCTTGGCGAGGATGGTGGATTTGGTTTATTCGGAATAGGTGAGTATGCTATACCTCAACTAAATAAACAATTGAGAAGTTCTGTAGAAAAGAAAGTCACTTTCGAGATGGAGTATAATGCATTTTTGGGCTCAGAGATGGGCGAGGAGGTATAAAACAATGCTTAGAGTATTAGGACACCTAATTTTAACATTCTTAACTGGTGGATTGTGGTTGTTATATTTAATTATAAAACATTTGACAAAGAAGAATTAATATGAATTCAATGAATGAACATATGGAGTCGTATAAAGTGGAGAGGCTTATTCAGGAAAAGCGTCAGTTAAAAGAGTGGATAAACAACGCTCTAGAATACAAACGAAATTTAATGGAAGCTTATGGCGACAGTTCCGAATATATAAGAACCTGCGATAAGCACATTTACAGGTTAGAGAGGAATTTAGATAAAGTAGACCGAAAATTAGAGAACCATCACCGAAACAACTAAGCGGAGGATATAAAATGAAAAAAGTAAATACAGATACTGTTCTTTTGAAAATCAATAACTTGGAGAGACGTTTACATGAAACTAAAAAATGTTTAAACAATCTAGAGTTTAAAAAAAGAGTGATTGAGAGCGACATGCATGGACTATCTTTTGGTATAGATTTATTGGGAGAAATGATCGACCTTGAAAAACCTTTGGTTACTCTATCTAGCGAGGATACCGAGACGTTATCTATAAAAATAGCCACTTTTTCGGACGAAATAGATTCGTATAAGTCTCAAATCAAATCTACTCAGGTTACTATAGATAGCGAAAAGATCTTAGAAGAGCGTTTAATGTTCGCCATTCAAATATTGAAAGAGCTTGTGCATGAAGAGTATGATGCGGTGTACGGTTCGGACCTTTTATAATATAAATAAAGAAAGGAGATTTATAAATGTTAGAACGCAGAGTTGGAGTAGTAGGTTTAGGAGTGGTTCATTCACTCATCGAGGATGTGGAAAAGAAGAAAAAAGTGGTGGAGGATTCTATAAGCGGTTTACAAAAAGTGATAGAAGAACATAAAATTGTAAGAAATAAAATTCACCACACATGTAAAGCTCTAGTGGAACTAAAACAAACTGATGAGATAACTGCAAAGATTAAAGAATTAGAGACTGAGAACATTGAACGTGGTCGTGAGATTGCCTATATGGAGAAGGAGATTGAGGCTACATTTCCAGAGTTGGATAAGTATAATTATGCACTGAAGTTGTTGAACTCTATTTTAAAAGGTGGCGCTCCCACACCAACTCATCTACCCAGAGGAGATGTATGATGAAGAAAGATAGATTCTTACTATATGTGGGTTTCTGTTTTGTGGGAATTTGGTTTATTTGGTGCCTAATGTGGGTAGGATCATTACTGTTGATGAAAGCTACAGGGAGAATGTAAAAATGGAAGAAACAACATTATATAACGTTACGATTGTAACTATTAATGGAAACACTTACACGCTTGAATTAGTTAGCGATAATCAAATAGACGCATTATACGATAAGTTATTTGGAAGAGAGGTTGGGAGCTGGGCGAATTTTGACGGTTTTCTTATTAATCTGGATGAAGTAGAATCTTTTAAATACAACATACTTATGGAGGATGAATAATGAATTCAAAAGAGTTTAAATCTTTAACAACGTCTACAGCCCTTGGGTTCATAGACAAGGGTTATGATTCACTAGACGCTATGTTTATAAATCGACCAACCGAGTTAGCGGATATTCTTAATAAGAGAGAGTTAACTCCTGGTCCCACCGATGATTATGGTATAACTACAGAACTAGTTGCTGTAATAACAAGTGATTTGGAGTTTATTGGTTATTTGAAAGGGTGTATGGTGGAAGCTCATATGGAATGGGAGCGCAAAGGCACATCAGAAACGGCATATAGGTTCCTATATTACTATGACTTATTATTTGAGGAAGTATACACTAAGATGCTAGATGAGAAAACTGCCAATTGGCAGGATACCTTAGAGAGATATTTAAAACATGACATAGAAGCTGTAACTCTTTTATATGGAGATGGTCTAGAAATGTACTATGACGAACGAAAAGAAAAGTGGGTAGCATGCACTCCTTCTGGAGAATTAATGTCTATCTACTACGAACAAGAAGGAGAGAGTATATTATGAGAAGTGGTTTCGAAGGCGTGTATGTAAGATTTAACAAACGTTACCAAGAATGGGAAGTACTAACAAATAATCATATTGTAACAGCTGCGTTTAGAGAAGAGAATGATGCGAACTTCTGGGCAACGTTCTTAAACTTAGAATCTGAGATTCGTACCAGTAAAGAGGGAGACGAAAAATCTTTAGGTAAATCAATTATTCTGAGTGATCATATTAGAGAGAGATTGGTATCCTTAAAGGAATTAGAAAGAGGGGATGATTAAATAATGTGCGACTGTGTTGATATTGAGATGGGTAGTTACGATAATCAGGTTACGGTTTGGAATCCGCATTATAAAACCAAAGAACGAGAGTTCATCGAGGTAGATAAGTGTATAGCTAAAGAACTTATGAAGCTGTGGGGTTTAGGTATCGTTACCACCGGGTCTTGTTGTGGACATAATGTAACGGGTGGTTATATAGGGGTGACTGAAGAGTATAAACATATTATGCGAGTTATGGGTTATGAAAAACGATTCAACGAGAGTAGACCTGACGACGATTGTTCGTTTATACCTAAGTCCGTACCGGATCCTTTAGAGATTCCTGTGGATATTACGAATCTTACGGTTAGTAAAGTTAAAAGCATCCTAGGTCACGACGGCGTAGCAGAAGAACTAAAACAACGACGCAGAGGAGAAGATCTTAATGAAAACAAAATTGATCAATAAGGTAAATGCTGAAGACATTAAGAAGTTTATGGGCGTTGCTACAGAATTAGTAACAAATGAGGTAAGTGGGACCGATATTGGCACGAAGGAAATTTTGGCTATATTCTCGGCAAGAGATATGGCTATAGGGGAAAGGTTGACAAAGAATAAGCACATTATTACAGGATTTATGCTTGGTGCGGTAACGATCATATTGATTAAGAAATTTCAAGATTTTAGAAAGAAAAATAAAGAAGAGGTTGAGGAGGATTTAAATGAAGAAAGTATATAAAATATTAGAAAGAGATTCAGGGGATTTGGTATATATGGTCTCTGACGGTGATAATGTTATTGCCTGGTTTGGAGAAAGGGAACACGCAAAGGAATTCGCAAACATTAGAAACGGGAACTACTATGCAGTTAGAAGGCACGAACTAGATCGTATAAAGGAAAATGTGGACCGAATATTTGAAAGAAAATAAATTCGCATTAAAAACACACCCTAGAGTATAAAACCGATTCAACGAAAAAGGAGAGAAAAATATGAGACAGAGTGTCGTAACTGTTGACAGAATTATAGACAAAATAGTTTATATCACTACATCAATCGAGGACATAACAATGTTAATACGCGATTTAGAGGCAGAGACGATTATATATAAAGAAGATAGAGACAAATGTACCGAGTCTCTTTCTATACAACAACAATACTTAGAAAAACAGCTATACGCTAAGAAACTTCTAGAGAGTTTATTAGATTTTGATTCAGAGGAGAAGTCATTAGATGCAGGAGGCTATTGAATCTGGTGTGTAGTATGAACAAATTGTTAAGTACATAAAACATAGGCCATTATAGAGAGAGTGTGACATACATGCTCTCTTCTTTTTTCTATATGGTAAGTCACTATCACTCACCGCATTACCTAGGAGGTATATTTAAATGAAGAAAACAAAAACAGAAGTAGAACAAACAATGGACGAAGCTATTGAAACTATCAACATAGCCGAAGAACGTGCTGCCAATGTTATGGAGAGTGCCGACGCACCGGAAATCAGAGCGGAGGAAGTAACTACAGGTGTGGTTACAGACAATGTAGCGGTAACCGGAGAGGAGGAAGAAGAC
>LFRM01159311.1_pt1 | contig 13962 bp, 19 predicted proteins | sample 618341 | NCBI WGS metagenome assembly LFRM01 (sample SAMN03654438, study PRJNA283298) | anaerobic digester metagenome | isolation source: pool of bioreactors CSTR01a, CSTR02a, and CSTR03a thermophilic anaerobic... | place: Denmark: Kgs. Lyngby | collected 2014-05-21 | reverse complement strand
ACCAGCAAACATATCCATTGAGAACTGTGAGGACGTGAAAGACGCCTCAAGAGTAGAACCAGTGTTAATGAATGCCAAGGGGAACAAGCCCCAACCGCCTGTAATCTCCAACTGGTTAAATGTGGGAGTAAAGGATGAGCTTGAGCACTCGTCAAAATAGAATACTTTTTTATCACAGCGATTGAAGTAAACTTCAGCACTGTCGGCAATGTAGCCGTTTATAGCTTTTACATAAGCAGCCATATATAATTCCTCGCTTTCGTTGATAGGTATTTAATTACAATATAATAACGCACCAGTTACTCCTCCTAAAGTAAAAGGACGGGATTATAAATTATAGGGCAAGCAATATCAGTATGTCTTTTTGTATCCGAAGACTATGTGATACCTTGCATACCCAATCGTTCTTGAAATAAGTTCAAAATCATCAACGCAAGTATATCGCATGTTACACACATACTTATCTTTTGTCTAAAGATATTTGAGCCTTTCAAAGATTAATTTGTCTCTACGTTGTAGCCTGTCATTTGTTGCATTGTACTATTGGTCTCTTCTTACATAAATGTCAAACTCAACATATCTTTGTCTAACGTATGGAGTAGCACCAAAATTGGTTCCCTCTGTATCGTTGTAATAAACCAAAACCTCTTGGTCTATAACTGGTTCATCTGGCAACGCTTTTTCTATAAAATGTTTAGTAATGAACCTGACTATATCCTTTGAATCATCACTATCAACTTTCATTAAAGCTTTAAGAGGCTTGTCTGGGAATATTACAGTTCGTATAACATCATTCCAGTTATCAGCCCATGTCTTTGTTTTATACACTCCCATTACATCACCCCTTTGAAAACACTAGGTCGTAGAATAAAGAGTCTGGAAGATTTGCACTGGCAGAGTCTATGGCGTCATAAAAATGGGTCCTAACTTCCCTCATTGAGTTCTCAAACCAATCATAACCAACTTGGTTAAATGGTATGGGAAGAAGGTTTGTTTTATCCGCATGATATTTTGCCCTTGACTTATGTAACCCAAGATTATCATCAAAAACTATTTGCCCTGGTTTTTCATGTATACTTTGTCCACCTGGCACACCAGCACCTGCACCATAGGTAATTATCATTGCAGCAATAAAATCTTCAACCTTACTAGATAAAGGAGCTCCAACATCAAAGTTTATCTCTCCATCGGTAATCTCTCTGTTGATAACAGTTATTGATTTTTGCAGGTCTTCTTGCCAAGTTTCACCTGCTTTGCTGATTGCGATTTCTGTTGCCATTATCTGTATGAGTCTTGCTGACGCAACCTCAAGTGCTTGAAAATAATACTCTCGCAATGCATTCATTACGCCCCAAGTGTCCATTGATATTTTATTACATTTACCGTCAGCCATATCTCTTACGTCTCATATAGAGCACCACCAGCAATTTTTCTTGCCTGTAGTGATATAAGCCCATACTCATAATTTATATCAACTTGGACGGTATCCTTGTTAACGATACGATATCTATAATCATCCAACTCAAACTCATCACCAATGCGTATCTTCCGTGTGTGTTCATTGAACTGAACGGTAAGAACAACGATATGGTCAGGTATAACACCGGGAGTGTTTGTTGAAAGAATATAATCAGGACGCCCGTCATAGATAGATGCGAGACATGGGATACTTGGGACTATCGTTTCGGTCGTTGCTTCTTTAACTAAGTACCCATAGTCGTCTGTTACTTCAGCAACATCCCTGTTTATCTGAAGTCGCATATTACAAATGTGTGCTTGTGTTGCTTGGTTATTAGGATTATGAGCCACTCGCCAGTTAAATATCAATATCCTATTGGGGTCACTCTCATCAATAACCATATCGCCCTTTAAGCACGTTTCACCATAGTCTGTTTTAAAGTTATCCGCATTATCTGCGTTGCCCATTTTTGACTTCCAGCCAACTGGGAATGTTGTTGCCCGAATAAACTTGGGCACGTAGTCGGGCTTCTCCCTGTCATACCAGTTCCTCATCTATTCAAATGTATAGTTTGCGTGAGGAACATCGGTATATAGGTACCTCTTAAAATCATCTTCTAATGTGGGAGGTACGAAAAATGCTCCCCAATGTCTCTCTTTGATTAGGGGAGGAATGTTAATTGACACGGTCACTCCTCCTTATTGGAACAATTTAGCTATCCATGTTGTTATTGTATCTTTGTCATTATCTTCTATAGATACAGTTACAGAGTCGTCTGGATTTTTATTGATACGCATGTTTTTAGGAAGCCTCTCAATCTCTCCAGCTTTATCAAGAATCTTATGTCTAATTTTACCAAACACGCCTTGTGCTTCTTGGTTCCACATTTCTTTCGGCTTACCACTTGTTAGTGCATACCCAAAGTCTTCAACATCCATAATGATTCTAAGTAAATCAAGTCTCAATATTGAAAGATATTCTTCAAGCGAATAATCCCTCTCACATACTGTTTCCAGATTTTCATTTCTATATGTAATTTGAACCCTACATTCATCCTTCATGGTTCTCTCCGTCCTTTGCCTTATTCCATCACATATGAAGTCATCTTATAATAAATAATACGTCTTCGATTCTTAAACTCTGCAATGGAACCAGACAGGTTTTTATACGGCATATCTGCCTTTGTAATGGACAAAGCGTCAGTTGTGTAACTAACCTGCACGTTAACACCTGCTTGAACCTTCTCCAAGAAGCCTATTTGCGTCGTAAGAAGAATGAATTCTATTTCATCTATTCCAAAATCTGCATCATATGTGAATTCAAGATAATCTATTTTATTATCATCAAATGCCGATGCCCTGCCAGTTAGAATGAATAAGTCTTTAATGGCATTAAGCACCATGTGAACATATTCCTCAATTGTTATAAGAGTCGGTGTTTTCTGATATTCCATTCGACGCATAACCTCATTGGCAAGATGTTTCAAGTCAGTCACTGACACTCACCCCCTGTGATTTTCGTCTTTATTATTCGTCGTCATCAACGAAGTTCTTTTCGGGCATTTTTTCTTTCAGTAGCCTAATTTTACTTGTAGGCAAATCAAGTTCTTTTGCTAATCTAAAAATCTCGTCTAGATACTCAGGGGCATAAATTGTTTCAAGCCATTCTTTCAAAAGGCCGACCTTACCCTTTAGCAAAGCAATAATCTCTTCTTTTTCAATATAAAAATCATCTTGAGCTTCTTCAATGCCCAACTCTTCAAGTGTCTTTATAATCTTATCTGCTTTTGATGTTTCAATACGAAGTTTACCAGTACCAAAAACTCTTTTATCGTGGGCACATTGTGATTCAATGTACATGATGTCATCCTCGGTCAGCATTGTAAAGCTCCCAGGAAGAATATTTCTACCAGCACCAGTTAACGTGATAACACCAACGTTATATTTTCTATCGTTATAGACCTTAATTAGTTCAGCCATCCTTCATTTCTCCTTTTATGTATCCGTATTACACACGTGTCCGCCAGAGCCCCCGATTGGGCCGGGAGGCTCACGTAACTATGTAATGAGGGTTAGGGGACGCCCCACAACAGGACGCCCCCAATGCCTCATTTCGACATGAATAGAACCGTGACTTAAATTATCACAGAGCGCTATCGAGATAAACACCAAGACTGGGGTTCTTGCCAACCACGAAGGCAGCACCAAACCACTGGTCAAGACGTACTTCATAAACAAGGTCGTCAATATTCTGTGCTTCGAAAGCTGTAACAGGACCCTCGTTAACCACTTTAAGGTTACGGGCATCAGCTGAAAGGCCAACGGGCATAAGATAGAGATAGCCCTTGTCAATAAGGGTTTCGGTACCACCGTCAAGATAAGGATTGGGCATTGCTACAACAGGAGCACCTTTGTAGTTGCCAATCATGCCAGTGCGATGATAGTTTTCGATAATGCCGTCCGCAAACTGCTTATCACCAGCGGCGTTATAAGAGAAGCCAGTGGCAAGGGCCAATTTGTCAAGAGCAGCGATGTCACCGATAATGGACACGCCACCAGCCCTGCGCCAATGCGTCAGCATGGGGTCAAAGGTAGCGGGTACAAAGCCAACACCAGTTGCATAGTAAGGAGTTGTATAGTCATCAGCAGCTGCAGCCAAAACGGACATAATATGACCTAGTTTGGTGTTGTTGATTTCCAGATTCGCTTCACGAATCAAGTCAGACATATTCTTACGGCCAGCACGGAGCTCAACGATATTCAGAGCAGGGCGAGCAGACACAGCAATCGTGTCAACGATTAACTGCCTATCAGCTACCTTGCTGCGTGAAGTTGTTGCGCCCTTAGCTTGGATATATGCCTTGATACCGCTCATACGAACATTGAACGCGGCTTTATCGCCAAAGTTAATGTTCTTCTGGTCGGCAATCATTGCAAGCCAGTCATTAGCGCCCTGTTGCATTTCAGTCAGGGAATAAGCCATCAACTGACCAATCTGATAACGGTTCTGCGGATTGAAGTCCGCCAAAAGTTCCTGAATAATTTGACCAGCTTCGTTTGCCACGTCAGATTCAATACGCTCACCACGAGCCTGAGCCGCAATAACCTTTACAATTTTTGCGTCTTTCCGAATTAAAATATCACTCATTTAGATTTCACCTCATAAAAATTTTTGTAGTTAAGCAGCAGTTTTAATGGTGATAGTATTTGATTTCTTAATACTAGTCATACCATTCAATGTGTTAATAACATAAAGTTGATACTTGCCAGCATCACCAGCAGTGTAGGAAGCTATAGCCAAGCTTGCGGTAGTTGCAGTAGCAACACCGTCCTTATACCACTGATACGTAAGCACACCGTCACCAACAGGCATCGCCGTGACAACGGGAGCAAGTGTATAAGCTGCACCAAGTGCAAGTTCTTTCACATCATCCAAGTCCGTAGTAATTTTTGCAAGAATAGGAGCCTTAGTAATAGACCCACCAATTGCAGGAGCAGTTGTTGCCCCAATTTTGTATGCTTCGAACTGAGCCTCAGGAAGCGTGAACGCAATACGGTCACCCTCTGTTACTCTACGCATACGCACATATTTGCCAGCAGGTAAAATATACTCGGCTTCATTGTAAGCGCCAGTATCATTAATATCCCACTCATTTTCGACGAAGTAAACCTCGTCAGAACCAACGGAAACAACCATGCATTCAACCCAATAGAGTTGCCACATTTTGTATTTCCTGAATACCCTGAGCACCGTGTCAGCGGCAGCGGCTAATTTCTTAACTTCACCCGAGTCAATGTATGCAAATACACCATTCTCAAGGGCTACAGCAGATTTATACTCGCCTTCGTAGACATGCCCATTTAGAGCAGTTGCAAATCCAGCCATTCAATACACCCCTTTGTGTTTTAGTTTAATTAGATAACCGCCACTAAACCAGCAGCAGTGGGACCAACCAAGTCACCAACAGCACCAACCAAGGTAGTGAAGATAACTTTGTCACCGAGAGTAGGTCTACGCATACGCACAGGCTCACCAATCTTGTTCAGATACAGTGACTCGTCATACTCGCCAGTGTCGTTAATGTCCCATTCGTTCTCAACGAAATATACTTCGTCAGCGCCAACAGCAACAACAGTTGCTTCAACGGCACGAAGACCCCAGAGCTCGGTTACCTCAGTAACCCTTAGACGAAGGGCTTTTGCAGCAGCACACGCAATAACGCCAGTAGCGTCAATCACGGCAAACTGACCATTAGCCAATCTTTCCGCTGCAATGTATTCACCCTCGTACACATAACCGTTTAATTTCTTAAAATAACCTGCCATTTAATATCCCATCCTTACTCGGTTTCAAGTAATGAATACTTGTTACCAGTTGTTTTAATTTCTGACGTGAAAGGATTAACGGACTTAGCAGCTTCCTTGGTAACAGCCATAGAAAGTGTAATCAGGGTTTCGTAGTTCAGTGCGTCAATAGCACCAACAACTTCCTCGTCCTCAAGGGACAAGCCTTGCTTCTCAGCAAATGCCTTAATGTTTTCTTTCTTAGCGTCCAGCTCACGCTGTGCTTCTTCCGCCATCAATGCGTCATGCTTCTCTTTGTATACAATGAGCTCTTCCAGTTCAGCCTTAAGTTTTTCAACCTCAAGCTTCAGTTTCTTAGCGTCTGTATCCTTAAAGGGTACCACTTCTGGTTCTACCACATCTTCAACCTTTTTAACAGGCTGAACCACGGGAATTTCCTTGGCGGGTACATCTTTCACCACTTCAGGCTTTACGTCTTCAACAACGGGCACAATGGGTTCAACCACTGGCTCAGGAGTTTCAACGCCCATCGGGTTTTCGATAATTTCTGCAATTGTTTCTTCGGTAATTGTACCTTCAGCAATTACAGCGTCAGGCAAGGTATGGGCATGCCCCATATCATGCGTATGACCGTTCTTGTCTACTTTAAAATCACTCATAAAATTGTCTTCCTTTCTCACATATGAGACCTCATATACATCCGTAACAACGAGACCACTATCCCCAACAATATATTCCATCTTGAACGTCTTGCCAGCCGTGGGAAGATAGAAGATGGCACAGTCAGTGCAAATGCGGTCAATCGAAAGAGTATACATTACATCTTCCGCCACTACATTCTTCAGTGCTTCCCAAACCCATAGCCCCACTGTTTCAAGTGCAACCTCTGCTAGTTCAACATGTGTTTTTTCAAGAGCCTTCTGCATTGCCCGTGCTTCGTCCAGTTCTGCAACGATAGCCATAGCTTTTGCTTCTGGATAGGCAGGTATAGATACTACAGCCATACCAACTAGGGTATTATGCTCTGATGCATCTATGATGAGAATACCTTCTTTTTCAGAAGTTTCTGCCGCCAATACCTCAAAAGAAAAATTCAAACCATCTTGTTCGAACATGCTCTTAAGGGCTTCAACAACTTTCTCATTGCGCTTTGAAATTCTCGCCTCACCTATAAGGCTAACACCGTACTCATCCCTAACTTTTTCAAAAGCATAAAAACTTCCGATTTGCTGGGTATGGAACATACTGGTCTTCGGGTCATACATATGACCTAATCCCTTGTAGTCACCATGATTGAGTTTGTTGACATCTGCACACAATGGAATGCAAATATATTTGTTGCTGTTGTTGACGATTTCATCAATGAAGGCTTCTGTGACAGACACGTCATTTAAGTTAGGGCGTGTTGAACACATACGCATCTTGACTGAAATATAGATGCTGTTGGATTGAAGTTCCGAGAGAAGGATGACTGGAGCTTGGAGTACAAATTGCGTTTGTTCCATATTTTCCAGCACCTCATTTTCTGCCTTATGGCTCTTCACATGTTAGGAGGAACACGTAATTCACCTTTGGCATATATTAATCAAGAGAGAGTTAGTTGTCCCAAAAACTATACAGTATTTGAGACAGTCCAACGCTCATTCTTGGCCTATTGGAAGGGACTTACATTTCTGGTTCAGTCCCTGGGTCAGGGTTAGACGAGTTCGGCTACTTAGCGTTCATCGAATTACCCTCTGGATACTTCAGGTCTTCTGGTGCGATGTTTGGTCTACCCAACTTACCGCCTTGACCCTCGGGCACGTGTGCGTCTGGATTCTCACCAGGCTTAAACATGACCGCATCAACCCCGTCTTCGTTCTCTTTTTCTCTACGCTCAAATTCCTGTGTAAGGTCATAGCCATGAGTATCCAAAAGAGTTTCAGTTGAGACAACGCCTTCTTGCCAAAACTTGAAGCAGGTTTCTTGGAATGCCTTATTGCCACCTAAGTCAATAGGCATAAATGTAAATTGTGGGATTTTGCTTTCAGACGTTCTTGAAACAGCACCAGGCTGTCCGTTAAGTCGCATATTAACACGGTTCATCATTTCACAGAAGTTATCCTGTGCCTGTTTGATTCGTGCTGCAGCCGTCTGCATTGATACCTGTGCGGTCGCAAAGCTTGAACCTTCACCAGATGAGCCAGTAACAATAATGCTACTGATACCACCAGCTGAAAGAATCTCCCTGTTGACCTCATTGTATTTGTCCCACTCGTATAAGAACTTTGTCTCTGGCTGGATAACCTCGGCTTTACACCAGTTGTTAGTTACCGCCAAAGGGTTGCCACTCATAGCCTTAGAGAAAATGCGTCTAACCTGCGCCAATTGGAGCATGTCAGGCATCATGTCTGCGTTGTTATCTGGGTCACCATAGGTAACATGAACAAATGAACGCAGTCCAAGATTAAGAGTTGCTTCTTCATACTTCTTAATTAAAGCCTTTTTAGATAGTGAAGGCAAACAGGATGCAATAAGTGGAACGGCATATCTCTGCCAATCTTCCTTGAAGTCCTGTAACACAAAAGTATTGTCTGGATTCAACTGAACCCATTCATCACCATTGTTAACACCTTTGATAACTTCCTCAGGGAAACCCTTTACCCTCTCCTTAAGGTCATCATCATCTAAGAAACCTTTCTCTGCCTTAACACCCTGTGCGATAAAGTCATCCCGAATTGATTTTGCGTTATACTCAACTAACGGCTCACCGTTCATTGACATGTTTGCAATTCGGCACTTATGCACGGGCAAGGTTATCAGGTTGCCATCATCCATGATGTATACATATACATTTGCATATTTATGATACTGATAGAAGATGCTCGCCATCTTGTCTCTTAGGTTTATATTTTCATAATACTCTTCATACTTCTCACGGGTTTTATCTGTAGTGTTTCTTAGCTTCCATTNNAAACGGTGTATACACATGTTTTATGATTCCCTTAAAAATGGGGTCTGCGTCAACAAAGTAGTCACTCTATTCGTAGAGCGGTATAATGTTATTCTGCTTATCTCTAAGCAATGCATTGTAATCATATCCTGCTAAGTCACCAGTAAAAGTAATATTCTTGTCATTGAACGTTTCAAATAATACGTCTCCGCTGTCGGACTTTGCTCCAACAACAACGCTTGACCCCGAGCTTTTCGTCGGTTCTAACCCGACCTTTTCGGGCGTTCCTCTTAGCCAATCTATAAATCCCATACCTTACCTCCTCTCTATCAGAAATAAGTTGCAAGACCAATACAGGGAGTTGTTTGTCCCTATCTTATCTTACGAACTCTTTCTTCTTCAAGCTCACTTATATAGTGTACCGCCATACCAAGTGCTGAGTAGCGGTCTTTATGTTGTGTAGGACGAGCAGTATCGTAGACGTAATTTCCACTTCCTGTTTGCTTGCCTACAATGTTACCCATCTCTATTTGCAGTGCGTCTGCCTCAATATAAATGGCTTGCTCTTGCATTGTCAATGGACGCTCGATTTCTTCCTCGCCATTAACCTCTATTACTTTATTATCAAATATTCGTCTTGAGTTAACTGGAAGGTCAAGTGTCCTTTGCTCTAATGCAACACGAAGAGAAGTGGCGATGCCTTGGTTCATTCCAAGGTTAGCCTTTACGCTTCTCAGTATGGGTAATGCGTTATGTATGTATGACCTTGTGTCATCGCAAACATATGGAGGATACTCCTTACCGCTCTCTGGGTCAGTCCATGGTTCATCCATAAACTGTGGGAACGAGTCACCAAGACCACGATGGTCAAAGGCAACCTTGATTGTGTTTGGAAACTTTACAACCATCTTTCTCACTTCATCCGCAAGAATAGGTAGCCTGTTTCCATGGAATGAACGGATGTTAACCAATTTCTTGGTATACATTCCGTCTTCTCTTTCAATAAGCTTTATAACAACCTATACGGCATTATCCGCACTCTTCTTATCGGATGTCGCAATGTCAAGAGCCATCACATACTTAGACTGACTACCCCTCGGCATAGATGTTTCTACATCCTACTACAAACGGCAACTCTCAGTTAGGTCATAAGGGAATACACTTCCAGACTCCGCACCAACAAACAAACTACCATACTCCATGTTGAACTTTACTGCTGGCAACCGTTTTCGCTCTTGGTCGAAGAATTTCATATCCGTTACACCTGCACGTGCTGACGCAGTATAATCCATTGCGGATGCAAAGTAATCACGGTCTCCCGTTTTCATACCTTGCATAACACGTATAAACTCACCATAGAAGTGATTGCTCTTTTCACATGCTGATGAAATATTGACTATCTTACTTTCATAGTCTGGTATTCCATAGTTGTAAAACGCATCACGTTTATAGTTCCTGACAGGTGATACAACCGCATCAAGGTCAGACTTATTAACTTCAGGTGATTCATCAACAACAATAATCTTTGCACGATTTCCACGCATTGTGGTTATTGAATATGATTCTATTTCAGAACCATTTTTAAATTTGCAAAGACCTTTGTCTTTTGTTAATTGCACTGCGGTTCTTGCGTTAGCCTGATTAATCTCTCTTAAGATATTGGGATTGACAGCAAGTGTCTTAACTTTTTGAAGAACGATGGTTGCCTGTTGAGCTGTACCCGAACAAATTGCAACCTATGTCCCGGGATATAGTATACACATTGCTATACAACACAAGGCTATCAGCCATGACTTACCTGCACCACGTGAGTCAACTATCTTTATGTCACTGCTCCTGCCAAATGCACGTGCAACAACCTTTTGTTTGTTCTTTAGTTTAATAGGTGAAAACATTTCTTCGATAAAAATATCAAGATGGTCCCTGTAGAAGTTTATTTGCTTTGCCCAAAGGTCATAGTCTTTTTCTTCCGCAAACCTTCCTTGTGAAATTTTTAACTTGACATGTCGTTCTGCTCTTGTAATAGATGCTTCACTCATTATTGGCCACCCTCAAATCCGACGGCAGCAACAATGTGATAACATTCTTCTATAACCCTGTCGACTTCGTCCTATTCCCATCTAACATAATTCTCTTCTATTTTACCGCTTGTTTCTACTTTCATAACAAGCTCGCCAAAACAACCTAGTCCAGCTTGCTCACCAGCTTTTCGTTTACACGCTGCAAAGTTGGCTGATTTAGAAAGGTTATCGAACATGTCTAAGGCATCCTTAAGCTCTTTGATAGGAATGTTGCCACGCCTAAAGGCATTGGATGCTATGTCAACTGCAAGTGATGCTTTAGCAACTTTTCTTGCATAGTCTCGTATGTTCTTATTGTCTAAAACAAATCCATCGTCAAGTTCTGAATAGTAGTTGTCTAAAAAGTCAATTTCCTATCTTGTAAACTTACCGTTCCAATCTTCATCATATATTAATTCATCATCGGATTCAAATTGGCGTGAATCTCCTGGGATTATTGTCCCAGATTTAGACTTTGGGTCAAACGGGCGCATTTCTCCGTCTGCTGACATGTTCTCCACGAATACATACTGGCTTGCAAGGTTCATTGTTTGAAAGAATGCCCTGCAAGATGCCTAGCCCAGCATCTTAACTTTTTTAGCTGCTGAAGCCTTTACATATTCTTGGTCACTTGCCTAATTATAATCTGCCTTGTCCCGTGACTTGTCATAAAACTCATCAGACCACTTACGGTTATTGTACCAACAATATTCTCTTAGACTATCTTTATTTGTGCAGTGTCCTGAGACACATTCTTTGCACCATGCATCGTGGTTGGACTGAGCATCCCATCCGTTGTTCTTGTAAAACAAAGATATCTTTTTAGGCTCCTTGCATTTTACGCAAATCTTAGACAGTTCTTTTGTTGTCTGCTTCTGGTTTCCAGTTATTGCAAATTTCTCATATGTCTTTTCACTCAATATAGATGCTCCTCCTTCCACAATATTTTAATATACTTTGCGGTTCGCCAGAGATATGTCATAGTGTCCATCTTTTTCTCCATCAGACCCAAAAAACACCAAGGTTTGTGAGGGTGTAGAGTAAAGACGCTTGCCATTTGCATATTCATCTGTGCCACAAATTGAACCAACTGTTATTTCTTCAAGTCCTAATTCTTCTTCGCACTCAACGTGATGAATGTGTCCGCTTGCAATATAGTGCACGTTCACATTAAACTTCGCTGAGAACAATCTGTATATCGTTGATGCTGAACTTGACTTTCTATCAAGGTCACCGTGAACAACGACTATGTTTCTGTCATAAACTGGCACAAGTACAAACTCATGAATAGCGTTATCTTTGATTGTGATTGCGTCATTGCCTTTAAGGCGTTGCTTCATCCACCAAGGAATAATTTTTTCCATGTTATCACTATGTACACTGTCTTTGAAGTTCTGAACAGTCCTACCATGGTTCCCATAGGTGCTATATACTTCAATCTTGGGAACATAATTTGATAGCTCATTTACAAACTCTGAAAGATACTCGCTAACACGCATCAACTGGTCGCATGTGTCCTCTTCACTTTGTACCCTTGCGGACACGTGAATAGCACCAGCAACCATGTCACCCATAATCGCAACATGCAACACGGAAGGATTGTGCCTTTTTATATATTTAATAGTTTTCTCTTTGAGTTTAAACAATCTCTGCTCAAGAACATCAGTGTTATATGAGTTCCAAATGTTTTCTGCTGTCAGTCCAACATGCCAGTCGGTCAGGAATAGAACTCCTTCGCAATCTGTTATGTCTTTTTCATTGAACTTTTTGTTAACATTGAAAAATAATGGCTTAACTTGACTTAAGTGGTCAGCCGAGTGTTTCATCTTGCCAATCAGGTTGTCCCAACGTGCGTCCTGAGTCATTAGTTTGTTGTACTCTCGTCTTTGGTCATAGAACTGCTTCTTGAGTTTGAAGATTTTATCCGACTCTCTTTCGAACTGATAGCTCGGAACATATTCTTCTTCTTCTATATCCAAAAAAGACCCACTCAGTTTACCGCCATCGGAATCTTCTTCCGTCACGGGTTCTGAGTGGGTTGCGCTACTTAGTAAGCCTGACTCGACAGCAAGACGGATACCAGCGCCCATCTTCCTCAGGTGGTCGCTGGTGATACCGACATCGTTCTTTAATGCTATCTCTGACCAGTCGAGGTCTGATGAACCTTCGACTTTTAAAATAATATCCTTAACCTATTGCTGTTCCTTATTCAATATCTATTCCTCCAATAACCTTTTGTTTAAGTAGAAAATAAGGAGCCCTCGCTCTTTCAAGTGGATACCCCTCCGCTCTGGAAGTATGCTGGCATAAGCCTCGCCCCAGTCGCATTATTTTTAACCCAATTCGTCAGCGTGACTTGCTATCCAACCCCTATAGTTCTTTGTTAGTGTGCAAATCGCTGTCCTTGGGTCTCCTCTAAAATGTTCTCTGTATCTTTCGAATGCACTCTCACCAGTACGGTGAGCATCTCTTTGTCCGCTATGACCAATCAAAATTACTTTTGCTGAATCTTTGCAGCGTGTGAGTGTTTTTTTGAGGTCAAAGAACGAATAATTCTGTGCTTCGTCTATAATTATAATTTTATCTTTAAAGTTTGTACCCCTAAGATATGTGTGGCTTGTGAATAAGATATACTCACCATTCTTTGTCGCACCAGTTGTATCTTGGGTAACGACAGCTTCTGGTTGTTCACCGCATTCTGTCAAGGCTTGATATAATGGCGTGTTATATGGGGCCAATTTTTCATCTATGCCACCAGGTAACATTCCGATTCTGTCCTCGTTACATGGAGCCACAATGTAAACTATACCTTCGTACATGTTGTACCTTGCCATTATGTTGGCCGTAGCAACCGCAATCGTTGTCTTGCCTGTACCTGCCTTTGCGTCGCAGAAGATAATTAGTTTTTCAGGGTTCCATATTGAGTCTCGCAAGTTTTCCTGTTCTTTGTCCAACTGAAGTCCATAGAAAATATGTTCTTTCTATGTTTTAGGTGGAGCATTAAATGTCGGTTCACTGGCTTTCCGTTTAGGAGCCATTAGCTCAACGCCTCTCGTATCATATTTTTGTCTATTAAATCTATGCTCTGGTTAAAGTATCGTGTCTCTCCATCTTTTTCTGTGAACACGTATATCTCATCCATGGCATAGTATTTACCTTCTGGAGTTTGCTCGTAACTGTACTCTTTGACACTACTATCTATGTACA
>LFRM01270974.1_pt3 | contig 13963 bp, 13 predicted proteins | sample 618341 | NCBI WGS metagenome assembly LFRM01 (sample SAMN03654438, study PRJNA283298) | anaerobic digester metagenome | isolation source: pool of bioreactors CSTR01a, CSTR02a, and CSTR03a thermophilic anaerobic... | place: Denmark: Kgs. Lyngby | collected 2014-05-21 | reverse complement strand
TGTTACTTTAAAATTTAGAATAATAAAAAAAAGAACAAATACTTAATTTGTTCGTTATCTAACTTTAGAAATTGATGAATCATTCAATAAAATGTTATTGGCAATCTCATCATAAATTTCATATATTTGATTTATTTCTTGATACTTTTGATTATTATCACCAAAAACTTCATTGTTACCATATAAATAGTTTTTAAAGTTTTCTATTTCAGGAGCTGTTTTATTCTCTTTATTGGTAAACATAGTAATTAGTTTAAGTTGAACTTCATTTAACATGCTTTTACCTCGAGCATTATCTCTTGCACTCATATTATAGTTCATTAAGTTAGTTAGTGATTTAATGTCGTCGATTGTATTTCCGGATGCAAATAAATTATCAATTATAAGTGTTCCATTATTATTGACAAATAATTCTTCAATGCATTCCATTCCTACAATTTTTTCTAAAAGATTAACGGTAATAATTTCATCTTCATATAAATTAATCGGACTATCATTGCCAACAAAATAATTAGCGCAAATAGAAGCGTAACCTGCATAAATAGGATTTAAATGATCTTGTCTTGGTTTTGATGTATCTTTTTTATATGTTTGCATTAGCATTAACTCTCTCATTAATAAATAGCGATAATCATAATCTTGATCTGTTTCGCTACTATTAACATAAAGGGTTTTATCAGGATCATTATATTTTAATGGTTCCTTAATTAGATACTTATTACAAGATTCAATCTTTAAGTCGCTCAAATTAGTATTTAGCGTTTCAAGATCAACCTTATCATTGTTATTAGCATAAAGCGTAAGTAAATCCTTGATATTTTCTTTGATTTCCAAGCTTAAGTTTGGATTATTATCGATAGTCTTTAAAACGTCAACTGCATTTATCATCTTATCACCATTTAAATTATAACACAGTTTTAGTTAAATTTCATCTTTTTTTAAACTTTAGTTTCATTTCTAATAGTTTTAATATGAATCTCCTTTTTGTCTTTTAAAATGTTTTCAATTATTTTATCCTCTATTTTATTTTTGATAATATGATCAATTTTACGAGCTCCATATTCATTATAATTTGATAGTTCAACTATCTCTTGTTCAACTTCTTTACTTATTTTTAACTTAATATCTTTTTTAGTATATTTTTCTTTTAGGAGATTAAGTTTCCTATCAATTAGCAATTCGATTGTTTCTTTTGTTAAACGATTAAATACTACAATATTATCGATTCGATTAATAAAAGACGTTGAAAAATTATCTTTTAATTTAGTTAAAATTGTTGAATTATTAATTTTATTGAAACCGATATTAATATCATCAAATCCTATATTACTAGTTATGACTATAGTAACGTTATCAAACCTTATTTCTTTTCCAGTAGCATCTTTTATTTTGCCCTCATCTAATATTTGATAAAATAAATTAATTACTGTATTATTAGCTTTCTCTATTTCGTCTACTATTAAAACAGAATATGGTTTGTTCCTTATTTCTTCTAAAATATTTTGATTGTCAGCATAACCAACATAACCTGGAGGTGCCCCTAAAATTCGACTAATGCTGTGGCTCTCACGAAATTCACTCATATCAAGTTTAATAACGTTTTGCTCACCAACTAAATTATTACCAAACACTTTAGCAAGTTCTGTTTTACCAACACCAGATGGTCCATAAAACATTATTGAATAGCATTTTTTTTCATCTTTAAGTCCTAACTCAATTCTTTTAGCTATGTTTATTGTTTCAGTAACCGCTTCATCTTGTCCTAATATGCTTGCAGCAATATTATTTGTAATATTTTCAATAACTTCTGGTTGTTCATCTAATAGCTCATGAATTAATATTTCTGTTTTAGCACTAACAACTGTAGCAACATCTTTTATAGTTACTTCCCCATTGTTATTTTCTTTACTATCGATAATAGCATTTTCCATTACTCTTTTTAATAAAGGTGTATATAAAAACCAGTTACTAGCTTTGCTGCCAATTCCAATTATTTTAATTAATTCATCTTTTAATATTTGATAATCTAAATCATAATCTTTTAATCTTTTAGCAACACTATTATCATGTTTTAATATTGATAATAATAAATGCTCACTTCCAACATAAGGGTGTCTTAAATTATACATTTCTTCTTTCGCGTTAACTATTACTTTTCTAGCTTCTTCTGTAAAATTACCAAACATAATTACACTCTCCTCTTTTATAGTCTATGATTATATTGTGTTTTAATTATCTTTTTTAAACAACAAAAAAAGCCATTGTTAATGACCTCTTTGTTTTAGTTATTATTTGTTTTACTCTTTATCATAGTTATTATTCTATTAATGAAATTATCACCGAGTACATTATCTGTAGTTCCACTTTTAAAAGCAACAAAAGCATATACGGCTATACCAGTAAGAGAATAAATGATAATCTCTACTACTGCTTTTCCTCTTGTTAACGCATCAAGCGGAATGAATAGACTAACTATTTTTAAAGACATTAACATAATTCCTGTACATAATATTACTTTCATTGAATTATAAAATGTTTTTTTATAGTTGACTTGATATTTTTTGTTAATACATGATAATAATATAATAATTGAACCTATGTGAATTATAAGATTTACTACAATCGGGGCATATTGTGGTCCAATATTTAAATAATTAAATAAATACATCATCGGTATGTTTAATACTGCCTTGCTAATAAAACTACCAATTAAGGTTCCAAGTGCTAATTTGGTATTATTTAATGTTTGTGCAGAGGTAATTAAGATTGAGTAAATTGAAAATGTTATCGCTTGAAGTACGTATATACTAAACAGATCAATACTAAAGGCGTTATATCCATAAAAGATTGTCCAGACTGGTCCAGCTAGAAAACTAAGACCAACTGTCATTGGTAAACTTATAAATAATATTAATTGCAAAGACTGATTTATTTTATGGCTGACATCTTCCATATTTTTACTAGCAAAACTACTAGATAAATTAGGAATTAAACTAATTGTAATACCAAGTGATATCGAGGTTACGATCATGTTTAATTTACTTGCCCAAACATTTAAAACACCAATTGTTATTTCAGCAATTTTACTATGTCCTAAACTAACTAATGTGTTAACAACTGTCATAGTATCAACCATCGAATTTGCTGATTTAATTAATTCTATAACAATAAATGGAACAGCATAAGATATGATTTTAAGAACGATTTCCTTAGTTGTTATTTTAGCTTCAGCCCGAGTGATTACTTCGTCTTTTTTTAATACTGTTTTACTTTTTTTAATTCTAAATAGCAAATAAAAATAGGATGCAATGGCACCAATAGTAGCACCAAACACAGCAATTCCAACTGTTGTTTCTAGTGATAAATTAAAAGCTTTTAGTGCTAAAAAACTTCCTAAAAGAATAACAGCTACTCTTATTAATTGTTCTATAATACTAGATACACTAGAGTCTGTCATAAATTTATGACCTTGTAAATAACCTCTTGTTACACTTAATAATGGAACAATTAGAAGTGCTGATGAAATTACTCTAATAACAAGAGTTACTCCTTCAACTGTATTTCCACCTTGAAGATCACCTAATATAAATTTAGCTAACATAGGTGCGAAAACTAATAAAATAAAAAATGATATTACACCAATACCAGCAATAATATAACTACCTAGCTTATATGCTTTTTCTTTAGTATGATAATATCCAAAAGAATTATATTCACTAATAACTTTACTCATTGCTACTGGAATACCACTTGAGGATAAACTTAAAAAGATGGTATATATAGAATATGCATACCCATAAAGGGCTCCACCTTGTTCACCAATTATACTTTTAAAAGGAATAACATATAGTAAGCCAATTACTTTGCAAATAATTATACCTATAGTTGTAATCATTGCACCTTCTAAAAAACTATTTTTTTTCATTACACCACACCTTATTTTTCATAAATAATCATTGCTGAAAAACAATATATTTGTTCTTCACCACTAATACCCAGTGATACTTGATATTTAATATCAACAACACTTGCATCTAATTCACTTAAAAAATTGTTTATTGCTACTTCTAAATCTTGTTCATGATTTTCATCAAAAAGTTTTACTTTCATATAATCACCAAGACCATTTTATAATTACTTATTGTCTATTGTTGTCACCTTGTGAACATAATAATTAATATATTTATTATGCTTATTATCTTCATATTCAATTCTAACTTTAAAATTAATTTCGTCAAAATTATCATTTGGTAAATAGCCAACAAGTGCTATCCCTTTAAACGAATTATTAGAAGTGTCTACTTTATTTACTAATAGATCAACTTTATCGTCAACAATTCCAATACTTGGGAAAACGTTATCAGTTACGATATCGTGACTTACTAAAACAGTCATAGCCTCAGCACTTACTTTAGGTTCATCTATAATAACATGATATATAAGTTCCATGTCAGTCAACTCTTCAACTGTAATATTAATTGAAAAAGGGATATCTGAACTACTAGTATTGATCACGTTTAATTCTTCGACTAGCTTGTAATAAAGAATGTCTGGTTTATTACTACAAGATGTTAATAATAGAATTAATAATATCAATACCTTCTTCATCTTCTTACCCCTTTAAAGTTTTCCTTAATTTTTTATAATCAGGACAATATTTAGCGACAACTGCCCAAAAGTTTTTGGAATGATTAGGCTCTATAAGATGGGCTAATTCGTGAATAATAACATAATCAATAATTTCTAAATCATATTTTAATAATTCACTATTCAAAGTTATTATACCTTTACTGCTACATACTCCCCATCTTGTTTTCATTTTTCTAATTCTTAACTTTGGGAACTCAATTTTTTCTGTAAATTTTTGATAATTAAATAATAATTGATTATTAAAAATATCTATCATTTGTTTCTTACACCATTTTTCAAGTTTATCAATTGACGGTACATATATTTTTTCATTATCAAACTCAATAGTTTTAGAATTTGAAAAAATAATTACATCGTATTTAGTTCCTAAATAATAAAAGTTTTTTTCTTCTTCTAATTGACGTTCCTTTTTAATAATATTCTTAATCAAAAATTCTTTATTTCTTAAAAGTAAATTATTAATATCATTTTGAGTTGTAAACTTATTTGTTGTTACCAAAATAGTTAAATCAGACTTAACTCTTATATAAGTATTCTTGTTATTTTTCTTAACAATTTCTACTTTATAATTTTTGCCAAGTAGTTCTATTTCCATTTAATCTTGCGATGAGCATAAAGTTCAGCATTGATAACACATCTATTAACAACATTATTTAATTTAATTCCAAACTCATCCATTCCATCAAAGTTTTGATTTTGCATATTTTTATATGTTTTTAAAATAAGTCTATATGATAAACCATCAAAAATTTGCTCATCACTTTGTTCAATAGACTCAGAGCTAAATGATTTTAAATGATTTTGAAACCCAACCCACTTGTGATATTCATCATTAAATTCATTTGTTCTTTTATATGTTCTGTAGAAAAAATATTTTAAAATAAGAGATAAAAAGATTAATAAATAAGCCATGATTGAATTATGTTTTGTTAAAAAATTAATACTGACTAATACTATCGTAATAATTCTATATATAACAATTAAATTGTAACCAGTTTTTGGTTCATAAAATTTTTTATTAAAAGTTTCTCTTTGAGCAATTCTTTTCCATACATAATAATTAGTTAAAAATTCTGAACCATTACCTTTATTTAAAGCATATTTTTCTAAAGTGCTCAAACTTAGTTTTTTATCTTTAGCAATTGAATTAAATAAAATATCAATTATATATTCTTGCGCTTTTTCAATATTAATACTTTCGTTATCTTTTAATTCTAGAATGTAATCATCTTTTATTTTTGTAATAGTAATTATCTTATGATGAATAAGCGATAAAATAGATGTTGTAAAAACTTCTGGAGTAATCTTTTTATACATTAACATTGATAATTCAACTGGTTTTAATTTTGATGGATATTGTTCAATAGTTGTTTTTTGGAATTTTGATTTATATGGTTTTGTATTTAAAAAATAAATTATGACAAAAAACGCAAGAAAAACTACATACCATAAAACTATGATCCAGTCATATAGCAACATAGCGTCTATTTTCACATTATCACCCTCTATAATTAGTTTATCATATTAACGCTTAATTTAAAAGTAGTTTTACTAATTAAACAAAACAAAAAAAAGCAAATAATATATTGATTATCTGCTTATTTATATTGTTTTAATAACCTGCATATTTAATTAAATTTAGAAAATTTTTGGTATTAACGTTGTAATAACTAATATTGCAATTGCGATTGCAAATAATTGAAGTACAATTTTCCAAATATATTTTAACCATTCCTTATATGGAATTTTAAAATATGATAATCCAGCGATTAATAAAATACTAGTAGGTGAAACAATCATTACCACTCCATGCATGAATTGCATAATAAGTGCTATTTTAGGATAAATTAATGTGTTGTTATATATGTTAGACGAAAAAGAAGCTAACACACTAGAAAATTGGATAAAATCATTATAGAATATACCTCCAATTAACGATGTTATCGACATTGTTACTACGTTTAATGAACTAGTAATAGTTAGCAATAGATTCGAAATTGTAGCAAATATATCTGCTCCTGATTGTCCAAAATAAATAAGTGAAAATAGGATGTTAGCCATTGTTGCAAAGAAAGCAACTGGTAACATTTCTTTTAAACCTTCAAGAAATGAATCAACAGTGTCTTCTATGCTCAAACTATATATCCAAGCAATAAGAGCACTAAGTAATAATAATATAACAGTTAAATCATAAACAGACCAATTACCAAGGGCATTGATTGCTCCTAATAAATTAGATATTAATGGATAACTATTTGCATTAGTACTCATAATTGTTTCATGTAAATCTCTAAAGATATTTACTTTAAAAGCAAATTCCCAATTAAACATTCCAACTATTAATATTATTAGTGCAAATACACAAACAATAATTAACGGTGTTGATTTTTTGTCCTTTTGAATGTTTTTATTGTAAAGTGGAATTTTTATGTTTGTTTTCTTTTCGTCATCTTTAAGATCTTTTTTAGAAGTTGTAAAAGTAAACAGCACATAAATAACAGAAATAATAATCAAGAAAATAATCTTTGTAATTATTTCATTATGTGGACTAATGTTTAGAAAATATACTAACGATGTATTTATACCATCACTATATATTGCACCTAACCCACCAACAAGCATTGCACCAACAGTTGCTGCTAACGTTGTAATTTTACTATAACCTAGTAATAATAAAACTGCTGAAAATAATGGAACTAAAACAAAGAATAAATAGTTTAATCCGATTATTGATGATAATGCAATAAATAAAATAGTTGTAGAAATTAAAAATACGTGCTTGTTACTTTTAAATTTTTCAACTAGTTTTTCTACAATTGCAGAATAAACACCAGTTTTATTAAGAACCCCATACAAACCACCAATTGCTAAAAACACTAAACCATAATGAACAAAATTAGCAACCGTATTTAACGGTGTTCTAAATAGGTCAATAAGTCCAAGTGGATTTGTTCCAGTTAATTGAAACTTCCCTTCTACAAATTGACTAGTAGGAATAACCCAAGTTAATATTACACCTACTAAAAATGTAATTCCTAGTACTTTAATTAAATTATATTTTTTCATATATTTAACTTACCTCCTATTATCATTATAACACTAAAACATATTTTTAGAAATAGTTTTTATAAAAAAATAAATAGTAGTGATATTTTTAAATAAAAAAAAATTTATAATTTAAATACAAAAAACAGGAATTTTATTTCCTGTTTTAAACTGTCATTAATTCTTGTTCTTTATTTTTTAATTTTTCTTCAACAAGTTTATTATATCTATTGATTAATTCTTGAATTTCATCAGTTCCGCTTTTAATTTCATCTTCAGAAACATCTAGCTTTTTAATTTTATCATTAGCATCTTGTCTAATTTTTCTAAGTGCTACTTTACAATCCTCAGACATAGACTTTACTTGTTTAACGTAATCTCTTCTTGTATCTTCAGTTAATATTGGAATATTTAATATAATTATTTCACCATTGTTATTAGGTGTTAGTCCAATATTAGCTTCGTAGATTCCTTTTTCAATCGCGCCTAGAGTAGTACGATCAAAAGGTTTGATGCATAGTTGTCTAGCTTCTGGAATTGAAATTGTTGCCAATTGTTTTAAAGGTGTATCTATACCGTAGTAAGACACCATGACTCCATCTAAAATTGTAGGATTGGCACGACCTGCACGAACATTAGCAAAACGTGCTTCCATAGTTTCTATAGAATTTTGCATTTTTTCTTCAGTTTCCAATAAAATAATGTCCATAACTCCATCCTTTCATCAATATAATTATAATACATTATATTAATAATATCAAGATTTTAAATATTTTCTAATTTTTTTAACTTGATCATCATTTTCTAAATCTGTTTTTTTCAATTGATCAAAAAGTTTTTTTTGCTCTTTAGTTAATTTTTGTGGGACAATAATTCTTAAGATAGCATACATATCCCCTTTATTGCGATAATTAACATCTTCAACTCCACGACCTTTTAAACGGTGTTTATCACCTGTTTTACTGCCCTCTGGAATAGATAACTTAACATTGCCATTAATAGTCGGTATCTCGAGTTTAGCCCCTAAAACAGCATCGGTAATACTAATTGGTAACTCTAGATAAATATCATTCCCATGTCTTTCGAAAATGGGATGTGAATCTACTGTAAATTCTAGATAAACATCTCCATTAGGTCCGCCGTTAAAACCAGCTTCACCTTTTCCTGGAATTCTTAATTGGTTACCATTATCAACACCAGCTGGTATTTTAACTTCAATTGTTTTAGACTCTACCTTTTTACCAGAACCACGGCAGGTTGAACATTTTTTATCGTATGTAGAACCTTTACCCTGACAATTACTACAAGTTGTTCTTGTCATGAAAGATCCTAAAATAGTACGTTGTTCAGTTGTAACTTGACCACTTCCATGGCAATCTGGACAAGTTTTTTCTCCATGTCCTCCGTGACCGTTACAATCATTACAATTTTCTGAAACATTTAATTTTATTGTTTTTTTAGTGCCAAAAACAGCTTCTTCGAAAGTTAAACGCATTTCTTTTAGTACATCTCGGCCCTTCCTTGCTCTATTTGAATTACTAGTTCTACCACCAGAGAAGAAATCGCCGAAACCACCGCCGCCAAATAAATCTCCAAAAATATCGGAAAAATCAAAATTAGAAAAATCAGTTCCTTGGAAACCTCCATTACCTGAGAATGCATTATGTCCAAATTGATCATATTGTTTTCTTTTTTCTTCATCGCTTAAGACAACGTAAGCTTCTTGAGCTTCTTTAAATTTTTCTTCTGCATCTGCTTCTTTAGATACATCTGGATGGTATTTTTTAGCAAGTTTTCGAAAAGAACTTTTAATTTCATCCGAATTTGCACTTTTACTTACACCTAAGACCTCATAATAATCTCTTTTATTCACTTACTCCACCTACTTCCTACTCTTTTGATAATTGAATAAATTGATTTATTGTTTCCTCAAACAATTTAACAGCTTCTTCAATCGCCTCAGGCTTAGATATATCAATGCCTGCTATTTTTAATAATTCAACTGGATAATCACGTTCTCCAGTTTTTAAAAATTCTAAATAATTTTCAACAGCATCTTTTTTCTCATTAACAATATTTTCTACAATAGAACAAGCTGCTGCAATACCAGTAGCATATTGATAAACATAAAAATTCATATAGAAATGAGGAATTCTTGCCCATTCAAATTTTATCTCATCGTTAACTAAAACGTTATCGCCAAAATACTTTTTATTTAAATCAAAGTAAACAGAAGATAATAATTCATGAGTTAATATTTCATTGTTACTTGCTTTATTATATATTTCTAATTCAAATTCTGCAAACATTGTTTGTCTAAACAAAGTACTTTTAAATAGTTCTAACATACTATTTAAAACACTTAATTTTTCATCTTTGTTTTTAGCGTTTTTAATCATATATTTATATAGTAACAACTCATTAACAATTGATGCAACTTCTGCCACAAATATCTTATATTGGGAATCTTGATATTGGTTATGATTTTTTGAATAAAAGCTATGAATCGAGTGACCAAGTTCATGGGCTAAAGTTGAAACATCATTAAAACGTTCTTGATAATTTAATAAAATATATGGATGGCTGTCATAACATCCCCATGAATATGCTCCACTTTTTTTACCAACATTTGGATATATATCAATCCAGTTTTCATCAAATGCTTTATTTAGATTATCAACATAATCATCGCCCAATATCCCTAAAGCATTAATAATTAAATCTTTAGCAGCACTAAAATTATAAGTCTCAGTTGTTTGTTTAACAATAGGAACATGGACATCGTATAATGTTAGTTCATCTAAATTTAACATTTCTTTTTTTAATTGATAGTATTTGTGCAAAACATTTAAGTTTTCACTTACTACCTTAATTAAATTGTGATAAATTTTATTATCGATATTACTACCAAAAAGGGCCATTTCTAATGCACTCTCAAAACCTCTAATATCAGCTATAGCAATATTAGTATCAACTTCATTTGCTAAAGTTTCTGCTAAAGTGTTTTTAACACTTTCATACCCTTTGTATAAAGTTTCAAAAGTTTGCTTTCTAACTTCACGATTAGGAGATTCGATATATTTAGAGAAATTACTATTAGTAATTTCTACTGCGTTACCAAATTCATCATTAATCGAATCAAAAACAAGATCTGAATTTCTAAGTAAACTAGCTATTTCGTCAGAAACATCTAATACTTTTGTTAATTTAGATAATATTTTTTCTTCCGGTTCTGATAATGTATATTTTTTAAAACGATATATATCTTTTAACATACGCCTATAATTTATTAATTCTGGTAATGTTTTCATATGTTCTTGAACTTTGAAATAATCACCTTTAATTAATTCTGGTACAACAAACGAAGTAGCATTAGATACTAAAACATTTAAATTATTAACTTCACCTTTTAGTTTTTGATAATAAGTATTACCTGTATCTTCATCGCTCCTCATATATGCATATACATATAGTTTAGATAATTTTCTTTCTAAATATAATAAATCTTTTATTGTATTTAATAAGTTTTCAGGGCTATTTAAGATAATCCCTTTATACTTAGAAAAATCTGATAATAGGTGTTCTAATTCCTTGTACTCTTTATACCAGTTTTGATCTGTATCATAAACGGCATTTAAATTCCACTTATAATATTCTTTGACCTCGTCTCTTGTTTTTTCTTTTATAGGCATTTTGTTCCCCTTTCATAACGAATGTAGAAGTCTTTAGACTTCTACACTACTTTTATTTTTCTTCAAATTCAGCATCAACAACATTATCTTCTGTTGGTTCATTAGTAGTTGTTTCTGTTTCAGCACTCTCAGCTTTCTTTGCTTCTGCTTCATATACTTTAGTTGCTAAAGCCATTGCAGATTCATTTAATTTATCACGTTTTGCTTTAATATCTTCAAGATCTTCTTTTTCTAAAGCTTCACGTAATTCTTTAATTTCAGCTTCTGCTTTTTCTTTATCTGCACTATCAACCTTATCTTCTAAATCTTTAATTGCTTTTTCTGTAGCAAAGATTAGTTGTTCACTTTCATTTCTTAAATCTGCTTCTTCTTTACGTTTAGCGTCAGCTTCTTTATTAGATTCAGCTTCTTTTACCATCTTTTCAATTTCTTCTTCACTAAGTGCACCTGATGAAGTAATTGTGATTGATTGTTCCTTATTAGTACCTAAATCTTTCGCTTTAACATTAACGATACCATTAGCATCGATGTCAAAAGTTACTTCTATTTGTGGCACACCACGTGGTGCTGGTGGAATATTAGTAAGTTGAAATCTACCTAATGTTTTATTATCATTAGCCATTGATCTTTCACCTTGTAAAACGTGAATATCAACAGCCGGTTGACTATCAGCAGCTGTAGAGAACACTTGGCTTTTGCTTGTTGGTATTGTTGTATTTCTTGAAATTAAAGCAGTCATTACCCCACCTAAAGTTTCAATACCAAGTGATAATGGTGTTACATCTAATAAGACAACATCGTTAACATCACCAGTTAAAACACCAGCTTGAATAGCCGCCCCCATTGCCACAACTTCATCTGGATTAACTCCCTTACTTGGTTCTTTTCCTAATTCTTTTGAAACAAGTTCTTGAACCTTAGGAATTCTTGTAGAACCACCAACTAAAATAACTTTATCAATATCACTAGCTTTTAATCCAGCATCTTTTAAAGCATTACGAACCGGAGTTAATGTTGATTCCATTAAGTCACTTGTCAATTCTTCAAATTTAGCTCTTGTCATAGACAGTTCAAAATGAACTGGTCCATTTTCACCTTGAGAAATAAACGGTAAAGATATTTGAGTAGAAGTAATTCCGCTTAATTCTTTTTTAGCTTTTTCAGCAGCATCTTTTAAACGTTGCATAGCCATTTTATCTTTAGATAAATCAATACTATTTTCTTTTTTAAATTCTTTTACCATATAATCAATAATAGCATCATCAAAGTCATCACCACCAAGTTTATTATTACCACTTGTTGATTTAACTTCGAATACTCCATCACCTAACTCAAGAATTGAAACATCAAATGTTCCTCCCCCTAAGTCATAAACTAAAATTTGTTCAGTTTTATCTGTCTTATCAAGTCCATATGATAAAGCTGCTGCTGTTGGTTCATTAATTATTCTTTCAACTTCTAAACCAGCAATTTTACCAGCATTTTTAGTTGCTTGACGTTCCGCATCATTAAAATATGCCGGAACTGTAATAACTGCTTTATTAACAGTAGTTCCTAAATATGCTTCTGCCGTTTTCTTTAAATCAGATAAAATCATTGCACTGATTTCCTCTGGTGTATATTCACGACCATTTACTTTAACTTTTTCAGTACTACCAATTAATCTTTTAATTGATGATACTGTATTAGGGTTAGTAACTATTTGTCTTTTAGCAGCTTCCCCTACAATTATTTCGTCACCTTTAAAAGCGACAACAGATGGTGTTGTACGACCACCTTCTGGGTTGGTAATTATTTTTGTTTCCCCACCCTCATAAATACTTACACAACTATTTGTTGTTCCTAAATCAATTCCTATTGTTTTACTCATTTTATCACCTTTCCTTATTCGCTAACTCGGACCATTGCTGGTCTGATAACTCTATCTTTTAATAAATAACCTTTTTGAAGAACTTCAAGAACCATTCCTGGTTCAACGCCTTCAACTTTCTCTGTCATAACAGCTTGATGGTATGTTGGGTCAAATGGTTTATTATTTCCATCAATTGTAATAACTTGAAACTTTTCCATAGTGTTTTTGAAATCTACATAAATCATCTTAAAGCCAGATAGAAATTTAGAAACTTCATCTTCCAAATTTTCATCATCCATTTTAATGGCACGCTCAAAGTTATCTAACAAAGGAAGAATACCTTTTACTAAATCTTCATTAGCATACTTAAGCATTCTATCGATTTCTTCATCTTTTCTTTTTCGATAATTAATTAATTCTGCATGTGCTCTAAGAGATTTTTCTTCCAACTCTTTTATTTGGTTTTTCAATTCTTTTTTTTCATCACTTTTAGATTTCTTTTTTATTTTTTCTACTTTCTCAGTTTCATCTGTTTTAACATCTTGACATTCACATTCTTCATGATCACAGTCACAGTCACAATGTTTTATATCTTTTTCTGCTGTTTTTTCCATTTTCACCCTCCTATGTTTTCCTTAATATATTCAAGCAGTGCTAAGACACGGCCATACTCCATTCTTTTTGGACCAATAATAGCAATTGTTCCTACTTCACCATTAACTTC
>LFRM01064669.1_pt1 | contig 13963 bp, 17 predicted proteins | sample 618341 | NCBI WGS metagenome assembly LFRM01 (sample SAMN03654438, study PRJNA283298) | anaerobic digester metagenome | isolation source: pool of bioreactors CSTR01a, CSTR02a, and CSTR03a thermophilic anaerobic... | place: Denmark: Kgs. Lyngby | collected 2014-05-21 | reverse complement strand
CTTTACACTTGTTTAACTAAGACGGTACTTATTCATGGCAGTATGTATGACGATATTTACACTACCCCGGTGCCTAGGGACAGATAAAGAGAAGGGAGGAAATATATTTGGTTTTTAATCTGCATAAAATTGTGGAAAAAAAGTCCTCTCATCGTAAAAGTTTAGTAGAGCAAATGACTATATCCGTTTGGACTCCGGGGGGATCGGATGGTTGTCCGACGGCTTTAGAATTAGCAAATTATGTAACAGAGACTTATCAAGAAAAAGTAGCGATTATTGAATTCCCCTGTTTAGGAATACCCCGGTTGTCTATTCATGTAAATTTATATGATAAGGAAAAGAATACTGATAAGCTGCTCTTAGATATTGAACGTTTGGAAAATAAGGAGATCTATCCGCTTCAATATTTTTTAAAAATTTCGGATTTAAAATGGGTATTGCCGATAAATCCATACACCGCGCCTGATTTGGCAATTCATTTAAAGTTAAATAATTTAAAAACGCTAACAGATTTCCCCGGTTATTTGAAAAATAATTTATATTTAAAAGGATATAAATTAATCATTTATATTTTACAGGGACAGATTCATCATCCATTAACTTTTTTCGGGATTAAGGAGAGTGATTTGGTTTTATTGAATGTTAATTTTCCTATTGAGTTAGGATGGGGACTAAATTGTTGTCATAAATTAATCAGCAACTATTATCAGCTTAAGGAAAAGTTCGCTGTTTATGCTCCAATGCTTGATAATAAAACTATTGCGGGGATAACCGAATTAAAATATCTTTATGCGTTAGAAAGTATTTTTGCAGAAGAGGAGGATTATTAAATGGCTGTCGGAATCTTTAATCCCTTGGAGTACACCGACTATGAACCACAGCTGCAAGTAAAGGAAGATTATATTAATGTTTCAGACTCCGACAAAATATATAATTTGACCACAATTGTGAAGGCATATTTGCGAGACAATTATGGTGAACTTTACATCTCTTCTTTAGTAAATCCGGAACATCGGAAGGAAATCAGATATATCATCTCTGATTTTATCAAAGAGAATAAAAAAGCAGAGTTTAATTTATCCTTAGAACAGGTGATTGCTAAGGTTCAGGAGGAAATTACGGAACTAGGGGTAATTCAAAGAGCTTTAGATGATCCTACGATAACGAACATTGATATAAATGGCATTAACAGTACTTATGTAGAGCAAAACGGGGTTGACGTTTTTCGACCTGATATCGCTTTTCAGTCGGAAGAACATCTTTATCAGATTATCGATAGACTTCTTTTAATGGAAGGCAAAACATTAACAGCGGCTGAACCGCATATTGATAGTTTTTTTCGGGGTTTTAGAGTCTGTGCTGTATTAGGGAAGAATCGAGGTGGTATTTCTACCTTTGGTCCGCTTCTTTCTATCCGCAAGTTTGCCCCTGATGTATTTAGCGATGAAGAAGTGATTGCTTATGGTAATATCTCCGAGGAAATTCGAGATTTTTTAGCAACTGTAGTACCGGGAGGTGCCAATATTTTAATTACCGGAGGGACCAACAGTGGTAAAACGACCACATTAATTCGGCTACCTCTTTATCTTGACCCCTCAACTCGGATTTGTACAATTGAAGATTCTCCGGAAATGATGTTACCTATGAAAGAAGCCTATCGGGAGTATAAGAATATATTTTCTTTAGAGCAGAAAAAATTTGATGGGAAAAAAGAAAGAGAATATGATATCGCTAAAAACACTGTTGTGGCGTTGCGCCTCCGACCTGTCTGGATTTTAATTGGTGAGGCCAGGACCGAAGAAGCTGCTTACCAAGCTTTACAAGCGATGAATACCGGACATTTTGTGGCCATGACCATTCATGCCAATAGTGCTCGTGATGGTGCAGTCAGATTTGTGCAGTTAGCCGGTAATAATCAAACAGTTGCTGCTCAGGTTGCTTCTTCTCTTGATCTGATTATTTTTCAGAAGAAACTGAAGAATGGGAAAAGGGTCATCACTGAGATCGTAGAGATTTTAGGTTATAAGGGTGCAGAAGAACCGATTTTTCAACCGATTTTCAAATATGATTTAAAAAAGGAAAAACATTATCGGGTGGGGCATATCTCTGATTCTCTAGCTGAAAAATTACGGATGCAGTATCTCCCGGAGGAGAAGATTAGACGGTGGACCAAGGAGGTGCGCAGTTGATTTATCAAATACTTCCCGGTATTTTAGCGGGACTGGTCACATTATTGGCAGGGTTACTTATTTTTAATCAACCGAAAAAATATGAAAAAAAGAAAGGGCTTGATTTTGTAAAAATTTTCGGTTATGACCAGATTAAAAAAGAAGCCGAAAATGCCGGCTTACAGCTTGAACAGAAGGAATTTGTAGCTTTGGTAGTCGGGGCGATAGGGATTGGTATTTTTATTGCGGTGATTATTAATAATATCTTTTATATTATCGCAGGAGTGATTGCGGGTTTTTATTTACCCAAATTTATCGTGATGCAAATTCGGAAGAGAAAAAGACTTGCTTTATTTTCTGAACTTCCTGATTCTTTAAAATTTATCGTAGCCAGGTTAATTGATTATGGTAGTATACCTAAAGCAGTGGAGGCTTCTCTCCCTGATCTGTCCTCTCATATTAGGGAGCCTTTTGAAAAGTTTCTTAATTCCATCAAAATTAATTTAACGGTGGAGCAGGCACTTTATGAATTATCTAAGGAAATTAAGATTAAAAAATTTACTGATTTTACGGAGACTCTTTTTTTGGCACATACCGAAGGAATTAACCAACAGTCAATCGCCACGTTAAACATGATTATTGATACTATGGTAGAGGATGTAAGGGCAGTAAAAAATCTGGAGCTTATGGCTAAAAAGGATAAAAAAGATTTACTGGTAGTTATAATTGTTAGCTGGCTAATTCCTGTGGCGTTATCCTTTTTAAACCCCAATAATGTCAACCTTTTTTTGGATACGTTGATCGGACAAGTCATTATGTTCTTATATTTTCTGACCACAATCTTTGTTATTGTGAAAGGTGATGAATATATCTCTCTTAATCTTGATGATCTTTGATTTCCTAATAAAGAGGTAGGTGGTTAACTATGGGGCTGTGGTTATTTATCCTAAAGGTTATTGTTTTTATAGTCGTTTTCACCTTTTTAAATATTCTGATACCTAAAAAACAAGGTAATTTATATTTAGCCCAAAGGGCAGAGAACTTATTATTAACTGATTATGAATTAAAAAGACGAAAGGAAGGGTGGTTGGTTAAAAAGGTATCTTTATTAATTCCTAGGTTTGAAACTTTTCTCAATACTAATGATTCCGGTAGTAATATTAAACGTATTTTAGCGATGATAGGGAATAAAAAGAGCTTTGAACAGGTAATCGCCGATCAAATTGTTAAAGCAGCGATTTTTTCAGCTTCGATGTTGGCAGTACCTGTACTTACAGGATCTAAAGCGTATCTCTTTTTAGTTCCGGTTTCTTTTGTAGCAGTCATGTTTATTCAAAATCGCGATATTTATCATTCTTATAAAAAATGGCAAAATGAATTAATTAAAGACATTCCTTTATTAATTGATAAGATTCAAATAAGTCTTGAAGCAGGAAAACCGATTATTCATGCTTTACAGCAGGTTTATAAGTCTGCTAGTCCACGTTTATCAGTGATGCTCGAACGTTTGCTTTTGGATATGCAAATGATGAAACAGACAGAAGCGATAGATAAGTTTGCTCGAGCTACAGGAATACCGGAAATGATTAATTTTTCCGCAGCTGTGAAAATAGCTATTGAGAATGGTTATGAAAAATCACGGAGTAATTTTGAGATTTTAAAACAGGATATAAGAAAACTTAGGATTATCAGTCTTAATGAGTTAACACGCAGTAAACCACAGAATTTGCGTAAATTACAATTATTAATGGCTTTAAATGCTGCTCTTGCTATGGGTTACACGTTTTTTGTTATTTTTACTGAAGCTAGTAAGGCAATTTAAAAATAAGGAAGAAAAGATATCAAAAGGAGGAATTTTAATGTTAAGAGTATGGCAAACAGGAAAGGAAAAAATGCTGAGAGGATATCTTTGGTTTAAGTACAATACTAAATCTCTGCTTTCTAATCAAAGGGGAGATGTAACCACAGTTGGTATTTTGGGTTGGGCAGCTGTAGTAATTACCTTAATTGTAGCTGCACATGGATTATTAACAGGGTGGCTTCCCACTTTTATCGAAGAGAAGATTTTTAATAGAGCAAATACTCTATAGGATAGGTTATGAGGAAGTTTAAATTATTTTTCTTCAAAATTATTAAGCGTGGCAAGAAAAATCAGCATGGCTTCTCTGAAACCACAGTAATTATTTATTCCTTATTAGTGTTTATGATTTTTGCTGTATTGTATGTGGATTTGTATGGATATTTCTATACAAAAAACAATTTAAAACAAGCAGTAGATGAAACGCTAACCTTAGTAAAATTTGAAAATGGATTTGATGATCGTACGAGAAATTATTTTGAAAATATTGCGGCAAAGCTTGGACTTGATGCCAGTAAAATTAATTTGCAGGGTACTCCTAAAACGGTACAGCGCGGGGATCCTCTAGAATTAGTGGCTTCAACCTATTATGAAGTTAGGGGTTTAAGACCGTTAAATCACCCTATTACTGTGCAGATTGTTGTACGTTCACATGGACTTGCTCACAGTAAGATCAGATAATAAAAAATTGGTGATGTAAATGCAAATGCCTAAAGTAGTTTACTTTATTTTGTTGAGTCTTTTATTATTAATTCTGATGTTTGATACATATCTTTATTTTTCTTCTGTGAGTAATTTTCGTGATGCCCTCGACCAAGCTCTTGATGCAGCTATCATAGCAGGTATTGATGTTCAGGATTCACAGCATGGGAAAATTTCAATAGAATATAATCTAGCCCAAGAAGCGGCTAGAACCTGTTTGAGGGAAAATCTTAAATTGGATGAACAATTAAATAACATCTTTTATACAAACTCGGAATTTATTTTAGAGATTAATAGTGAGGGTACACTTGTCCAAGGTAAATTTACGACAAAAATACAGTTACTATGCTTAAAAATGTTGAATTTGCCGGCACTTCCTTATAGCATCAGTAAAACGCAAGATTATTTAAGCTCATATATTTAATCTTGTAAAGAAAGAAAGGAGCGATAGGAACTTTGGCGGCTCGCTTTAAGAGAAATTGGAATAAGTATCTCCGTTTGGTGATAATTATCATCCTTGCTTTAGTTGTAGCATTGGCAACTTCAGAATTTAATCGGAGATATATTGAAAGTAAAGTAAGCTTATTGAAAATTGTGGTAGCAGCGGAGCATATTAAGCCGTTTTCCGAATTAACCCCCTCTAATTTGACATATCGTGAAGTTGTAAAATCAGAAGTTCCGCAAGATGCGATCTTTGATATTGATGAATTTTTAAAAGAAGGCCCGATGTTTGTCGGTGAAGTTGGCTTTATCAAGGGTTATCCGGTGAAAAAGTCCTTAACTAATAATTCTGTGGAAAGTATTTTTGGAGCCGCGGTAGCTTTAAAAGAAGGCAAATCATATTTAGGAATTTCTGTTGAACAAGTAAGTTCCCAGCTTGTCAAACCGGGGACACTTGTTGATGCCTATTGTTTTATTCAAGCGAGTACAGTAAATGCTGATGCTTATGTGATTTCAAAAGTAGAAGACCCGCTTCTGGGACGTCTTTATGTTCATGCAGTTAAAGATAAAAATAATGCTGATATTGTTGCTGGAGAAAATTCAGAAAATATTCCGGCAATTGTTGTTGTGGAAACACTTTCACCTGAACAGACTAGTAAACTAATTTACTATCAAATGGTCGGCAAATTATTTCTAGTTCCAGTTGGTGCGGATGTGGATAAGTATCTGGAGATAACCAGATAAGTTGTGGTAATATAGGAATAATAAGGATAATAATACTAGAGGGGGAACAGAAATGGCTATTGCACTAGATGATAAGTTAATCATGGCTATCAAAGAATTGGGGAAGAAATATGCCGTAGAGAAAATAGTTCTTTTTGGTTCCCGTGCCCGGGGGGATAATAAACCTACAAGTGATATTGACTTGGCCATATTTACAAATAAAGAGTTTGAAGAAAAAGGTCATTTAGCCAGTGAAATAGATGACTTAGAAACGTTACTTAAGATTGATGTAGCTTTTATTACTCCAGATACTGACGAGCCTGATTTTTTGGAAAGGCTCAAAAAAGAAGGTGTAGTTTTATATGAGCAATAAGTTTAAGAGAAGCATATTCGGCAGAATTGATTAATGATGATGAGTTAACAAAATTAGCCGAAAAGATAGAATTAAGATTAAATAAATTAGGGCAATAGAGGCGAATAGTAAATGAAAAAAACGGTTTTGGTAACAGGAGCTTCCCGAGGTATTGGGCGGGCGATAGCCACAGTATTTGCGCGGAATAATTATAATGTGATGATTAATTATTTCAAATCAGAGCGAGAAGCGCTTACTTTAGAACAAGAACTTAAGCAGCAGGGATGCACCGTAGCAGTTTATCAAGCAGATGTAACGCAAAGGACTCAAGTAGCAGCCATGATAGTGGAGAGTGAAAAAATATTTGGTTCTGTTGATGTCTTGATTAACAATGCGGGGATCTCGCAATTCAAATTATTTACCGAAATTAGTGATGAGGATTGGGAGCTTATGCTCGCTACTCATTTAAAAGGGATGTTTAATTGTTGTCAAGAAGTATTGCCGCAGATGATTCAGAGAAAAAAAGGAAAAATCATCAATATCGCTTCTATTTGGGGAATGGTCGGAGCTTCCTGTGAGGTGCATTATTCTACAGCTAAAGCCGGGATGATTGGCTTTACTAAAGCCTTAGCCAAAGAATTAGGTCCATCGGGGATTCAAGTAAATTGCATTGCTCCCGGCATAATAGATACGGACATGAATAAGGGGCTTGATGAGACGGAAAAAAGTCAACTTTTGGAGGAGATTCCGTTACAGAGATTTGGGAAACCGGAGGAAATTGCTGCTCTGGCATTTTATCTGGCCTCTCCTGAAGCCGATTTTATTACCGGGCAAGTGCTTAGCCCTAATGGCGGTTTTGTGATTTAAATATATTTTTTTGTAGTTGCTTCCAAATAAACGATTTGATAAAATAGATTTCACAGTAAAAAAATTGTATTTAGTCTTATGGCAATAGTAGTTAATGAGGTGATTTATTGAATAATAATTTAGTTCCTGAAATTGATGGAAGATTAAGAAAGCATATGGTTAGAGTGCCTGATATTATTTCTTCTGTTTGTGGAATAAAGATTTTTGGTAAACTGATAAAATCCTTGTTATTCAGTACTGATGTTGCTTTAATTAAAAATTGTAATGCTGATGCAGTTATTGCTGTATATCCCTTTACTCCTCAACCCATAATTACGCAAGCAATTATCAGTGTTTCCAGCGTGCCTGTTTTTTGTGGTGTTGGTGGTGGAACAACTACAGGTAATCGCGTAATTAGTATTGCTACACATGCTGAGCATCAAGGTGCTATGGGTGTAGTGGTGAATGCTCCGATAAAAAATGAGATAATCAAGGAATTATATGAAAAAATAGATATTCCGATTATTGTTACTGTTGTTTCTGAAAATGAGGATTTTGAAGGACGTTTAAAATCTGGGGCAACCATCTTTAATGTATCGGGTGCAGCAAAAACACCTTTTATTGTTAGTCAAATTCGCAAGAAGTATCCGGATATTCCCATTATTGCTACAGGAGGTCCTAATGAAGAAACGATTAAGGCTACAATTGAGGCCGGTGCCAATGCCATAACTTATACACCACCTACTTCAGGTGAAATATTTAAGAAAATGATGCAGAATTATCGGCAACAGCTGCAATAACAATAAAAATTCGACCTTATAATCACATAGTGCACTAAAATTATTTAGGGAGCGCGAGGTGAATTATATGGAAAAAGTAAAAAGTAAAAAGAATAAGGAGCATTTTGCAGGCTGTTTGCTGGGTGGAGCAATAGGTGATGCCTTAGGGTGGTTATATTCTCAACAAGGAGTTGCTGATTTAGGCAGTGTAGAAAATGGAAAAGCAAAAATCACAGATGATACGCAACTAACTCTATTTACTGCTGAAGGTTTATTGCGAGCGGAAACAAGAAGAAGGGAAAAAGGAACTTGTTATCCTCCTTCGCTTGTTTATTATGCTTATTTACGCTGGCTACATACGCAGGGATATCCCCAAGATGCCAGTATGTCTGAGATTTATAATGGGTTTTTAATTAAAATACAGGAATTACATGTAAGTCGTTCAGCGGGTAAAACATGTTTATCAGCATTACTTAGTGGAAAATACGGGAAATTGCATGAATCTATCAATGACAGTAAAGGTTGTGGTGGGGTTAAAAGAGTAGCCCCTGTAGGTCTTTTTGCTTCGAGGGAAGCGGCTTTTGAATTGGGTTGTGAGTGTGCTGCTTTAACACATGGTCATCCAAGTGGATATTTGGCAGCAGGCATTTTTGCCCATATGATCACCGCACTCATTGCCGGTTTAGAGCTGAAAGAAGCTGTATTTGAGGCCTTAGACATACTTGCAGATTATCAGGATTATGAAGAATGTAATCGTAGTATTCGGCAAGCAATCAAATTAGCCCAAAGTGACCAAAAACCTGAAGAAGTTATTACGTTTTTGGGCGAGGGAAAAGTAGCGGAGGAAGCTCTTGCTATAGCTGTATATTTTGCTTTAAAATATTCGACTGATTTTAAAAAAGCAATCAGCACTGTTGTTAATTTTTATAAAGACAGCAGCAAAACTATCGCTGCCCTTACCGGAAATATTCTGGGCGCATACTTAGGGTTCAAGGCGATACCTGCTGAGTGGATAGAAAAGGTGGAATTAAAGGAGGTTATTTTACAGATAGCTGATGACCTTTTGTTAGGATATAAAGGGACACTTGACTGGTGGCACAGATACCCTGGATATTAATATTAAAAGTAAAAAATATTGTATACATTTGTTAAAGATCTGGTGTAATTCTAAAACATAGTGTATATTGTTTTGTATGTTAAGATAATGATAATAGATATAAATTTGAGAATTTATCAAGAGGAGGTATTATCATGGGATTTAGAGAAGCAGCAGAATATCATTTAAATAGAGCTATTAAATTTTTAAATCTGAATGAGGATACAGCGATGGCTCTATTAGAACCTAGAAAATCTTTAGAAGTAACTTTTTCCGTGAGAATGGATGACGGGAGAGTCAGACAATTTAAAGGTTATCGGGTACAGCATACAGATGTACTGGGACCGGCTAAAGGTGGTATTCGTTTTCATCCTAACGTGGATATGGATGAGGTTAAAGCTTTGGCCACTTTAATGAGTATTAAATGTTGTGTTATTGGGTTGCCATATGGTGGCGGCAAAGGTGGAGTTACTGTTAATACTAAGGAACTGTCTGAGAGCGAATTGGAAAGAGTGAGCAGAGGATTTATTCGGGCAATTGCGCCGATTATTTCTACTGATAAAGATGTTCCAGCTCCGGATATGTATACAAATTCAAAAGTTATGGCATGGATGGTTGACGAATATTCTGTAATCAAGCAAGTTAATGAATTTGGTGTGATAACCGGAAAACCGCTGTCTATTGGTGGTTCTGCCGGAAGAAATGCGGCAACGGCTAGAGGTGGATTTTTTGTCACTAGAGCAGCTTGTCAAAAAGAAGGTATTGATTTAAAAAAGGCTAAAGTAATAGTCCATGGTTTTGGTAATGTAGGTGGTCATGCTGCTAGAATTTTTGCCGAAGAAGGAAGTAAAGTAATCGGTATAGCTGATTCTAAAACGGCAATCTATGACCCTAATGGTATTGATATTAAAGCTGCTTTAGAGCTCAAAGCTAAGACTGGTTCTTTAAAGAGCTATACTCAAGGACAGAAGCTTACTCCACAGGAATTGTTAGAATGTGAATGTGATATTCTGGTTCCGGCTTCCTTGGAGGCAGTAATTACTGAAGAGAATGCCGCTCAGATTAAAGCAAAGATGATTGCTGAATTAGCTAATGGACCGGTTACGCCGGAAGCCGATGAAATCTTAAATCAAAAGAAGGTTATTCTTGTACCTGATATTCTGGCTAATGCCGGTGGGGTTACCGTCAGTTACTTTGAATGGGTGCAAAACAGAATGGGTTATTATTGGACAGCAGAAGAAATTGATGAGAAATTAGAAAAACTAATGTGCAAAGCCTATGAAGATATTTATAATTTTAAACAGGAAAAGAATTGCCCGGATTATCGTTTAGCAGCTTTTGCCATAGCTACAAATAGGCTTGTTCAGGCCATGAAAGATCGCGGTTGGGTTAGCTAATCTTTAATAGCAAATAAAATAGAAAAACAACTTTAAAAACGACCGATAAAAAAATAACCTTTATGATAGTCAAGCAAAATGCTACATACTACATAAAGGTTATTTTGTGTTTAACTAAAAAGAACGGATAAGTTAAAAACACATAAAATATTAAGGAAAAGGGAACTATATTTTAGGAAAATTTTTTGGAGGTGATTTATTTGAGTCTTATACCTTGGCAGGCATTTGGTGATTTTGATAACATCGGGAGGGGAATAGATAGTTTTTTAGAAAATACGCCTTTCTCTATTTTTAACAGAGGTAATTCTCCGCGCGTTGATGTTTACCAGACAGAACAAGAAGTAATTGTCAAAGCGGAAATACCCGGGGTTTCTAAAGAGGATTTGCATGTCTATATAGACGAAAATTCACTTAGACTTTCCGGTCAGATGAAAAGGGATGAACAGTATAAAGACGAGCATATTTATCGCACAGAAAGAGTTTATGGCAGTTTTTCACGAGTGATTCCCTTTCCGGTTGAAGTAAAATCCGAACAGGCTAAAGCGGAATATCGAGAAGGAATTTTAACGATCAGTGTTCCCAAAGTTGAGCCCACGAAATTAAAGGGTAGACGCATAGATATTCAGTAAGAAAAAGCTATTAGCCTAATCCTAGGAGTAGACCTCCTTGGTAGACGATAAAACTTAGCACCCAACCAAGAACAATTGTATATAACATAGCAAATAGCGCCCATTTCCAAGAACCGGTTTCGGCTTTGATGGCTGCAATCATTCCTGCACAAGGAATATAAATTAAAGTCATCACCATAAAGGAATAGGCACTAAGGGGAGTCCAGAGCTGGCTGATCACTGTGATTAATCCTTCTTGCCCTGTACCATATAAAAGGGCTAAGGTACTGACAACCATTTCCTTGGCGGCGATTCCAAAAAGAAGTGCTGAGGCAGCTTCTCTTGTGCCAAATCCCAAGGGAGTCAAAAGTGGAGCGAGCATTGTTCCGATATATCCCATTAAGCTTTCCGGACCGGCATATTCTACCCCCCAAGGTAGGTTAGAAAGAATCCAGATAATGATGACAAAAACTAAAATAGTCGTTCCTACTTTTTTAAGAAAGCTATTTGCCTTTTTCCATATTTGGATGAGAGTAGTTTTGAGGGTGGGTAAGCGATAGGGTGGAAGTTCCACGAGAAGAGGAGCAGGCTTTCCGGGAAAGAGAAAAAGACCAAATATTTTCGCCATAATAATGGCGAGAATAATTCCCAGGAAATAAAGAGAAAACAGAATTAAGGCTTGGTATTGTTGAAAGAAAACACTGATAAACAAGGCGTAAATCGGGAGACGAGCCCCACAGGACATTAAGGGCGAGATTAGAATAGTAATCATTTTATCCCGACGTCTTTCTAAAGTTCGGGTCGCTAAAACTGCCGGAACATTGCAACCAAAGCCTATTACTAAAGGAATAAAAGCTTTCCCTTCCAAACCGATAGTGCGCATAAAACGGTCAGTGATATAGGCACCTCTAGCCATATAGCCGGTACTTTCTAAAAATGACATAGCGAAGAAAATACAGAGGATAACCGGCAGAAAGATGATGATTGCTCCTAATCCGCCAATTATGCCTTCAACGAAGAAGGAGGCCAGGAATTCATTGGTAATCACTGTGGCCAACCAGCTCCCTAAAAATTCAAAAAAAGTTTCTAGGTATTCTGTAAGTGGACCGCTGACAGCAAAGGTAAATTTAAAAACGATAAGCATAACCAAGAAAAAGATGGGGAGACCAAGATACTTATTGAGGACAATTTTATCAATCTTATCGGAGAAAGTATTAGTACTTTCTCCTTCTTCATTGCTGATAACTTGCTCGATGATTTTCTCAATAAACTTATATCTTTTTTCAATAAAGATTGTATCAAGGTTTTCTCCATAATTTTTTTCTAAATTGCGCAGACATTCATCCCGTAGGGAGAGGATTTGCTTTTTTGCTGTTTCCGGGTGGGTAAATTCAGCTATTTCCAGGATATCATTGTCTTTTTCCAGCAGCCTAAGTGCATAAAAGCGCAAAGGATGTTTAGCACTGGATACTCCGTGTACTTGTAAGGCATTTTCTAACTTGCTTAATTCTGCTTCAATGGCAGAACCATAATCAAGGCGGAAAGATTTAGTGGTTTTTGGGGAATTAAGAGTACAGTATTTAATTAGATTATTAATCCCCTGATTATTTTTAGCGACAATGGGAACTGCCGGGATACCCAAAAGGGTAGAAAGTTTAGAGATATCAATTTCGATATTTATTGTCTTTGCCTCGTCCATCATGTTTAAAGCTAAAACAACATTTGCTTCCATTTCCAGCAGCTGAATCGTCAAATAAAGGTTTCGTTTTAAATTAGTGGTATCAATTACATTAATAACAGCAGAAGGCTTTTCAAAAATAATGTAATTCCGAGCGATTAATTCATCATTGGTGTGCGCCCCGATACTGTAAGCACCTGGTAAGTCCACAACGGTATAATTATTGTGACCAATCAGTGAACCTTCTTTTTTTTCAACGGTTACGCCCGGCCAATTACCGACTTTTTGTTTAGCTCCTGTTAAACAGTTAAATACGGTGGTTTTTCCCGTATTGGGGTTACCAATTAAGGCGATTGCCTGATGTTCATTGGATAAATTAGGCATAAAATTTTTCCTCCTAGTGCAACAATTTTCAATAAGTTAGGCAACCCTAACAAAATGTGGGAAAAATACTAAGCAATATTTTCGACGATAATTTTTTGCGTTATTTGCCGTCCTAGGGCTAGCCGACTATTGGCAAGGCCGATAACAACAGGACCCCATCCGTCATTATAAATCACATTGAGCTTTGTACCACGGTTAATTCCCATTTCGGAAAGTTTTATTTTGAGACCGGTTCCACCGCAAATATTATTAACGATAACTTTACTTCCCGGCTTAACATAATGCAGAACCGCGTTTTTTTCTGTCATTTGAGCTCACCTCCCGAATTTAGCAATGCTCTGGTTTGTTTAAGGTTAAGATCTTTACATTTTGCATAGGACTGGTTATTTTTTTCGAGAAAATCAATCATTCTGATGATCGTTTCTTTACTGATGACATGTTCGATCATACAAGCGTCTTTATCGGCTGTTTCTGGGGTAACATTTAAAGCCTGAATTAAAAATTCATAAATTACTTTGTGCATTTTTTTTACTTTTTTAGCTTCGAGTACTCCTTTAGGGGTAAGGGTGACAGGACCATATTTTTCTTTAGTCACTAGATCCTGCTCGATAAGGAGATCAATGGTTTCGGTCACACTTGCTTTGGTTATGTTAAGAGAGTTGGCAATATCTGTAATGCGTACATTTTTATCCTCATCAGATAATTTAAGAATAACTTCCAGATAGTCTTGAGTTGAAGGGGTAAGTATGCAGTTCAGAACAGCCACCTCCTCCAAAGAATTGAAACTAATTTTAAGGTGTCAAGTACAACGCATATTATGTTAGGATTACCTAACACTAATATTATAAATTTATTAGGTTATTTAGTCAAGATATATTTCTTAAGGGAAAAAACTTTCATACATGTCTGTTCGGTGTCGGTTAATTTAGCT
>LFRM01236236.1_pt3 | contig 13972 bp, 16 predicted proteins | sample 618341 | NCBI WGS metagenome assembly LFRM01 (sample SAMN03654438, study PRJNA283298) | anaerobic digester metagenome | isolation source: pool of bioreactors CSTR01a, CSTR02a, and CSTR03a thermophilic anaerobic... | place: Denmark: Kgs. Lyngby | collected 2014-05-21 | reverse complement strand
TATTTGTATAAAATTAGTGGGTGAGCCAGATACCGAAATAAATCCACAGGGCAGTGGTAATATAAAATGGAAAAGCAAGAATTAATACAAGAATTAGAAAATTATTATTACTCTCATTATCAAAAAGGTGCTGATAATGATGAATTAAAGATAAAATTAATGTATGATCTTAAAGATTATATATTAGAAAATATTTGTATGGATGGGGATCGGGGTATATATTATCTTAGTTATTTTTTTAAACATGATATGCTTAAAAAAATATTAAATTGGGTAAAGGAAACTACTGGTACTGATTATAGAGATTTGTGTAAAATAAAAGAATCTATAGAAAATTTTGGATGGGTATACATAATTAATCCAATGATGGATATTATAGGTGAGTTTTCGAATGAAGTAATTAATTTGCTTTTTAAAGAAGATAAAAATTAGAACAATAAAAAAGAATTAAAAAAAATAAATATATGAATAACGTAGCGAATACAATTGAATTAACTGCACAGATATGGTTAGATACCAATAATTGCAGTATATTTGAAAATTTATATAATATGTTATATAAATATTTCAAAAAAGTAGTATATCATTTAAATATACATATATCATATGATGATGTATATCATAATGCTATCATAAAATTTTTGGATAATAAAGATAAGTATGATAGTAATAAAGGTAAATTTTTATCATATTTTAATAAAATATTTGTAAATGAATGTTATCGTTTTATAAATGATGTTGAGATATATTGTGATAATATAGATATATTCTATAAATACAGTAATATGTATGATGATGAGTATGATAAAGATAAAGATAAAGATATTGATGATAAATTAAATAATATATATAGTATATTATCAAATATGGAAGATAATTATTATAATAATAGGATGAAGACTGCATTTGTTTTGAAGTATATAGATGGCAAAAGATTTAAAGACATAATGGAAATAATGGGTTGTTCTGAAAATACTGCAAAAAAATATGCGATGGATTGCAAAAAATTCATCAGAGAAAGAATTTAATTTAAAAAAAATTTATATATAATAAAAAAATGTAATATTATGATTATGAAAACATTATTTGAAAAATTAAATGAAAGTAGCATATTTAGTCTACGTGATTATGATTTGTATAAAATCACAGATATTAAAGGATTATTATTAGATATATCTGATGATATGACTAAAATAGATGATGTCTTTTTTGAAAAAAATGGATATAAATCAAAGAGATTAGAAGATTTAAAGAGAGAAGGCATTATTTTAAAAGAAGATGATAGTTATGTTGATGATAATATATTTAATACTAATTCTAAATGGTCTAGTTACATAAAATATCTTTATAGTCATATAAAAGATAATATTAAATATTCATTAAATAAATATCTTGATCGTGATAAATTAAGTAGAATATTAGGTGTTGATGATAATTATTTTGATGATGATGCTGGTTTTAATAATGATAGTAAGGAGCGGGAATTTTATTATTATTTGATTGATGAATTAGTAAAATATATTATTAGTGAACATATTAATATAAATTGTATAAATTATTATAATAATGAATATGCGTTAGTTAATATATATCTTGATAATGGGGGTGGTAATATTATATCTTATGTTTATGATGTCAGAAATGAAGATAATAAATTTGGTATAAAAGATGGTGATTTAGTAAGCAAAGATGACTTGATTGAATATGGTAAATCATTAGTGGGCATCAGTAGTGATAAAGAAACATTAACTTTATATTCTGGTTATTTTGATAATATATAAAAAAATAATAATATTATGAAAACATTATTTGAAAAATTGAATGAAAATTCTGGTTATAAAAAAACTATTAAATTTGATTTAGAAGGTGCGTTAAAAGATTTATTTTATGAATCTGAAGGTGTTGGGTTTAATGGATGGACTTGCCCTATTTGGGCACAAATAAAAAATAATGATCTTTATTTAAGTTTAGGTCAGCCTGGAAAAAATTATTCTTTTAAAAATCCAGATGGTAGTGTACCATTGAGTTGGGTGGGCAATATTGACTGTTGGAATTTTCCATATACGAAAGATGATTGGGAAGAACTTGGCTATGAGAATCCTAAAGATTTTGATTATGACCTAGAATTGTCGACATATATTGAACAAATGGTAAATGATATGATGGGAAGTTATAAAATAGAAAATATTAAAGATGATATTGAGAAATTCTGTCATTCAAAAGGATATAAGGTTAAATTTATTTAATATTAAATGCCAATCAAAGAGATATACATAAAAAATCCTAATGATACTACTTATCAGGATAATATATTAGAACATTCTGATATATACGAAAGCATATTGGCAAAGATAAGAATGATATTAGAAACTAGGACTGGTGAAGTATTAGGAGATGCTAATTTTGGTGTTAATTTGGAAGAATATGTTTTTTCTTTAAATGCATCAAATGAGACTATAAAAAGAAAAATCAAAGATCAGATATATTATTATATACCAGAAGCATTAGTAGTACCAATTGATGTTGATGTTAGTTTTGTCAAAGATAAGTATAATGATGTTTGTATAGTAGATATTTCAATTGATGGTCAAAAGGCATTGCGTAATTTGATTTATTAAAAAATTTATATATATAAAAAAAACAATAATATTATGAAAATATTATTTGAAGCATTAAATGCGAATTACAATTGGGATGATATAGCGTTGGCTATATCTGATAATGATTTAAAAAATATTTTAGAAGGGTATCCGAAATATGCTAATTTTGATTATTTATAAAATATATTTTTTATTTTAAATGGCACAATTAAAAATTTTTGATAAAGCAAAAATAACTTATAATGAGTTATATAATTCAGCAAAAAATTTTTTACAAAAGCAATATGACCAAGTAAATCAAGTTTTTACTAATGCTTCACCATTTGGTCAATTATTATCTGTTATATTAGATTTAGGTAGACTTATTTTATATTATATAGAAGATTCCATAACAGAACTTAATATAAATACAGCAACTAGGGCTAATTCTATATATGGACTATCAAGACTTACTGGGCATAATCCTACAAGGGCAATTGCTGCTAGTGGTAATATATTATTAACATATAATAATGAGAATATTAACATTAATGGAAATACAGTAATTATACCTAATTATACTAAAATAAAATGTTTAGATAATAATTTACCATATTTAATACAATTAACTACTGATGATATTAGATTTTTATTATCACCAAATAATAGTATAGAAGTTAATATAGTACAAGGTGAATATGAAGTACAAAATGTTACTGGCACAGGAAATAAATTACAATCATATTCTATATTTCCTAAGCGCGGTAGATATATTGATAATTATAATGTACGAGTATATGTGAATTCTGAATTATGGAAAAATTATGATTCATTATTAGATATGTCATATCAGGCAAAAGGATGTATAATAAAAACAGGAATATCTGGTGGCATTGATATATATTTTGGTAATGGATATAATGGGATGATACCACCACTTGGTGCTAATATAAGAATTGAATATTTAACAACTGCTGGTGTTGATGGTAATATAAGGTATGGTAGTGATGTTAAATTTACAATAGAAGATACTGGATATGATATGATGGGCAATGATGTTGATTTATCAAAAATATTTAATATTAGTTTAGTTACTGATATATCATTTGGTACAAATAGTGAACCATTATATTTGACAAAGTTAATATCACCGATGACATCTCGTAACTTTGTGTTAGCAAATCCTGATAATTATATATATTTTTTAGAAAAGTTCAATTATTTTTCTTTTATTGATGCTTATAGTAATAAGAATGATGAAGACATAACTGATGACAATGTTATATATTTATTTTTAATTCCTGACATACAAAAACGAATAAAAAGCAATGAAAATTATTTTAGTGTGCCACAGGGCGAGTTTTTATTAAAGGAAGATGAAAAGAATATGATATTAAAGATGATAGATGAAAGTGGGCAAAAAATGATAACAACGGTTGTTAAAATAGTAGATCCTATTTTTAAAAGATATGCAATAAATATAAATCTAGAAATATTTGAAGGATATAATAGAGATGTGATAAGAAATGAAATAGAAAGTGCATTATCAAATTATTTTTTGAATAATAAAAGAGTTGATAAAATACCAAAGTCTGATTTGATTGCTATTATAGAAGATATTGATGGTGTTGATAGTATAAATTTATGGTTTATATCAGAAGAGAATGAGAAAAACAAAAAAATCAATCCAGATGCTGATGATGTTGGCATAGATGAATTTGGAGATATAGTATGTGAAAAGGGTGATTTGGTATTGATAAGAGGGGGGTGGTATACTCGTGATGGTATATACATTAATGATGTAGTAGATAGTAATAAGTTAGGTTGTGTAAATATAAATTTTAATAAAGTCAATAAGAAAATAAGAAAATAATATGAAAAAGTCATATTTTAAAATATCACGTAGTGTACTGGATGATTATAAGAATTTAGGATTTAATTATGAAGGTCAAATATTTAAAAGAACATTGTCATCAGCGTTTTTTGGTGATAAAAAACGAGTAGATATATTAAATGAGTTTGAAAAGATGATATTTTTTTTAATTGAGCAAGTTAAGAATATAAAAAAAACATTTAATTATACTATTGATAAAGATTCTAATAAAATAAATTAAAAATTTATATATATATAAAACAAAAACAATAATATTATGAAAACATTATTTGAAGCATTAAATGAATCATCGTTAAATTTAGATTGGAGGGATATACATATTAATCATGAAAAAATAGAAAATATATTAATTGAATATCCTAATTATGTAAAACGTTATTATCCTGGATTAAAATTATTTAGTGATTCATCATATTGGTCAAAAAGATTTGATGCACTAGAAAAAGAAAATATTGACATTGATTTATATAAAGGTAATTTATATAGTAATCGTAATATTGTATTAGAAAAGGATCCCACTAAATTAGTAAATATGTTTGGTGAATCAGTGCATAAATTTTTATATGATCATAAAGATGATATAATAAATATTATAGATAAATCAAAGTTTAAAAGTGTTCCAGAAAAAATATTTAATAAAGTAGTTGATGATTATATTGAAAATCATATATGTGATCTTCAGTTTTATTTATATTTCATAAATAAGGATAGAAAAACAGGCAAGTATGTATTATGCCATTGTAATGGTAATAAATTTATTGGTGCTCAATTTTATTCATATGTTTTTAGGGGGGAAAATTATAAATATGGTGAAAAAAATGATAATTCATTTGGAATAAAATATGATGATATAGCGTCAAAAGAGGATTTAATTGAATATGGAAAATTAATATGCAATATTGATTATATTGTAATGGTTTATTCTATGTACTTTGATAATTTATAAAGAATATATTATTTTATATTTTAATAATTTTTTTATTTCATGATATTATACAATAATTTTGAATTTTTCAATAAAAAGGGTCATAACCTTAATTTAAAAAAGATATATAATATATCAATAGAAATTATTGATAATACAAATACAGAAAATGCTAAATTAGAAGTACTTACAAATCATAATAATGAAATAGAAAAAATTGGTGTCATAAAAGGTGGTCTTGGTTATAGTGATAATGTAAAAATAATAATAAAAGACAATAACACAAATAATAATTTTGTAATAGAAGGAACTAATTTTATAATAAAAAATAATGATGGTTCAATAAATAATGTTATATTACCATACCATAAATCAGGATTTACATTTCCTTCTTTTTATTATGAAGGTAATTTATTTTTTGATGATGAAATATCAGTTGGGCTAACAGAAGTTGAAAATATATTTATATCAGAAGCTATAAAAAATAATTTAAATGAACTTAAATATATATATCCAAGATATAGTTTAAATCATAATGGTATATATAATGACAAGTTAAATATAAAATTAGATGGTGATGATGATATATTTTTATTTACTGTCGATAAAAATGGTAATTATCCATCTATAATTAAAAAATATGATTATAATATTGAATTAGAAGATGGTACTAATGATACTATTGATAATCAATTATATAGAGTTACTAATATAAATTATAATAGTACATGTCAAATTAATATAGGGTTACAATCCGATGATGAAGGTGTATATGAATCTTATCTTTATATAAATGAAATATATAATAATAGAGAATTTATTATTGCAAAAATATTAATACACGGTGAAGTTATTGGTGAGGATGAACGATTAGATAAATTATTAGAAAATTTTGGATTAAAGATAACTGAAACAGAAGCAAAAATATTTAAAGATGCTGATGTTAATGAAGTATTACCAAATTATAAATTACTTAATGAAAAACGCAAAGAATTATTATTAGAATATCATAATATATTTCCTTATATAGGATCATATAAAGCATTAAAAAATATTTTAAAATTTTTTGACTATAGTGATTTAACAATAAAAGAATATTGGCTGAATGTTTCCAGTTCTAATAATGTTAATAGTACATATAGAAATTTAACTAATGTTAATGATATTATTAGTTTTATTAATAAACAAAATATATCATCACAAAATAAATTTAAGTACAATCATTATAAACAATTAGATGTTGATGATTATGCACAAATTAATGACCTTATAAAAAGTAATAATTGGAAAAAAACAAATCTTTTTAGTTTACATTATAATATAAATAAAGTAACTGATAACTATGAAAATAATCTACCTATTGTTATTGATGACTTTTTATATAGTGAAGATGAAGTTTTAATGAAATTATTTTCATTAAAGAAATATTTAGAAAATAAATTTTTACCTTTAAATGCTCATATTATAGATATAACAGGTGATGGTATTTATTTTGACAGATATGTTTTAAACACATGGTCGGATAATACCAATACTTTTTATGTTAATAAAGAATTTACACCTTCATTTGATATTATAACATCAGGATATATTGAAGATATAGAAGATTATAGTAACAGTTTATTTAATAATATTAATTATATAGATACTAATAATGAATTACATAAAGATGATTGTCTTATTGGTTGTAAAGTAAATCTTGTTTTTGACGATAATTTAATAAAATGGTGTGAATTGAATGATGCATGGTATAATTTATTGAATACTTGGATATCTATAAATCATTTAGATTATTATGAATTAGAATGGACAATAAAATATGAAAATCCAAATAAATTTTATTATAATAAAAGATATAACATAAATGACGGTAGAAATATAAATATAGTACTACCATATATAGGAAGTTATGATATAGAACTTACTTTATATGATATGACAAATGCTTATGTAAAAGCAAGAAAAAAAATTGATATTAATATACCAGAATTATTTTTTACTATGATGTATAAGTATCATAAACCAATAAATAATTGGAAAGAAACTAATAATATAAGCTGGTATGAGTTTGGTGGTAACTGGGCAAATCCTGAAATAATGAATGATACGAAATGGAATAATATTAATGTATCATGGAATGATTTGTCAGTACAAAAATATTTATATGATTTTAATGATAAAATAGTAAAAAATGATAGTTATGATATCATAAAAATTAATGAAGCAAATAGATATGTGGGCAAATTATTTTATATAGATAAAAGTAATAATATAATAAAATGCTATGGTCAATATATACAGCCCCCATTACGCAATAAAACAAATGTTATTAATGATTATATATATTTTGTTTATGATAATATAGTACATAAAGTAGGAGTTGTTAATGCTGATTATAGTGAAAATAATATTACAAAAATTGAATTAGAATATATACCAAATGGCATAAATACAAATTGGCAATGTTTAAGAGAGATAGGAAATCAGATAATTATAAATGGACATATTGATAATAATACTAAATTTGTAATATGTGAGCCAGATAAAAATAAACCATTATATAAAAATATTAAAATAAATGATATTATAGATATAAATTATAATAACTATCCGCAAATTGTTTGTGGTATTCAATTAGATAGTATTATAGAAAAACGACCTAATGAATATGGCAAAATATATAAAATAAGAAATACTAATAGTATAACATTCATAAATGATAATATTATTCAATTAAATTATAGTTTAGAACCAAACGAAATTATTCCTGGCTTTACTTTTATTACAATGACATCTATATATAATAATGAATTATATACTCAACATTTACAAGTAGAAAATATTAATGGTAATCAAATAAAAGTTGTTGAACTTGATGGTGATATTAATTTAAATAATAATGCTACTATTGAATATAAATATTATGAATTTACTGTAAAAACAGTACATTATGAAAATGGTAATAGTAATAAAATATTATTAAATTTCAATGATTATAATTATCAAAATAATTTTGTTATAAATAATAATAATATTTATCAACTAAATGGTGATTGGTATTTTGATTATAATATAAAAGAAAATGAATATACATTAGAAGTAACTAATATTAGTTATGATAATGATAATACAATATTAACTATAAATGATAAAAATAATGAGCTTTACTTATTATCACCATCTTTTAAATTAAGGAAATCTGATTTTGATGTTGATTATGCAAAAAAATGGATAGGATTAAATAATATAAATTGGCAATCATTAGATAATATAAGCTGGCAAGAATTAGATCATTTATGGTGGGATGACTTTGAATATTCAGATGGTGCGTTGCCATATTTTAAAATATTAGACATTGCTAATGGGGGCACAATAAATATAAATGATAATGATATATTTATGTTCCATGATTTGCCCTTTGTTGATAATATAAATGTTACAGAAGATGATTATTGGCAATTTGCAGTAAATGAACTTAATAATTATGATGGTAATATATTATCAAAGTTTGAATATATATTATATAAAAATATAAATACCACGCCAACAGAATATTGTATATATGCAATATCAAAATATAAAACTACTGAAACATTAGGATATATAAAATTTGATAATGGATGCATAGGTGAATATATAGACCCTTTAATTAGTCATAGCTATCCTATTGGTGCATGGGCAAACTGGAATGATCCTCATCTTTATGGATATCATAACTATCATAACTATAATAATATAATATCAAGAAAATATTATGAATATGGTCAATCACCTAGTTTAGATTATGGATGGTATCCTTCTGTACGATATAAATACGATGATTATGGTAATATAATTAATTATATATGGCTACCTGATAAATATAAATCTATTAATGATGACCCAAATAGTTATAAAATGCTATATACATCAGCAATAAATGGATCATTTAATTATAATAATTTATATATATCAAATAAAAAAGTTACTGTTAATAAATATACTACAATAATATTTTTATTACCGACTGATTTAAAAATTTATAATATAAAAAAATATTTATGGAAGATAATAAATTATGATACAAATGAAATATTAATAGAATGTAATGCTAAAAATTTAATATGGACATTTGCTAATGAAGGTATATATAATATATATTTAGAAATAATAGATAATAATGGAAATAAAAAAAATATTTGTAAAAATGGATTTGTTGAAATTAAATAAAATAATATGACAACTATGAATTTAAATACGCCAGTAACTGATATCGTACACAATAGTTTGGATATTAATGGTGAAATAATTGAATATCAATTATTAAAAAACAATGTTTTTAGAGTAATATTTTTTATTGATACTACTGATTTTAACATATTAGTTAATATTAACTTAATAAATAATGGATGCGAAGGAATTATATTAAATGATAATTTAAATATCATTAATAATTTTAAAATTATTAATGTTAATAATATTGAATATATAAATAATATAATAAAATATGATTGTATATTATTATTAGATCGTACTAATATTGAAGATGGATGTTTTTTAAAATTTAATAAAACAATAGTAACATCAGATAAAAGAACTTTTAATGTTTCTAATATAAAATATACTATTTATAATGATATAATAAAAGTATTTTGGGACAATATAGATGGTATATTTAAATACGCAGTTGGATATAAAAAAATTAGTGATACTAACTGGACATATGATTATGATATTAATACAAATTTTGTTAAAATAAAATTTGATGAAAATGAAAGAGAAGATTATCAATTTATGCTAATGTGCTACTACACGCCAAAAGATTACACATTTTTTTCTGATCCAATATTGATAAAAATTAATTAAAAATTTATATATATAAAAAAATTTATATATAATAAAAAAACTATGAAAACATATTTTGATTTTTTAAATGAGCGGGAATTTACTCAAAAAGAACGAGAAGAACTAGCAGATAAAGGTAAAGCATTGCCCGATGGGTCATTTCCAATAGAAAATAAAGAAGATTTAAAAAATGCTATTAAACTATGGGGTCTTGCTAAGGATCCTGAAAGAGCCAAACGATTTATTAAAAAAAGAGCAAAAGAATTAGGACTGGAAAGCGAATTACCAGAAGATTGGTAATTTCATTTTAAAAATTATTTATATATATAGTATGAAAACATTATTTGAAACATTAAATGAAAAATCAAAATCCATTTCGCAACAGCGACTGTTTGGTATGGCTTTGGCGGTTCGTCGTGGGGAATTGAGTAGGGACGAAGTAGAAGATGAGGTTTTAAAAATAGTAGATTCGGATATGACTGATAAACAGATTGAAGATTTTGCGGCCACCAAACATAAAGGGATGCCTTATAAAGTAAAAAAAAAAAATAAATAAAAAATTATGATGTTTAATTCTGATTTTATATCATCATTTATTACAAAAGTTGATTTATTGCATAATAAGTTATTAGATGTAACGTCTACTAATGCAATACTTATAATACCATTAACGATAATAAATATATTTTTTTTTAATGTTAAATGGTATTTTATTATAATATTATCAGCTATCATTGTTGATATAATAACAGGCATAATTGCCGCAAAAAAACGTAATGAAAAGATATCGTCAAATAGATTTTTTGATAGTTTAATAAAAATAGGATATTATTTTATAATAATGTTATTATTATATTGTATTGATTATTTTGTTATCAAAGATACATTTTTATTAATTAATATATCAAGTATAATAATATTTATAAATGAATTGATGAGTATCGATGAGAATATATGTAATGTATTAGGACATAATACTGCATTAACTAAGTTATTTAAATTGGCAGAGAAGATATATTACAATTTTATAAAGAATTTCTTTAAAAATAAATTATAAAAAATGTTAAATTATTTTTATGATATTTTCTGTATATTAGAAAATAAAAAATCTTATAAATATTATTATTTTAAAATTATTGCATTGCATATATTAGATGATATTGAAGGTGATGTAATAATAAAAATGGTAAATGGTAATAATATTAAATTACCAGGCAAGTCATTTGTTGCTGGTGGCATATATAATTATATTATTGATAGTATAGAATTTACAAATACAAATGATTTTGGTAAGATAATGGGTCTTGGTATATCAGAAAATATTTTATTTGATTAAATATGATTTATTTATAAAAAATTTATATATATAGAAAAAAATAAAAAATATGAGTTCAAAAAAAGTAGTCCTTATTACAGAAAAATCTAATTATAAATTAGATGTAGTAGATAAGGATAATTATATATTGACAGGTATATTTGCTGTGTTAGATAAAACAAATGCTAATAATAGAATATATACAAAAGAAGAATATCTAAAACATTTGCCATATTTACAAGAAATGATATCTCGTAAGAAATTAGTTGGTGAATTAGACCATCCAGAAGCCTTTGATACTAAATTAAAAAATGCATCCCATATTATTGAAAAAATTTGGTATGATGAAAATACTAATACTATACGAGGTAAGATAAGATTATTAGATACCATACCAAATGGCATAAATGCAAGAAAATTAGTAGATGCTGGATTTCCTTTATCTATATCTTCTAGAGCGGCAGGTACTGTTCAAGAAAATAAAAAAGTAAAGATAGAACGCATATTCACATATGATTTAGTGGCTGATGGTGGATTTGGCAATGATGCTGAATTACAACGAGTCAATGAATCACTAAATTTTGATATTAATGATTATATAAGATATCCTGACTTGCCTAATCTTAATAGTGAATTAAATATAATAGATGAAAGCATTAATATCTTTGATGTGTCTGATATATATGATGAAAATATTTTTAAAAATAATAATAACAATATGAATGATTATGTTACAAATAACGATATGGTTAAATATTCAGAATATTTAACTAGCAAATTAAGTGATTTGCAAGAATCTATTAATAATGTAAATGACAAATTTAATAGAACTTATAACACAAGTAAGGCAAGTAATGATGATAATATTATTGATTATCTAAATTATATTGCCGAAAATATTAATAGATTGGAAAAAACTATTGATAATACAAGAGATTTTATTAATAATGAGTTGGTAGAAAAACTCAATAAACTTGGTAGTTTTATAGATGATGAACTTGTTAATGAAGTTAATAGAACACAAGACTTTATAGACAATGAGTTAGTAGAAAAACTTAATAAACTTGGTAATTATATAGATGATGAACTTGTTAATGAGAATAATAGATTTAATATAGAAGATGGTCGTAATAAATATCGTAGAAAATCAAAATATTCTGAACAAACAATAAAAGAAGATATTTATAATAAATATAATGATATAGATAAATTAAATGAAAATATAGATAATCTAATAAATGCTATTCAAAAAGAAAAAATAGCTAGGAGTATAATTAATAATAGTTATATTCCAAATTTATTAGATGAAACAAATAAGATAGAATATATGCGTACTGCAGACACTAAAAAAGAAAAAGTGGATATGGCATTTGATGATAATTATAGCCAAAAAGTAAATGAAGGTATATCTTCATTTGACTTGAATGAAAAAACTATTGATGAAGATAAATATATCAAAAGAATGCCAGCGTCTGTTAAAAAACTATGGGAAAATGCTAGTCCTGATATTAAAGAATTAATTAGAAAGCAAAGTCATTTTTATGTATTAAATACAGATGACCAAATTAGAAATTTCTGGGTGTCTAGATATGACTTGCTAAATAATAATTATAGCAAAAATCAACATATTAATGAATCAGTAAAAAATAACATCAATAATGATGATGTTAAATCTTCTGATATTGAATACAAAAATATGGTAGATAATGCTTTATCAGGATTAGATTATTTAAAAAAATAATTTTAAAAAAATGGGAATTTTAAACGAACAAAAAATTTATGAAGAATGGGCTCCCGGATTACAAGAAAAAACAGGTATATCAGATAAAAACAAACTGAAATGGTTAAGTGTGTATGCACATAATCATATGTTATATGAATCATATAATCCACTTAGTATAGCATACCCAATGATAGGTTTACAAAATGTGCCTGGCATGGGTAACGCAGTACCTGCAATGACTGGTAATGGCGGGATGGCCAATTTTTATGATAGGACAAAGGCTGGATCAGGTGATAAATTTCCTTCTACCTTGCCTATCGCAATACAAACAGCAGCACAAACACACGGATTTGATATAGTATCAACAATACCAATGTCAAACCCTACGATGTCTATTGTGTATATGGACTATGTATATAGTGGGGGTAAAATACCTTCAAATCCTACAGACCCTTACGCAGAAAATCCAATATTAATAAAAGCAAATTTAAAAGGTGATTATGTTGTCGGCAATGACTATGAAGCAAAAGATAGTAATGGTAATATATTACATTTAATATATGTTGGAAAATCTCGTATAAATGCATATCCTATATTTAGGGTATTAAAACATAATGAAGTGGTCACCACAAAAGGAAATACTAATAGTCCTGTACAAATAACATCTAAAACAACACAAGGTGTTACTATTGCTGATGTATTTAAAAATGAT
>LFRM01251387.1_pt1 | contig 13975 bp, 8 predicted proteins | sample 618341 | NCBI WGS metagenome assembly LFRM01 (sample SAMN03654438, study PRJNA283298) | anaerobic digester metagenome | isolation source: pool of bioreactors CSTR01a, CSTR02a, and CSTR03a thermophilic anaerobic... | place: Denmark: Kgs. Lyngby | collected 2014-05-21 | reverse complement strand
AATGGCGATGTGGTGACTTGGTGCATAGGCCATTTGCTTGAGCAGGCCGAACCTGAAGCTTACAATCCAGACTACAAAAAATGGAAAAAAGAGCACTTACCCATCGTGCCGAATGAGTGGCAGCACACGATTAAGCCAGCTACTAAAAGTCAGTTTCACGTGGTTAAAAAACTAATCAAACAAGCTCATGTACTAGTCAACATTGGCGATCCGGACCGCGCTGGTCAAGTAATTATTGATGAAATAATAAATTTCTGTGGTGCCTCTAAAACTCAAATAAAAACTGCGCAACGCTGTTTAATTAGTGATATGAACCCTGACGCAATTAAACGCTCACTCAATGATATGCGTCGTAATGTCGACTTTATACCGCTGGCAACATCGGCTCTAGCTAGGGCACGTGCTGACTGGTTGTATGGAATTAACATGACCCGTCTATGCACCTTACAGGGCCAAGCATCAGGCTACCAAGGCGTACTTTCAGTCGGTCGAGTACAAACCCCCATACTCGGCCTGGTAGTGCATCGCGATATCGAGATTGAGCGTTTTGTCAGTAAGCCTTTTTATGAGGTTTTTATTGACCTGCAAACAAGCAACAACCAAACCTACTCAGCTAAGTGGAAGCCCAGTGCAGCCTGCGAAGCGTATATGGATGAAGATGGCCGCGTATTATTAAAAAAGTTAGCCGAAACCGTATTACGAAAAGTGACTCACCAGACCGGACACGTGCTTGCCGTCAATGAAAGCGTGAAGAAGCAAGCGGCACCTCTGCCCTATAACTTATCCTCATTACAAATCGACGCATCGAAACGCTTTAATTTCAACGCACAAAAAACCTTAGATATTTGCCAGAAGCTCTATGAAACACACAAGCTGATTACCTACCCACGCTCAGACTGCCGCTACTTACCTACAGGTCACTATAACGAAAAGGGCTCTGTTACTCAGGCCATTGCAAAAACCAGCCCTGCTCTCGATAAAGCAGTGCAGCACGCTGACTTATCCATAAAATCTAAAGCTTGGGATGACGCTAAAGTTGGTGCTCACCACGCGATTATCCCGACGAGTCGTGAAATTGATGCCAGTCGCTTAGCTGCCGACGAGCAAAAAATTTATGAGTTAGTCGCTCGACAATATCTGATGCAGTTTTACCCGCCATTCACCTACCAAGAGAAGCAAATTGATAGCGAAGTTGCTGGCGGCATATTTATTAGTCGGCAAAAGGAAGTCGTGCACAAGGGCTGGAAAGAGCTACTACCCGAACGCAAAGCAGACGCTGAGGACGCAGAGTTCTCTGCAATACAATTGCCCAACGTAGTCAAAGGCGAAAGCGTGCTTTGCACTGATGGCCGCTTAGATGAAAAGCAAACCAGCCCACCTAAACACTTTACTGATGCAAGCTTACTAGCCGCCATGACCGGCATCGCGCGCTATGTCGCCGATCCTGAAATCAAAAAAGTACTTAGGGACACCGACGGCTTGGGCACAGAGGCTACGCGCGCAGGCATTATTGAGTTGCTGTTTAAGCGTAGCTTCCTGATAAAGCAGGGCAAAGAAATCCATGCAACTGCAGTGGGCCGTAGCTTGATCTTGTCATTACCAGAAATGATGGCACGACCAGATATGACCGCGCATTGGGAGTCTCAATTAGAAGCTATTGCTGAAAAGCGTATGAGCTACAACCAATTTATGATGCCAATGCTGGATGGTTTGAGCTTGCTGGTTAACCAAGTGGATAGTATTAGGTTTGAGGGGTTGCAAGGTCAGGGTAAGGCTCCACCGCGCAGGAAGAGGAGTGTTAAGAGACCAACAAAACCAGCATGAAGCACGTGGATATCAATTTAAATCAAAAATTTATATCTGCTGCTTTAGCTTCTTAAATATAGTTGTCCGATTTAGAGCACTAATGCGAACACAAAACTCTTTATACATTTTCAGTGCAAGTCTTAGTATGACGCCCGCGCAGCTGTCGCTGTGACTGCGATTTTTAGGCTTCATACTTCGACTCTGCCTGATCAAATGTGTCGAAAAGTTGGGCAACGCGGCCTACTAACTTCATGCCACCCTTTGTCCCCCTATCAGTCCAATAATGTCCCTGCAGTTCATATACACGTGTGCCATGAATTTCTAAGGCGAAAGATCCATGATGAATTTCACTTCGAACACCCTGTAATTCAATTTTAGGCTCATTTCGATATACACCAACCAGCTTGAATAAATCTTCATTTTCTTGCTGGTCAATACTATAAGCAACAAGCACGGACCTCGACTCTTTAGTCATTAGCCTGAAGCTGAGGCTTGTTAGTGTTTGCCTAATGACTGCATAGCCTATGATTGGCGCAATTCCTTCTCCTGTTTCCGGGTTAATCCAACTACTTTTCAGTTCAACTTTCCATGTACCTCTTAGGTCTGGCCGCTTTACATACCAGCCCCTAAAGATCCTTAGAGGCCAAAGATACTTATTAAACAGTGTCACCACTAAAGTGATCGCGCCAACCACAAGACTAAATGGCTTAACAAATTCCGCACTTAGAACAGGCATACCCTGAGCCCAAAGCGCAAGCAACCAAACACCAATGGTAAGAGCAATGAATGATGATATATGAAGTCTCGTTAGCATTTACTCAAACCCTATGTAGACCCATGCGTCATAAAGAAACTGATGAGCACTTTGTCTGGTCCATGGTTGCGAGCCCCCAAAAAGATACTTCAACTCATTAACCTCTCCCCACTCCGAGCATTTTTCGTCAGTCTGGGTGTCGTTATATAGGGCAGCCAGAACATGACGAACCATCGGTTTAAATGATGTGTAGTTGAAGCACTCATTACCGGCATTGAATGCCAAGCACTCAATTAGGAAGCTTGGCGCATCTTTGGCAGATTGAATGCCGTTGCTGGCCATTTCATTGGAAAGCGATTTTAGTATTCGCGTTATGCGCTTATAGCGTCTGTAGGTTTGGTCATTCTTGGCGACACCATTTTGGTAGTGCTGTTCCGGCCAGTTTTTTATTCTCGGCGGAGAATAGTCATCCGGTATCATTTCGACGCCAGAATGATAATGCGTAGCAGATGTATACCTGCGATGTTCAAAAAAAGCTGCCACATCTGACTCGACTCTATATGTATTTGCCTTGATATCAAAAGCCTTAGCACATCTAGTAACCGCACTACGTCCAAAACGGGCGACTAAGGCTTCTTCAAGTTCATTCTTAAATGTGAAGTAGTGATATGTTGCAGGGATAAAATTTTTTGCTAACTGAGCTTTTACGTTATCATCTGGATACTCATCGAAATAAGTATCTAAGCAAAGCACCCCAACATCCACGTCGCTATCACGTCTGACATTAACGCGATTTTTGTAAGAACCCTGTGTAAACACCCTAATATTTCTGTTCTTGAGTTTATCACTAGCTTTTATAGCTTCTCGAATCTGACGCTCAGCATTATCAGCCTTTTGCTGTTCCGTCGCACTTGGCCCTCGTGACCAAGTTGTAAAAATAGACTCCCAATCCCTAGCCATTCATCCCCCTCGTTTTGATTGTTGCGCTGAGCACACTGACTTTACTAACCTAACGCCGCGCTCTAAGGATACCTAAGAGCGCTAGCGGTTATTAACAGCGCCTTGTTAGCTGGCACTTTCCGAATCGATCCAGTCCTGCATTTCTGAAGCTCTTCTCATTAAGTCTGGCACACCACACTTTGCTATTTTACTTATGGTGTAGTTACACTTTTTCAATTTTTGTCGCAAATGCTTATCTTTATATTTTATTTCTAAGTCATCAAATCGAGATTTCATATCTTCCATAAATTTTATTGAATTTTCAAAATCACCGGATTTAGATGAGTCATCAGCTCGTCTATATAAAACTTGAATTCCTGTATCAAAATACATTTTCACAAGGTGGTCATCTGCGGAATTAATAACACCTGATAACATGTCTAGAATTCTTTGAGTATCGTTAAACTCATGTTGAAATAAAAAACTTCTAGCCAGAGCAAGTGAAACTTCTACGGAATGACTGTCTAATTCATGTGCAATTTTAAATTGCACAACTGCTTCATCAACGCTTTCTTCAGAGTGAAGTAAAAATTTCCCAAACCAATAATGCAGTTGAGGCGTTTTTGGTGAAAGTACGATGGCAAGCTCATATTGTTCTCTAGCATCAGAGTAATTACCACTCTTTTGATAAAAATAAGCCATATAACGAGCCACTTCAAAATAATCAGGTGCTAGGCGCTGAGCCTCCTGAAGTATTTCAAATGCAATATCATGCTCAGCATTTACAATATGATTTTTTGCATCGTATAGTTTTCTAGCAATAACTCTGTCTGATTTATCTCTAAACTTTATATTTCTTGGTAAGTACTTGTTTCCAGTCCTTCTACTCATTTGATCTTCATACATTGAGTTTAGCTTATTTCTTTTATCTCTAATTTCTTTCTGGAAAGTTTGTGATGGCTTATGGTGTTTTCCTAGATATGCACGAGCTAGCTCCGATAATTGATAGGTCGTTTTTACGCTCGCACCTTTAGCCACGGACGATTGAGAAAGCATATTCGTTGCCATGAGTTCCTGAATTGCTTTTTGAGCTTGAATAGCTTCAAAATCATTTAAATATGCTAACTCTGGGATATCTCTCAGCCCTTGAGCGCACTGCATTGCTTTAGTTATTTTTTGTGCGTCATGAGAAAGATACTCGTAGACATTTGACATGCAGAAATCTAAAAACTTATCTGAATTTTGAAGAACTGTTTCTGGATTCAACCCTGTTTGCACTGAACTAACAAACCATTTTATATAACTCGGGTTACGATGCATTCTATTGACATAGCCACGAAGTATACTTTCACTAATTTTGGATAAGGCATCAACGCCTCTAATTTTCGCGACTGACCTTAAAAGCTGTGAGGCATATGATTCTTCAATCCCTTGAAGTTTTATAGGATACTCATAAGCGCCTAATCCTATTCGGGATGTAATTATAATTTTACTCCCTTGAGGAAGAGCGCCTACAAACTGTCTAATATTATCGTCTAAAATTGTTTCTAAATTATCTATAAACAACGCTATTTTGAATGTCCCTAAGTATTCAATTACCTCATCTAAGTTGCTCTGACTATAGCCATCTCCAATCACATTTTTTCCAATCTCATGAATTACACCAAGTGAACTATCTATTGCTCCTTTTATTTCTTTTATTTCATTTAGGGTTATTTGTGTTGTTTTAGAGGTAACCCATACAACGGCATCAAAAGGTGAACCCTTATCTATTAACTCATAAGCAACCTTTAGAGCTAAGGCTGATTTACCAACACCACCTTCACCAACAATTGATATTACAGGAAAACCACCTAAACATAGCTGCTTAATTTGAGCAACTTCTTTGTCTCGACCGATCAGTCCAGTTTCATCAAAATCTGGCATTGGCAGATTGTGATTTATCGACCTATCATCATCGTAGTTAATAATATCTAGAGAAAGAACAAAGCTAGGATCCTCATTAAGTCTATTAATGGTATCTTCGATAGCAGGCCACAGAACAGAACTGTCAAAACTAATAAGTTTTTGGCAAAACTCGCTAACTATCGGTAAATCATCAAAATTCAATGGACGAATGTGCATAACTCTATTTCTAATAGCAATTATAACTTCGAAGCTTTTTGTTAATTCTTTAATTAACTTCGAGATATGCACTGGAAAATTATTTTTATTTTTATTTATCGTTTGAAACGTGTCTCCAATGTCAAAATAATCAACCAAGTCAGTTAAATCTATGTTATTGAATACCTCACCAATATCTCTTTGAATTCGACTTTTTGCTCTCTCGATTAAATCTGAATCAATAGTTTTTTCATCAAAAATATATGCATTTACTAGTGAACGTAAGTCCTCTTCTAGCGCTGCGACTAAAGCATATATTGTCATTCTAGTTAAATTAAATGCCACATTATTTCCTTTTAGATTGGTTGACAGCTAAAATTATATTAGTAAGCTTCCCCCGTTTCGCTGATCGAAACTACTTACGTAAAACTTAATAAAAACCTCTGTTTATACGAGTTTTTTCATCAAACACCCGAAGCTCTCTAGTAGCTATTCAAGCATGTCTGCTATCTTGCCAAAGGTATGCACACAATCCTGATCATATATTTCAAAACCAATTGATTTTTATAGCTTAAAATTAAAACACAGTAGGAAAACAGGCATTCCTTAGCACACAACTAAACACATTGCTAAACTACAGACCCAATAGACTGTATATTCAAGCAGCCAATATACAAGACGCGTTTTATGTAGAATAATCCGTTTTTCACACAACCAGCCCCACAGAATTATCCCTCAACCACTCCCTACACCCCTGATAATCCGGCATCACCCTACCCACCTCACGCCAAAACTCTGGTGAATGGTCGTGATGTATCAGATGACAGAGCTCATGAATAACAACGTAATCCACCATGCGATTCGGCGCGAGCATAATCAGCCAGTTGAACTCCAGTTCGCCCTTAGTTGTGCAGCTGCCCCATCTGGCCTTAAAGGTCTTGATACTCACACCGGTAGGTTCAACACCAACCACAGGCGCGTAGCGTGCTACTTTCTCACGTATTTTTAATGCAGCCTGACGTTTGTACCAACGTACCAATGCGTTACGGATCATGTGCGGCTGCTGACTGCCTTCAGGTGTTTGTACAACCAAGCGGCCTTGTAGCAGTTTCACTGGCGTAAATGGGCCTATCTCAACCTTAAGCCGGTAGTTACGACCTAGATACGGAAAGGCTTCGCCGGAGACAAACTGCTTACTGCTAACCGGTGCCATTTCACGCTGCAGGGCCATCTTTTCTTTGATCCACATGCGCTTGGCTAGTAACAACTTATCAATCTTTTCAATGCTGGTACTGGTCGGCACAACAATAGATACAGCACCTTCTTCCACGCGTATGTCCGCCGATTTACGACGACTAGTGCGGATGACTTCAGCAATAAAGCCGTTGCCATCACGATACTCAGGAATACTTGAAGCCACTATCATGCTGTTACCCGTTATCTGTTATCTGTTGTTACCCGTTTGTTATCTAACACCAAAGCGGGTCTCTGCTAATTCCATAAAGCGATCCTGCACCACCCTAACTAGCGCAGCAGCGCTGTATGAGCACTCAAGAATGGCGCGTTTGATTTCTTTCTTCATACGCTTTACTTCATCCGGCTTGGCAAAGAAATCAACAATCTGTGTGGCTTCGTCAAACATACTAACAAGGCTCTGACTGGTTGCTTTGATTTCATCGTGTACGGCTTCGCTGATGGTTTCATCGCCTGTATGGTTGGTGACTTCGGCCATAAGGATGTTGTAGAAAGCCAATTCCGTATCAGTTAATCCCAAATCAGTCGCAGTCTGTGCGCGCTCGGCTTCGATGTTGTTACGGAAGTTCAAGAGCATCTCGACCTGCTGTTCCCACTTACCTTTATTTTGTTGAATGATGTCCTGCAAGCGCAGACTGAGCGACTTGTAGTACTCAGGGTCTTCGTCAAGGTTGACGGTAATATGGTGTTTAATCGCGCTCTCAATCTCGGAAGCACGGGACTCAGGTGACTTGATCTGTTCAACCGACTGCTTAAAGTTAGTTGCCATCAAATCTATCGGTGGAATTTTTGGATCAACGCCGGTGCTGATGATGTGTTCTTCAACCAAAGCTCGCACCTTGGCACCCACATCTTGGATATTCAGCCCTGGATCACGGTAGCGGTTACGCGCCGCATTCTGCACCTTACCCCACAGTTTCAGATCGCTCACATAAGGCTTAGCCGCCACATCTGGCAGAACCACATCCATTTGCTTGGCAAAGCGCTTAAACGCAATCTCAAATTGCTGACGGACGTCTTCGTCTTTAAGGTACACAACGTAGTCGTCAATATCCTTACCTTTGAGTGCGCTAAACATATTCGCTACACGGGTGTGGGTTGCTTGCAGCCTTGGTATCTCATCTTTCAGCGTTTGATACGCACCTTGCACGTCTTCACTGCTGAACATTTCCAGCGCTTCCGTCAGGTAGTCGGACAAGCCGTGATAATCCACCACAAAGCCTGCGTCCTTACCTTTATAGGTACGATTCACCCGTGCGATGGCCTGCATCAAGGTGTGCTCCTTGAGGCTGCGGTCGATATACATCACCTGTGCAATAGGCGCATCAAAGCCGGTGAGCAGCATATCTTTCACAATCAAAAATGCGGTAGGGTCTTGGCCTTCACCCATACCCAATGGCTTGGTGAAGTTCTTAATCACTTCTTTCTGATGGGCGGCGTTGGTATAGGGCGTATAGCGGGCTTCATCGTTGTGATTGCCGGAAATAATCACTTCAGAAGGCGGTGCGCCCAGCTCATCGAGGGTTTGCTTAAACAGGGTTGCGGCATAACGGCTACCCACGACAATCATGCCTTTGAAGCCATCGGGCTGAATCTTTTCTCGGTAGTGCTTGAGCAAATCAATACACACCCAGCGGATACGCGCAGGGGCTTCACGTACTGCGCGTTCAACGCCGTGCTTCTTTTTAATCTCGCGCTTTTCTTCATCACTGAAGTCTTTGAAGTACTCTTCAAATAACGCATCCAGCGAACTACCGACCACTTCGGTCTGCACTTGGCGACCTTCGTAGATGATGCGCACTGTGGCACCGTCTTCTACCGCTTCATTGATTTTGTACTCATCAATATAACCACCAAATGCCTGATCCATTTTCTGGTTTTTCAGCAGCGGTGTACCGGTGAAACCTATCTTCGGTGCATTCGGTAATGCTGCGTTAATAGTCGCCGCTAGATTACCAAACTGAGTACGGTGTGCTTCATCCGCTAGCACAATGATCTTGTCGCTGGGGTTGAGGTCGTTGAAGTCACCTTCCGCCTCCGCCTCCTGAAATTTCTGCACCATCGCGGTGACAATATCGGATGAGTCGCGGCTCAGTAGCGTTTTCAACTCGGCGACTGTACCTGCGTTATAGATGGTTTCGTTTTGTGCCGCGCGGAAGGTATTGGATAGCTGAGAATCGAGCTGCGTACGGTCAGTGACAAACACCAGCTTGTACTGCTGTAACTCTGGATCGCGGCGCATCTTCACCGCCAGCATTACCATGGTCAGCGACTTACCTGAACCTTGGGTGTGCCAAATAATCCCAGATTTCTCTTTACGGTCTGCACCCGACTTAAGCCGTTCGATAACCTTATTCACCGCACGGTACTGCTGATAGCGCGCAATCTTCTTAATTAAACGTCCATCGACAGGCTCAAAAATGGTGAAGTTTTGAATCAAATCCAGAAAGCCCGCACGATTAAACATACCGGCTAGCAAACGCTGCTGTGGATTGATTTCAGGGGCCGGAGCTGAACCGCTAGCAATCTGTTGAGCTTGCGCTAGATACGCCGGTGACGGCACATCAGACAATTCATAAAAAGCGGCAACAGGATTACCGTGAGCAACAGGTAAAGGCTGTGCCAGTAACGTGTGAATATCTGCATCGGTGTGCGGGTAAGCATCTTTCCAATCGCTGTAATACTGCGCGGTAGAGCTGATGGTGCCGACTCGGGCTTGATCGCGGCAGGTGCTGACCATCAGTTGGTTGTACCAAAATAACTTTTGCGCACCTTCATCACTGGCAGGCTCACGCAGATTGGCATAACGGCGCATTTGGTTAATGCCTTCGGCAATCGCATCGGATGCATAAGGCGACTTGCACTCAATCACTGCCAACGGTAAACCATTCACAAAGCAAACGATATCAAGGATTACATTCTGGTTAGCGCCTTCAATCTTGAACTGATTGGTGCAGAGAAAATCATTATTTTCTGGATTATCAAAGTCGATAATCTTAACCGTTTGCCCTTTACGGCCTTTGCCTAAGTCCTGCTCCACTGAGAGGTAATTCACCAGCATCTGGTAGATGGAATGGTTGTACTCTATCAGCGCTGCATGAAACGGGTGAGTTATCTCGCGCATCACCTTGCGTAGGTTTTCGTCACTGATCCACGGATTGAGCTTACGCAAAGCAGACTCAAGGCGACCCACCAAAACCACATCGCGGTAGTAATCGCGCTCGGCTTTTTGTGAGCTTGTGCCAGCAGCTAGCGGTGCAAGACTGGCTCCAGGCACATACTGCCAACCCAGCTTAATTAGCTGCTGGATTGCGGGTTGTTCTACCTTGAATTCTTCTGCATTAAACATAGTGATAATCGACGTCTGATAATCAGACGACCGCTGACTCCTTGTCGGTGATTTTGACGCGCACCTTGCCGGTGAGCAGGTCTTGCATTAGAGCTTGCTTCAGACCAGATAAGTATCTTACTTTCTCTTGTAAAGAAAAGTATTGAGACTGGATCGAATGTAATACATTAACAATCTGATCTTGCTCTTCAATTGCTGGTACTGGAATAAGCTCTAATCTTAAGTCTGTAGTATTTAAATGTGGATGAGCTCCACCTGTAGCTATAACACTAACCCGTTTTTTACCTATGTCTGAATTCATATACTCAGAAAGAAAATAAGGATTTAAAAGTTTTTTGTTTGGCGTTGAAATGATTAGTGCGTGGCAGTTTGCTCCAACATATGATGGTGGTACAACACATGTATCACCATTCCCTGCACCCGTTTGCACAGTAAGAATATCTCCTTCTTTCAAACAAGCTCGAATATTCCTCTCATGAAACTCTTTACTGACATATTTAAAAGTTTTCTCAATGAAGTGATTTGGTCTCACGTTCTGACAAAGTACGTAAGGAACACCATCTGACCGGTATATGTCTCGAGTAGCACCAACATATCCATTTGTCATACGCTCACAACATTCTTGAATTTCTTTTACCATCCACTCCACAGGTATAGGCCCAATCGGCGAATCTTTGAACTCAGTATGCCCAATCCCTCTGGTCAATAACTCCTGCATCATGCCGGTTTTTAGGTCTTTCAGCTTGTCGATCTGTGCGCGTGTTTTTTCGATCACATTATCGACAGATGACAGGATGGTGGCTATTTTTTGTTGTTCGGGGAGTGGTGGTCTGTATAAGCGCAGCCCACCTAGCTGCTCCAAGTTCAAGTTAACTTGTGCATTACCTGCCTGCGAGTCACTAATTTGTTTGGCTACAACAGGACTTTCGATTGAGTACCTAGCAAAGTCTGCAATTATTTCATCACTACGAAGCCTGACAATACCAACTGCCTGATTTGTATTCGCCGGAATGTTTTTGCTGCCTACAATGGCTGATCGTCCAATAGCTCCAGCAATTGAAACCAAAAGGTCTCCAGCTTGTAGCTGGGAACGCTTTAAGGTTTCATGCGTTTCGACACTAATAAACTTCAAATCATTTTCGTTAATAAAGCCGCTACTTGAGATATTCTCAACACGAATAAATTTTATGCCCGACTGTGTATAACCAGAGCCATATGTGGTCGGCGTTGTACCTTTAGTAATAACTGTTGATACATCCTTTAAGCGGCACTCATTCCACCCGTCAGGAATTAGATTACTCATAACCCAACTCCACTAGAAAGCCCTTCATCACTTCTTCAGCTTCCGCCACCTGCACATCCAGTTCTTTCAGCGACACACGGTACTTATCCCACCAGCGTTCCAGCTGTTCAATAACGGCTGCATTCTCAGAACCGACCACTTCACGAATCTTTTCTTTGCTATCAATTTCAGCTTTAAACTCGTAATACTGTTCAGCCGCTGCAGGCTCTGCATCCCGTTTTACGAACACGGTACTGACATCAAAGCCATCCAGTATTTCTTCACGGATATAGTCGCTCTCGACTTCACGTACCGGAATGCCGCCGTGCAAGATAGCGCGTACATCAAAGATTTCTGGCGGTGGGCTGGTGTCGGCATAGCGGCGGATATTTAGGTTGTAGTCGTTCTCAGCAATCTCAGCCAAGGTCACCACTTTTGAGTAGCGTTTGATCTCGGTGAAGTCATCAAAGGTCTGCACGATTTTGGCAATATCTTGCGGGCGCAATACGTTCTGGTTTTTGCCTTCTTCGTATTCCAGCTCGCCATTGATAAACAACACCTTGCCTTTACGCTCAGCGGGCTTGGCTTTGTTGATAATTAACAAAGAAGCCGGAATGCCGGTGCCGTAGAACAAACCCGCAGGCAGGCCAATCACCGCTTCCAGTAAATCATCGTTAAGAATGCCCTGACGGATGGCCTTTTCACTGGAGCCACGGAACAACACGCCGTGCGGCATCACTACACCGGCCATGCCTTCAGCATTAAGGCTGGCGACCATGTGTTGCACAAAGGCTAAGTCGCCCGAGTCTTTCGGTGGCGTGCCATAGGGGAAGCGTCCGTAAGAGTCAGCATCGGCTTCTTCTTTACCCCATTTTTTCAGGCTAAACGGTGGGTTAGCGATTACGCGGTCAAAAGTCATCAGCTCACCGCCTTGGGTGTGCTGCGGATTGCCAAGCGTATCGCCCTTGCGAATATCAGCGCTGTAGACACCGTGCAAGAACATATTCATCTTGCAGATGGCCCAGGTATTGAGGTTCATTTCTTGGCCGAACAGCGACAAGTTCGACGGGTTTTCACCATGACGCTCAAGGTAGTTACGGGTCTGCACCAACATACCGCCCGAACCAGCGGTGGGGTCATAGATACGCATACCGGCTTGCGGCTTGAGCAAGGAGACCAATAACTCAACCACTTCAGACGGGGTGTAAAACTCACCGCCTTTTTTACCGGCGCTGTCGGCAAACATCTTAATCAGATATTCGTAAGCCGTACCCAATAAGTCAGGACGCTCAAAGTCACAGTTACGCAAGCGGTAACGGCTGAAGTGACTGAGCAAATCACGCAGCTTTTTATCTGAGAGCTTGTTCTTGATATTGAAGTCGATGGAGACCAACACACCTTCCAGCGAGTCGTTGAACTCCTCGATGGCTTCAGTGGCTTTGTTCAGCTCAGCACCAATGTCGTGTTTCAAGTCTTTAATCGCATCCCAACGCGCAACAGACGGAATATAGAAGGTCTTGTCGTACTCATCTTCATCATCAGCCAGCTCAAGCGCTTGAGCTTCAGTCTTACCAGTACCGATGTAATACTGCACCACACCTTCTTTGGCTTCATCAAACGCATCCGATAGACGCTTTAAGAACATCATGCCGAAGATGTAATCTTTAAATTCAGAGGCATCCATGTTGCCGCGCAAAATATCAGCGGCTTCCCATAAGAAGGATTCGAGTTGTTGCAGGGTGACTTTGTGGCTCATTGATTGGGTTCCATGTACAGCGATAACAACAGGACAGGCAGTTCTCAATTCAGCTACTCATTCAAAACCCTGAACAAGAAGCGTAAAACTGCCGATATAAAGGAGTAAATACGGTTGAGCATAGCGCTAAAGCTACGCTTGGGGAAGTAAGGCCTGAGCATATGCCCAATGCCTGATGCAGCAACACAATCAGCAGTAACCCATTCATGCTGTATTGGAAATTCAGCGGCTGCTTCACCCTCAAGGAACCGCTGACTTAGGGCACCGAAGCTTTACATAACCATTGGTTTCGCTACTGAAATAGCACAATCAAGTCCACATTCAGCGCCTCTGATATTTGATATATTTTAGTCAGCGTTATATTTTTCTCACCTCGTTCTATATGCCCCATATAACTTCTATCAATATCTGCCAAAGAAGCCAGAGCTTCTTGTGACAACCCTTTTTCCTTTCTTATTTCGCGCACTCTATTACCAAAATCCACCAACCGCTGGTCTTTCATAAAAGCCTACCTAAAAGGTAGAACTATCACGTCAGGATGCCTATAATTCCACGGGATATAACTCTCATTTAGCTACTAAAATTAACTTTCTAGGTTTTCTATTCTGTGAAATCAGAACGCTTTACGGGCAAAAATTAGCGCAACAGCAAATTAGCAGCCAACAAGAACACTAGCTTTCAAATTTATATCAGGATTCAAGTATGAGTAACGAAAAGAATGATATTGAAGTT
>LFRM01213983.1_pt1 | contig 13975 bp, 17 predicted proteins | sample 618341 | NCBI WGS metagenome assembly LFRM01 (sample SAMN03654438, study PRJNA283298) | anaerobic digester metagenome | isolation source: pool of bioreactors CSTR01a, CSTR02a, and CSTR03a thermophilic anaerobic... | place: Denmark: Kgs. Lyngby | collected 2014-05-21 | reverse complement strand
AGTAGAAAGCTTGGAAAAGCTAGGAATTAAAGTAATAGCAATTAATCCTGAAGACATGCAGTTGTTAAATGAATCTTTACATATGATTGCAAAGGCAACCGGTCGAGGGGATAGGGTAAAAAAACTTATAGATTATATCGATGAAAAGACTGCCATGGTAGAAAATTTAGTGAAAAACGAAGAAAAAAAAGATGTGTATTTGGGAGGAAACAGTGATTTTTTACTTACTGCTTCAAGTAAAATGTATCAACACACTTTAATAGAAACGGCTGGTGGTAAGAATGTTGCTGGAGATATTGATGATACCTACTGGGCAGATATTTCCTATGAACAATTGATAGCCTACAATCCTGATATTATACTTGGTGTTCCTGGAACCTCCTATACAAAAGAAGATATTATGGAAGACCAAAAATTAAGAGGGATAACAGCCGTTGATAATAGCGCTATTTACTTTATGCCTTCAGGCTTTGAGAGTTGGGATTCGCCAATCCCATCGGGAGTTTTGGGAACCTTGTGGCTTACCTCGGTTCTGCATGAAGATGTATATTCTTTTGATGAATTTAAAGAGGACGCCTTTTATTTTTACAAAGAATTTTTTGGTATTGAAATAAATAAGGATGATATTACAAAATAATGAGCGACAAAAGCTTAACTACAAGAAAACCTAATAACAAATTTTATATTCAGCTATTGGTAGCTCTCACATTAATGGTCATTGCTTTTATTGTATCTATCGCTGTGGGTAGATATCCAATTTCTGTTAGAGAAATTTTTGATATCCTTATGGGAAGAGAAGTAATGCAAATCAAAAGGAGAGTCTTTTTTTTCCTAAGATTGCCCAGGACCATAATGGCCTTAATAGCGGGAGTTGGACTGAGTCTATCAGGCAGTGTGTATCAAACGATATTTAAAAACCCCTTGGCGACTCCAGATATAATTGGGGTGTCTTCCGGGGCAAATTTAGGTGCTGCTATAGCTATATCATTTTTTGCAGGCAGTACAATAGCTATAGCCGGTTTTGCCTTTTTAGGGGGGCTGGTTGCCGTATTTATTGCCCTGGGACTGACAAGGATTTCTAAGAATAAAAGCATTACAACTTTTGTACTAGCCGGTATAGTAATAGGATCCACTGCTCAGGGGCTGATTATGCTCTTAAAATTCATCGCCGACCCAGAAAGGCAATTAGCTGCTATAGAATACTGGTCCATGGGCAGTTTTGCAGGAATCACCGGTGAAAAACTATTATCTATATTGCCTTATTTTACAATAGGTGTGATTGGTCTTTTCCTATTAAAATGGCAAATTAACATCCTGTCTTTAAGCGATGAAGAAGGAAGAAGTTTGGGAGTTTGAGTAGGCCTAATTAGAGTGATTGTTATCCTTTTCGCTACCTTGGTAGTTGCAAGTATTGTTAGTGTCACAGGTCTTATTTCCTTTATAGGACTTATTGGACCTCATATTGCTAGAATGATAACAAAGAAAAATGATTTCAATACCACTATACTTAGTGGAGTTATAGGCGCAATTTTATTGCTAGTAGCCGATACTTTAGCCCGAAGCATAAGCAGCAGCGAAATTCCAATCAGTATTTTGACTACCTTCCTAGGAGCTCCTTTTTTAGCTTACCTTATGAGTCGTTTGAAATAGGAGGCAACTGTGCTTAATATAGAAAATATGAATGCAGGATATAATGGTAAAAGTATAATTAGCAATATAAGTTTATCCATAAAGCCCGGTGAGTTTACCGCTATACTGGGTTTAAATGGTGCGGGAAAGACAACACTCTTAAAAACGATAAGTGGACTGTTAAAACCTATTGACGGAAATGTTTTTCTAAATGGAGAAAACATACTTTTGTTAAACGAGAAAGAGCGGGCGAAGCATATTAGTTTTATGCCCCAGAGTCATAGTGTTGTTTACGATATAAAAGTCATCGATCTAGTGCTAATGGGCGTAACACCCTATCTGTCCTTCTTTCAAAGTCCAAATTCAGAAGACAGAAAAAAAGCCTATGAGATTTTAGAAACCATAGCTATGGAGCAGTACAGTGAAAAGAACTTTTTGCATTTAAGTGAAGGCCAAAAGCAATTGATTATTATGGCCCGCTCACTTATGCAGAATTCAGAAATCATGTTATTTGATGAGCCGGTCAGTGCTTTGGATTTTATAAATAAACATTTGGTCCTAAGCAATATAAAAAAGATACTAGAAAAACAAAACAAAATAGGAGTGATAACACTCCATGATCCAAATCTAGCATTAAATTATTGTGACAAGATAATGATTATAGATGAAGGCAAACTATATGTTGAATTTCTTACTAAAGATATAAGTGAAAACTTACTGATGGATATATTTTCGAAAATGTATGGTGAAATCGGTGTCGTCAGACACAAAGACAAATTTGTTATAGTGAGGTAAAAAATGAAGCCAGGCTACAGTTTATGGATAAAAGACGAAAGCGGCCAAAGAGTATTTGGAGAAGGCCCCTATCAACTATTGTTATTAGTAGATGAACTTGGTTCACTAAATAAAGCATCCATTGAAATGAGTATGTCCTATTCGAAAACCATAAATATTATCAAGAAATGTGAAACATCTCTAAATATAAAACTATTAGAAAGAGAAATAGGCGGTTCTGATGGTGGTGGGTCCAAATTCACCAAAGCGGGAAGGGATTTAGTTGAAAAATATGGAAGATTTAAAGAGATTAGCGCCAGAACCATTGAAAAATCATATAATGAAACTTTTCGAGAATTCTAATAAGAAGCATTTGCTAATTACCGGCAGCAAAGGAATAGGTAAGTCAACGCTTTTAAAAGAAATACTCAAGGGGCATAGCAGGTATGGAGGAATTGTAACTGAGATAGTAATCGATAGAGACTCTACAGATAAAGTAATATTAGAAGATATTTTGAATAGTAGTGTATGTGTTGATATAGGTAAAAAAATTAACAACAAAATGCAACCCCTTATCGGTGGCTTTGAAGATACAGGAGCTTTGTTATTAAATAGATACAGGAACAGTGATAGGGATTTAATCGTTATTGATGAAATAGGCTTTCTTGAAATAGAGGCAAAAAGATATATCAAAGAGCTTTTCTTATGTTTTGAAGATAAAATGGTGATTGCGGTCCTTAGAAAAGAAAATAATGAATTAATAAACAGGATCAAGAAAAATGAGCAGACTTTCCTCATTGATTTGGATGAATTCTGCCGCTAGCAATGGTGTTAGATAACACCAAAGCCTGACAAATAGATACATTAAAGTATTTGATAGAGAAGAAATCTCCCCGGACCGATCTTTTTAATTAGGGGCCATGTTCAAAAAGTGTAGGTCAGTGAGTTCTAGGGCTTTGCAAAATAAGCAAATCCAGTGCAGTAGAGACAGTGGAAGCTAAAGTTAAAAACAGCTGAACCCATCATAACCAGAGGTTTAATGGTTTTAGCAGTAGCTTGGCCACTCTTAATTGATTACAAAAGGATTTTTGTCATGATAATAATTGTTTGATAAAACCCTTTTATTTATCATTATAGGGATTAATTTTATCTGAGATTATTTCAAAATCTCCAGGGCTATCTATATCAAGGCCCATTTTTTCTTCGTATATATCCACCCTGACAATAGAAGCGGGATTTTTCCTTATAATATCTCTTCCTCCTTTGTCTCCTTGAATCTTTAATAATTCGTTTTTATATACCGAAGGAAAAATAGTTGGAGTCCCCTTTTGTCCATTGTAATAGGGCACAAGAATGGAAGTCCTATTTTTTTTGTATTGGTCTATCAATTTGTCGATTAGCTGAGGATTTATAAAGGGCTGATCTGCCAATAAAAACATATAGGCATCACTATCTATTGCTTTTCTTACACCTAATTTCATTGCTTCGGATTGTCCTAAAGGAGCTTTGGGATTAAATATGGTTTCGATGTTATAGATTTCTCCTACTTCTTTTACCTTTTCACTCCTATATATCAATAATATACGATCAAGGGATGACTTTTTACTGGCAATAATAACCCACTCCACCATCTGTTTGCCCTTTACATTCATCAGAAGTTTATCTTCTCCCATTCTTTTAGAAAACCCCGATGCAAGTATAATTCCTGTTATCATAGTACCCCCTATACAACAAATGCATTTCCTACTGATTTCAATGCTGATAATTCGAGTTTTGAATGATTGATGACATTAGCTTGGAGATATCATAATTTTCTTTAGTTAAGTGTAATGGGCATAGAAAAGTTAGTCAAGCCCTTCTCCCTTGATAGAATTGACAAGACAATTTATACACAGGGAGAAAAGGATAGGACATAATGGGATATTAGATTGAATGTTATTGATAGTATTGTTATTATTAAAGAGGACTTCCTGGTAATTACCTTTAAAAAGTGATTAAAAGAATTCGGATTTAAAACTCTCCAAAAAATAAAGTCGGTAATTTTTATGGAAAACTCTGATTGAATTTAACGGGGCAGATATTGTTGTTTCACAAAAATTCCTTTGAACTTCCACTGAGAAAAATCGGGAAAAAGTCTAAATCAATATAGAAGCATTACAAGAAAGATCTCGGAATTTAAAATACAAGGGCGATTTAAAAAGCCTTTAGCTTTAGAGAAAAAGCTAAAATATTAAGGAGATTAAAATGTCATATTTACTGGAACCTCTAATAGAAGGAAAATTAACTTTAAAAAACAGGTTGATAATGCCACCCATGGCTACTTCAAAATCCGAAGAAGACGGAAGCGTAAGCGAAGACCTATTAAATTACTACGATGAAAAGACAAGGGGTGGGAACATAGCCTTGGTTGTAGTGGAGCACAGCTATATCACTGGACAGGGAAAGGTCAGCGAAGGCCAGCTTTCTGTTGCAGAGGACCGTTTTTTGGAAGGTTTGCAAAAGTTATCGGATCTCATTCATAGAAACGGCTCCAAGGCAGTAATGCAACTCAATCATGTGGGAAGTGCAGGCAATAAAGCCTTTACTGGCGTCGACCCCGTAGGTCCTTCTGCTGTAGCCAATCCCAGGTCCGGTGGCGTTCCAAGGGAGCTCACTGGAGAGGAGATTAAATTCATTGTTGAAGAATTCACCAGGGCCGCCCTACGCGTTAAAAAAGCAGGCTTTGATGGAGTCGAAATCCATTCTGCCCATGGCTATCTTTTAAATCAATTTTTTTCTCCACTTACCAATAGGAGAAAGGATAAATATGGCGGAGACGTGCTAGGCAGAATTGGAATCCATCTAGAGATAATTGAATCTGTGCGAGAAGCGGTTGGACCTGATTTTCCTATCCTACTCCGACTGGGAGCCTCGGACTATATGGAGGGTGGCAGCACGGTAGAAGACAGTAAAATCGCCGCGCTGGAATTTGAAAAAGCAGGCATCGATATCTTGGATATATCCGGAGGATTCTGTGGATTTACAATTGCCGGCGATGATAGTCAGGGCTATTTTTCACCACTAAGCCAAGCCATTAAGGAAGTGGTTTCGATCCCTGTTATCTTGACCGGTGGAATAACAAAAGTAGAATCGGCAGAAAAACTTCTTCATGAGAAGAAGGCAGATCTTATCGGGGTTGGCAGAGCAATATACAAAGACACTTTATGGGCTGAAAAAGCAATGAATAGCCTTAAATAGATATTCGCAAAGAACCTTGGAACTTAGAATCAAGGATCATATCGAAAAAGCAAATAAAACTCATATAGTAGAGCTCTAGATGTTGGAAGTAAATCCAACACAGGGCAGTGCAGTATAGGAGTTTTTTTGTAGTAAGAGGACCAAATTAAACCAGCGCAAGAAGTGATTTTTAAGGGTGGAGTTTTTAAGCGTCTTTTTATTTTGGATACACTAAGCCAATAATCCCCTTTCATTCTTGAATGAAGTTCACCCGCATCGAAGTAAAAGGGGGTTTTCTTTCATAAACTCTTGACAAATCCTTGGTTTCTTCACCGAGATACCAAGGAGACATAGCCTCTGCCATGTACTGAACAGGAAAATCCTTTGTGCTTTTATCAATATTTGATCGATTTATAGACTCTATTGTTTCGTCGAAAACGGATTATAGGATATAATGAGAAAGTGTGTGGGTTATTTTTATGGCATACTATACAAAAAGCACATTTTTTTATGAATACCTTATAAAGATGAAATGATTTTTTCTAACACTTGTCGAAGGAGGGAAGAAATTAAAATAATCATGGAGCCCATAGGCTATATCAAATCTGAATTCAAGCAAAAACAAGAACTGCCTAGACAAAGTGTCCTAAATACCGATAAAAGAGCGATTCTTGAGATTCTACCTAAATATAAAGAGGGCATAGAAGGAATTAAAGAGAATACCTATGGAATCATCCTTTTTCACTTTCATCAGTCTACATCCTCCCCTTTAAAGTTAATTCCCCATGGTAAAGAAGAAATGTCGGGAGTGTTTTCTAGCCGCTCGCCCAATAGACCCAATGGCATAGGTATGTCCATCGTGAAATTCACAAAGATAGAAGGCAGTACCCTGGAGTTTGAAGGCGTAGATATGTTAGATGGAACTCCGGTGTTAGACATAAAACCCTATAACCCAGAATTAAATCCGAAATAAATTTACTTATAATAATCATAACGAGGTATGAATTGAAAAAAATATTGAAATTATTATCTTTAATCGTTGTATTTACTTTAATCTTAAGTGGGTGTTCTCAAAAAGCGCAAAACTCTGAGGGCTCTAGTTCTATGGAAGAAGGATCTTCCCCTGAAGAATTGGAGGAATCTACAAAGGATGAATCTGTAGAGGTAGAAGCGACTTCTAAAATGGAGCCATTAACTCTTAACTTAGAAGGCGGAGATTGGGGCTACCCGACACCCTACGCCCATTATGCTAGAGGACCGGGCATTTATAAAATGAAGCTTATCTTTGATAGCATGATGGAAACCGGTGAAGAGGGCCTTATTCCTTTTTTAGCCGAGAAATGGGATATAGAGGATTCCGGAAGGAGCTATACCTTTTATATACGAAAAGGGGTTCAGTGGCATGATGGTGAAGCTTTGAGCGCCGAGGATATCAAGTTTTCCTTTGATTACTATAAAGAGTACCCCCCGGTGATGGATGATTTAGCTAGAAGTAAAAAGGATTATATAGAAGAAATCAATGTAATCGATAAGTATACTCTTAATATAAAGATAAAATCGCCCGATGCCACTTTACTAGAGAGATTTGGTACAGCCAGAATTATACCTAAACATATATGGGAGAAAGTTGAAGACCCTCTAAAATTTCAAGGGCCAGAAGCCGTAATTGGATCTGGGCCCTATAAACTAGCAGATTACAGTAAGGAGCAGGGTGCATATAAATTTGAGGCCTTTAGGGACTATTGGGGATATAAACCAGCAGCGGCTACTCTACGTTTTATTCCAGTCAGTGATCCGATTCTCGCCTTTGAAAATGCAGATATAGATATTGTTGCTATTACCCCGGATATATTGTCTAAATACCAAGAGGACCCCAGTTACAAGATAGTAGAGAGTCCGGCTTTTTGGGGATATAGAATTTTACTAAATATGGAAGCCAGGCCGGAGTTAAAAGAAAAAGCGCTTAGACAGGCCATTGCCTATGGCATAGACCGAGATGAACTGATAGATAAGGTGGCCAGGGGCGCTGCTAAAATAGCAAGCCCAGGCTTTTTACCAATAGAACATTCCTTTTATAACGACAATATAAAAAAATACGACTTTAATCTTGAAAAGTCCAGGAGTCTCTTAGATGGCAAAGAGTATGAGTTTTCTCTTTTAACTGGGAATTCCAATGCAGAAGTAAGAATTGCAGAACTGATAAAACTAAACTTTGAAAAAATAGGCATAAAGCTAAGGATTACAAGCTTAGATATGAAATCCAGAGATGCTGCCATAAAAAGTGGCGAATATGAACTGGTTTTAAATGGTCATGGTTTATGGGGAACAGACCCTGATAAACTTAGGATTTTTTACAATTCTGAGTTTCAGGAAACTCCAGGCTATTTAAACGAGGAGATTGATGCATTGTCCAATGAGCAATTGGTATGCACAGACCCTCAAAAGCGTAAAGAGATTATATTTGAGCTACAGGAAGTGATTGCCGAAGAAATACCCATGTTGACTCTGTACAATACCAGTGGATTTACTGTATACAGACCAGAAAAATATGATGGTTGGACGCATGTGTTTAATCATCACGAAATAACCCATAATAAAATATCCTACTTGATAATGGAATAGGCGATGATGTTCGATTGTTTTAAAAAGTTTTTTGAGTATTCTATAATATTTTTTTTCATCCTTACATTGAATTTCTTTATCCCCAGGCTTATGCCCGGGGACCCTTTTACCTTTCTATCTTCCGATGAGGGGGGAGTCCATCAGAGCTATTCCGAGGAGCAAATAGAAATGTACAAGGCCTATTATGGTATGGATAAACCATTGCAGGTACAGTACAGTGATTATTTTAAAAATTTGATCCGCGGGAATTTAGGATATAGCATTTATTATAATGACAATGTCCTTCGCCTTATTTTAAGAAGTGCAAAATGGACTCTGGGGATTACTCTGATCTCTTTGCTCATTAGTACAATTATGGGCACTATCTTGGGCAGTTTATCGGCTTGGTATAGGAATTCAATAGTCGATCGGGGCCTATATCCGGTTATGATTCTCCTATCGGAGATTCCGGCCTTTCTGATGGCCATATTATTACTATTTACCTTGGCTGCAAAGAGCTCACTCTTTCCTCTATCGGGAGGGATTACTGTATTTGGCGAATATGAAACCTGGTTTGATAAGCTTTTGGATGTTTTGCATCATGGTTTTTTACCTAGCTTATCGCTGACCCTGAGCCAATTGGGAGGGTTTTATCTACTGGCTAGAAACAGTATGATAACTGTGATTTCTAAGGATTATATGAGAACGGCTCTTGCTAAAGGATTAAGTTCAAAAAGAATTATCTTAAGACATGGCCTTAGAAACTCGATTCTACCTATTATTACAAGGGTTTTTATGAGTTTGGGTTCTGTACTGGGGGGAGCCATATTAGTAGAAAATGTATTTAATTATCCAGGCCTAGGTCGTCTTATGAGAGAAGCCGTCACCGTGAGGGACTATGTATTAATCCAGGGAATCTTTCTAGTTGTAGCTTTTCTTGTGTTGGCAATGAATCTTCTGGCCGATGTATTGTATAAAAAAATAGATCCCAGAGTGGGTTAAAGGATGAGTAAAATAGTTGCTATTAAAAGATTTACTTTAGTGGGAAAACTCTCGCTTTTTTTCATAGTTTTACTGCTTTTTATAGGAATCTTTGCTCCCTGTCTATCTTCCTATACACACAACACCCCTTCAGGAGAGTCACTGGAGGCACCCAGCAGGGACCATCTACTTGGCACCGACGATTTAGGAATCGATCTATTGTCCCAGATTTTTTATGGGGCCAGACTCAGCCTTATCATTGGGTTTTCCACTTCGATCTTGGCCGGTTTGGGTGGGGCGATTCTTGGAGTCCTATCGGGATATTATGGTGGGCTCACAGATAAAATAATTATGAGACTGACGGATATAATGATCGCTCTACCGGATTTACCAATGATGATACTCTTAGGCGCATTTTTTGGCCCCAGCATCAAAAACATTGTTCTTGTGTTGGTTCTTTTTTCTTGGACGGGTCCTGCCCGTATCATTCGCTCAAAGGTAATTTCAATTAAAAAAGAAGCCTATATAGTAATGGCAAAAAGCTATGATGCAAGCTTTTACCACTTGCTAAAAACGCATTTTCTTCCGGAGATAATGCCTATTTTAGCTATTACTACAATAAAAATAACCAGTAGGGCCATCGTGGCCGAAGCTGGTTTGTCCTTTCTAGGCCTTGGAGATCCAACTTCTAAAAGTTGGGGTCTGATATTAAACCACGCCATCAATTTTAAGGGAATATATTTTACAGAGTACTGGAAGTGGTGGGTCATCGCTCCACTATTTAGTATGATGATGCTTATTCTTTCAATTTCCTATGTTAGTAGAGACTTGGAAAAAGTTCTAAATGAAAAACTATAGGAGGTAAAACATGGAAATGCCACTACTATGCATTAAAGATCTAAAAGTGGAATATAAACAAAATGGAGAAGCAATTAGTGGAGTTGACGGTGTTAGCCTCTCTATTAATAAGGGAGAAAGCCTAGGGATAATAGGTGAGTCGGGAAGTGGGAAGACGTCCCTTGCCATGGCCATAATGGGGCTTATTAATAAGCCCAATGAAGTCAGTGGCAGCCTAGTTTTTGATGGAAATGATATTAATACATTAGATAAAAAACAGCTAAGTCGTCTCAGATGGAAGAGGATCGCCATTGTCTTTCAAAATAGCTTGGATATATTAAATCCTCTTTTAACCATTCAGGAACAAATATATGAAGTTTTAATTCGGCACTGTGATTTTTCCAAGGAGCAGATCAACAAAAGGATTATGGATCTGCTGCTAAAGGTTGGTTTAACTTTAGATACAGCTAGATGTTTTCCCCATGAGCTCTCGGGGGGAATGAGACAAAGGGTCTTGATTGCCATGGCACTTTCCTGTGAACCGGAACTTCTTATCGTCGATGAGCCGACTTCATCCCTAGATAGCCTATCCAAAAACGAAATTATAAAATTACTATCCGAGCTTTATATAGAAAATAATTTTGCTTTGTTGATTATATCCCATGAACTGGATACGGTTTTAAAGCTCACATCAAAGGTATGTGTCATGTATTCCGGGACTATTGTAGAAAGAGGCAGTACTTCAGAAGTTATAGTAGACCCTATGCATGTATATACCAAGGGGCTTTTAAAATCTTCGCCGGCAATCAATCCCTTTGGCGATATGTGGGGCATTCCCAATGAAAGATCAAGGGTTGGCAAGCTAGGCTGTCCTTTTGAGAATAGATGCACTCAAAGCATAGAGATATGTAAAACTAAGAAGCCAAAGTTAAATTACATTTTACCCAATAGAGAAGTTTCATGTCATCGTGGAGGTATTGTAACCATCCTAAGGGGCACAGCCTTATCTAAAAGCTATAAATCAAAAAGCAGGACCATAGAAGCTTGTATAAATTGCAATATCGAAATCAAAAGTGGCGAAATCGTCGCTCTCATAGGGGAGTCTGGTTCGGGGAAAACCACCCTTGCCAGTATTCTTTCGGGAATTTTGAAATCAGACCAGGGTGAGGTTTTATTTGAAGAAGTCCCGGTTAGGGGAAATAATTTCACTAGTCGACAAGAGGGGGTTCAAATGGTTTTACAAGACCCCTTTTCTGCCATTAACGAAAAACTGAGCGTAGGGGAAGCGATAAGTGAGCCAGTAAAAATTATGACCAAACAATCCAGTGATCTTTTAAAAGCCGATGTACAAAGGGTTTTAAAAGAAGTTCAACTACCCAGCGAAGATGCTTTTCTAAACAGAAAGTGCTACAGTCTCAGTGGAGGGCAGCGGCAAAGGGTTTCATTAGCTAGGAGTCTAATGGTAAAGCCCAAACTCTTAATTGCAGATGAAATTAGCTCTATGCTAGACCCCTCAACACAGGCTAATATTTTAAGGCTTTTAAAGAAGTTGCAAAATGAAAAGGGTTTTAGCATGCTCTATATCACCCATGACCTGGCTGTAGCAAGAAAAATTGCCGATAGGGTCTACGTGATGGCCCAGGGAAAAATTGTAGAAGAAGGCATAGCATCGAAGGTGTTTTTAAATCCTGACCATGAATATACAAGAAAGCTTGTAGGGGAAACAGAAAATTGGTATGTATTAAATAATAAGGGATAGTCTCTGCCTCAAATTGATATTTCCTGAGACTACATATCTTGAGGTAGAAGTTCTGGTTCGCTTTTAATAAAATATTAAGAGAAAATGAGTGAAGAAGATTATAGGAGTGAATAAGTTAAAGCGAATTTATGGTGCTCACACTAATTCGCCTGCTACTCTTAGGACCAATGGATCTTGGTGCAGATGGCTTTTTACCCCAACAATGGATAGCTCAGCTCCTTTAGAAATTACCCCTAGGGAAAAAAAGAAAGATGAAGCAACGAGGAAGTATAGAGCGATTGAGGTGAGAAATGAGCAAAGTGCTTCGATTAGGATCACAAAGATATAAAAAGTTAACGGACTTAGGCGCTGTATTAAAAGAACCTTTTGATTCTTGTGGTCTCTTAGAAATAGGACTTTCCTCAGATTATTTTGTTTCTATTTCCCCTGCTATCGTAGGTCAACAGTTATCAAATAAGGTGACAAAAGTCATTTGGGATAGAGTGGAATCTTTAATGTATGCAGAGACGACTGCTGAAAAAACGTTGAATAGTAAAGATGAAAAATTATGTGAAATGGGAGTGTCCTACTCGAAAATTTCATAGTTAACGAATCTTTCCAGGGCTGGATTGAAGGGGGAAATCTGTTTTGCCGATTTTGAGAATATGAAGGATATTGAGGTTATAAAAAGGCTTACTGCCGTAAAGGGGATTGGCCCCTGGACAGCGGAAATGTTTTTAATCTTCTCCCTAGGTAGGGAAGACGTTTTTTCTCTTGGTGATGGAGGTTTGCAAAGATCTATTAAATGGCTTTATCAATTAAATGAACCTCCATCAAGAGGATAATTAATAGAAATAAGTGACAGATGGAAACACTTTAGAAGCTTTGCATCCTTATATCTATGGGAAGCAATTGATAGGAATTTATATTGATGATGTTCATTATTTGGGTATAAAGGAACTTAGAGTGTGGATTTAAATTTGTTTGGGCTCTAGAACCCATGAAATGCTTATATAATCGAAAGGAAATTAAATGAAAATTCAAATTTTTGCTGATTTTATATGTCCCTACTGCTATGTAAGACAAAAGCAACTAAGGGATGCGATAAATGAAGTTGATCCATCAATAGAGATAGAAATAATGTCCTATGAACTGGCTCCGGGAGCCATTGATAATAACGATTTAAAAATGGCCGATGTCTTTGTAGATAGGTTTGGCATGAGTCCTGAAGAGATGAAAGCCAATACCGCCCAAGTAAATAAAATGATTCAAGAGGCAGGCCTGGAGATTAACTCCGATGATTTAAAATACTCTAATACTTTAAAGGCCCACACCTTATTGCAGTATGCCAAGGAACAAAAACTAGCCAATGCCTTGGCAGACGAAATTTACCATGCCTATTTTGCTCAAGGAGCTTATTTAAATAAGGATGAGAGCTTAATCGAGATTGCTTCTAAGGTAGGAATGGATAAAGAAACAGTCAATTCAGTGATAGGATCTAAAGAATATATCAATAAGGTTCATGCCGATCATAGCTTGGGGAAAAAAATCGGAATTAACACAGTCCCCCATGTTGTCATTGATGGAGAGCTCTCGGTATCAGGAACTCAATCGAAGGAAAGCTATAAAGAGGCAATCAATAAAGTAATGGCAAATAAATAAGTTTCCAAATAAAAAATCTCCCCTGTACAGTCTAGGCTGTTACAGCAGGTGGTTTTTTGTTTTGATAAATTTTTTCCCCGATGCCTATCAAAGCCTATAAAAAAAGCCAAATTAAAAATAGCCTTATCTGGTTGTCAGAAGCAGGGATATTTTATTTCAGTCTATTGCATTGACACGCAAAAATAGAATATTGAAATTAACAATAAGATAAACAAAAGGATTTAGGAATCAATAAAAAAAAGACCTACTCTCGAGGAGTGGGTCTTTTTTTCGTTAGTTTGTGATTATGCTTCTACTCGTACGTTAACGGCGCGCTCGCCTTTACCGTTTCTGGTATCATCTTCGACGTCAAAGCTAACTTTTTGACCTTCTCGAAGTTCTTTGTATCCTTCGCCTTGAATAGCTGAGAAATGTACGAATACGTCTTCTCCACCATCTTCACGAGTGATAAAACCAAATCCTTTAGTAGCATTAAACCATTTTACTGTTCCTTTATTCATGAAAGAAACCTCCTAAAATATATTTACTTCCATGACA
>LFRM01257511.1_pt1 | contig 13977 bp, 12 predicted proteins | sample 618341 | NCBI WGS metagenome assembly LFRM01 (sample SAMN03654438, study PRJNA283298) | anaerobic digester metagenome | isolation source: pool of bioreactors CSTR01a, CSTR02a, and CSTR03a thermophilic anaerobic... | place: Denmark: Kgs. Lyngby | collected 2014-05-21 | reverse complement strand
ATCATGCCAACTACATCAAACTAAGGACATATGAGTATATAGATAAGCTTCTTTTTGATATGCAGAACGATATATCTAGCGTTGGCTCATCATATGTTCAACCTATGAATGATTATTTCTCAGATATGCTTGGAAATATTAATGTTAAGGTGAACCATAACCGTCAAGAGATGAAAAATCTTGCAGAACGAGTTCAGATTACTGATACAAGAACCGAAGAAGAATAGAGAAGAAAAACAAAAATGAAGGCAGTAGGAATTATTGCAGAATATAACCCTCTGCATAATGGTCATGTTTACCATATTAAGGAGGCAAAAAAGATTGCAGGCAGTGATGTTGTCGTAGTAGCTATGAGTGGTGACTATGTACAGCGTGGAGAGCCTGCAATTCTTGATAAATGGGAAAGGGCAAGGCTAGCGATTGAAAACGGTGTAGATATAGTAATGGAGATACCTGTCTACTATTGCCTTGGTAACGCAAAACAATATGGTGCTGCCGGAGTTTTCTTGCTTGAGTCTCTTGGAAATGTAACTCACCTTGCATTCGGAAGCGAAACCGGAAATATAAATAAGCTCAGAAGGATTGCAAATAATCTCAGAAAAAATGCCTCAGATATTGAGAGAGAAATTAAACTTTTCTCAAAGGAAGGCCTTTCTTATCCAAAGGCGAGGGCTGCCGCATACGCAAAGGTATGTGCTTATAATAACGCTGAATATACGCCGGAAGATATCAGCATGGATGTTTCTATTCTCGAAGGCTCGAATGATATTCTTGCACTCGAATATATAATGGCTTGCGATGAAATTGAGCCTATTGCAATAACCAGAATAGGAGCAGGCTACCACGACTCCGTTGATGAAATTAGATTGTTTCAAAGTGCTACGGGTATTAGGAAGATAGTTAAAGACGGAAAGGATATAGAATCCTATGTTCCTGCTAATACCGTTTCTGTATTGAACAACAGTATTAGTACATATCCCGACAAATGGCTTGACTTGCTTAAATTCTGCGTACTGACGGCTTCAGCTGATAAAATCGATCGATGTCCATCCGGTGGTGAGGGAATAGGAAACAGGATGAAAGCTGTAATTGCTGATGCTACAACATGGGATGGGTTTGTCCGGGCGGTTAAGTCAAAAAGATACACTTATACCAGAATATCCAGGCTGTGCATGCAGTTGATTTTGGACATCGACAGAAAGAAATATGAGAGGTGTATACCTGCATATATAAGAATTCTGGGTCTTAGCGATAAGGGAAGAGATATGCTTTCAGAGGTTAAAAAGAACAAAAAAAATAAACTTCCTGTTATTACAAATATCAATAAAGAATTTGAAGAAGTTGGCGTTGTAGGCAATCTATTGGTCAATCTAGATGTACACGCAGCTGATATATACAACTTGACTACCGGAAGGGATATAAGTGCAAATTCAGATCATAGAGTCACACCTATAATTAGATAATGCGATTGGTCGGGGTGACATGATTTGAACATGCGACCTCTTCGTCCCGAACGAAGCGCTCTACCAAGCTGAGCCACACCCCGGTAATTAGTACTTAAGAATATTAACATATTTTTAACAAAAAAACCATAAATCATTTTAGAAAAATAAAATTTTTTCGTTGACAATGTAGTAACGGATGAATATAATAGTGCGGTATGGTAAATTATAAAAGTTATTAAAAGACATTTATTATATAAGGAGGTGTCGACAATGGCAGTACCTAAGAGGAAAACATCACAGGCTAAGACAAGTGGCAGAAAAGCTACTAATATGAAGAAGAGCATGACCGGACTCTCTATTTGTCCTCAGTGCCATGAGCCAAAGCTTCCACACAGAGTATGTCCTACATGCGGTTTTTACGATGGCAAGGATGTTGTGAACGCTGAATAGTGTTTTGTTTTGACTAAATCAGATAAAAGAGTGCAGGCGAAAATGTTTGTGCTTTTTTTTATATTTCTTTTTAAACTGATGATATCCAGAGAAAAGAGAATATAGATTAACTTGAAAAAAACTCTATGAAGAGATATACTTAATTGGCGTATTCAACAGCTTGCTTGTTTACACTTGTTGGGTTGTGAAATACCGTTAAAGAAACAAAATACATTCATTTATCTTTAAGGAGGCAGACATGGCTAAAGAAAATCTAAATCCGTTTGAAAGTGCACAGGCTAAGGTTAAGCACGCTTGCGATCAGTTGGGACTCGAAGATGATGTTTATCAGTTCTTGAGCGAACCACAGCGCATAATCGAGGTTAATATTCCTGTTCGCATGGATGACGGATCACTTAAAATGTTCAAAGGATGGCGCAGCCAGCACAATACGGCAATCGGACCGGCTAAGGGAGGAATCCGTTTTCATCCGGGAGTTTCATATGATGAAGTAAGAGCTCTTTCAATTTGGATGACATTCAAATGCGGAATCATGGATATTCCTTACGGTGGAGGCAAGGGTGGAGTCATCTGCGATCCTTTGAAGCTTTCTGCAAATGAATTGGAACAAATCGCACGTGGATATATACGTGGTCTTCACAAATATCTCGGAGAGAAGCTTGATGTTCCTGCTCCAGATGTAGGCACAAATGCACAGATAATGAGCTGGATGGTTGATGAATACATCAAGCTTAATGGAGATGTTCAGGATCTTGGAGTTTTAACAGGTAAATCAGTAACATGGGGAGGATCTAAGGGCCGTAACGAAGCTACAGGTTTTGGTATCTATGTTATAGCTCGTGAAGCAGCTAAGAAACTGGGAATTGATATTGCACATGCGAAGGTTGCTGTTCAGGGATTTGGAAACGTTGGACGTTTTACAGTTAAGAATATGTGTCGCCAGGGTACTAAGGTTGTCGCAATTTCAGAGTGGGAACCTAAGAATGGCACATACGTCATTTATAACGAAGATGGACTTGATTATGATTCTCTTGTAGAATATTTTGCTGAAAACAAGAATTTACTAAACTATCCTGGATCAAAGGCACTTACAATGGAAGAATTCTGGGCACTGGACGTTGATATTATCGTTCCTGCAGCATTAGAGAATGCAATTACCCACGAAGTTGCTGAAACTATTAATGCTAAACTCGTGTGCGAAGCTGCAAATGGTCCTACAACTCCTGCCGCTGATGAAGTTCTTAACAAGAGAGGAATCCTCTTGACACCTGACGTATTGACAAATGCTGGTGGAGTAACTGTAAGCTACTTCGAGTGGGTACAGAATCGTTACGGATACTACTGGACTGAGGAAGAGGCTGAAAGCCGTCAGGAATTGGCAATGGTTAAAGCATTTAATGATATTTGGGATCTCAAAGAAGAACACAAAGTTACAGTTCGTGAGGCTGCTTACATGAATTCAGTCAAGAAGGTAGCTGACGTAATGAAACTTCGTGGCTGGGTGTAGTCGAATATATTATTTGTAGAAATTGTCCTAAATAACAACAAAAATATTAAAAGGATGTGCAGTCTGAAGAAGGCAGCACATCCTTTTTTATAAATGCACATGTAAAAATGCGTATTTTTGAACAATCTCTATTCCTTTTATGACGATTTTTATTCAAAGATATAGGGTATTGTAGTATAATAAATAAGATATATACATAATAAGGAGAATACGATTATGACATATACAAATGCGATACTAGTAGGGCTTGTACAGGGACTCACAGAGTTTCTTCCGGTGAGCAGTTCAGGTCATTTGCTTATAGTTCAACATTTATTTGGGGTAAATGCTGACTCTGTTCTTATTTTTACAGTTCTCTTACATATAGGTACTCTGGTATCAGTGTTCTTCTGCTATTGGAAAGATTTATTGGCACTTTTTAAGGAGCTTTTTTTAACTATCATCGATCTTGTTACCGGAAAAGGATTAAGATTAAACGAAAGACCGGTAAGAAGACTTGGAATTATGATAATAATAGCGTCCATACCTACGGGGATTATTGGACTTGCTTTTAACGATTTATTTGAATCATTTTATACAACTTTACTACCTACAGGGGTAGGTCTTCTGATAACCGGAGTTTTGCTGTGGACTGCTGAGAGCAAGAGAAACAATAAGGTAAAAGCAGAAGGTATGGAATGGACACACGCTTTGGTAATAGGAACTATGCAAGGTGTAGCTATTTGTCCGGGAATATCAAGATCTGGCTCGACACTTGTCGGTGGTCTTCTTACGGGCTTGGAAAGAGATTTTGCCGTCGAATTTGCCTTTCTAATATCTATTCCGTCTATACTTGGTTCACTTATCGTTATGCTCGGATCAGAAGATGCAAGTTTAATTCTCGATGCAAACAGGGGACCTATAATTGCGGGGGCTGTGGTTGCAGCTATTTCAGGTATTGTTGCCATTAAAGCGATGATAGCTGTCGTAAGAAAATTAAGTCTTAGATACTTCTCATATTATGTATGGGTTTTGGGAATAATATTAATAATATACACTCTTAAGGGTTAGTTTGTAATAGATAGGAGTCATCGTAATGGCACAAAAAAGCAAAAGAGGCCCGGGAAGACCGCCGGGTAGTAAAAATAAAAAATCTACGACATCGAAGGCGTCTTCCATTGAGAGGACTCCAAGTAAAGAGGAAAGAGTCGCCGAGATGCAAGATAAAATCGATAGGGAGAGAAGGACTGTCGATGTTATATGGGGCATTACAATGATCGCCATAGGTACATTTCTTTTCTTTACCGTTGTTATGGATTCTACAGGCGAATTCGGTAAAAAAATTCATGATGTTTGTTTGGGACTTTTCGGTATTATGGCATATGCACTTCCTTTTATGATAGTGATAGGAGGAGTGCTTTTATTTGCACAAAAATTACAGCACGTAAGTGGAAGAACAGGTATATTCAGTATTTTCATATTTATAAATATGTGCATTTTGAATTCGTACAGATTTATCGATGAAAAAAAGCTTGGTATAAGTTTTGCTGACATAGGCTCCTATTATCGCCATGGAGTGAAGGGAGACAAGGGTGGCGTGATTGGAATGGAGCTTGGCTCCATAATGGTCAAATTTTTTGGAAAGCCGGGTCTTATCATAATTGCTGTAGCTGTACTGCTGATTTCAATTTTTTTGGTAGCGAATACGCCAATATCAAGATTTTTTGAGAAAATGAGCAAAAAACGTGAAAACAGAAGGATAATGAATGAGCTGGAGGAAGCTGAGAAAGATAAGGTTCAGATGGCTGTAGCGATGACTGCAAGACCGGTTCAGTTTTCAGAACCTGTTTATCCAGATCCCCGTCCTTATGATATGGAAGATACGTTTGTTCTAAAACCGGAGAAGGAAGAAAAATCGTTTTGGCGTTCAATCTTTAACGGAATTTCGAAAGTGGATGAGCCTACTGATCTTAAAGACAGAGATGTACTCAACAAATCCGATAATTATACTACTCCAGCAAAATATGAACCAACCAAAATGCAAGAGACGACTAGCAGCTTGCATCGTCCATCCGAGAAAAATCTTGATCAAAAAACTCAGGAGGACTCGGTACTGGAAATTATGAAGAAAGATACAATATTCGGAAGACTTGCAAAGAAGTTTAATGGAGAAGAAGATTCTGAAGATTATGGTTTTCCTGGACTAAAAAGAAAAGCCGAAGAAGAAATGTCTTCCGGTCTTGGTGGCGAATCTTCGAAGAAAAAGACCGGTTATGGTTTGGGAGATATTGACAATGTCGGGGTTTCGGGAGCTTATGGACTTGGAGGATATAGCACAGATGTCATGAAGCCTAAGGCGAAGTTTACAGACAATAAGACCAAATTAGGCCTAGATATGGCTGATACCGATATATCGGGTCAGGACGCTGTGGCATCGACGGATATAACAAATTTTACATCGAATTTACCAGGAGCAAATCAAAAGGTTCGTTCATTCTCAAAAGATGTTGAAATCGATAACAAGGAAGATCAAGCTTTGACGGAAAGTTTTAATGCTTCCACAGACGATAGTGGATATACTCTCCCTTCCGAAAGCTTACTTAAAAGAGGTACATCATCTAAACAGATGATGTCCGATGCACAGCTGGAAGAAAAAGCGGATTTATTGGAGAGAACTCTAAATGATTTTGGTGTTGATGCTACAGTACATAAAGTTATACAAGGAGCTTCAGTTACAAGGTATGAAGTTCAACCTGCAACGGGGGTAAAGGTTTCTAGCATAACAAGACTAGCTGATGACATTGCGCTTAATCTTAGAGCTAAGAGTATTCGTATTGAGGCCCCTATCCCTGGAAAGGCCGCTGTTGGCATTGAGGTAGAAAACGAAAAATCTGCCCCTGTATACATTAGAGATTTGATAGATTCCGATGAATTTAGAAACTCAAAATCAAAAATCTCATTTGTTGTCGGCAAGGACATTTCCGGAAATAATATAATTGCAGACCTTCATGATATGCCACATCTCTTAATTGCAGGAGCTACAGGATCTGGAAAATCTGTTTGCATAAATACAATAATTGCAAGTTTTTTATACAAGGCAAAACCTTCAGAACTAAAGTTGATAATGATAGATCCAAAGGTGGTTGAACTCGCCAACTACAACGGAATACCACATATGCTGACCCCTGTTGTTACAGACGCCAGAAAAGCTTCAAGGGCTTTGGCAATTGCTGTAGAAGAAATGAATAAAAGATATGAGGCCTTTGCAAAAGAGGGAGTAAAGGACCTTGAATCATATAATGATCTTATGAAGGCTAATCATGAACCACAGAATTGCAAGCCTCAAGTCGTAATTATTATAGATGAACTGGCTGACCTTATGATGGCCGCCCCATCAGAGGTTGAGAATTCTATATGCAGATTGGCTCAGAAGGCAAGAGCGGCAGGTATGCACATGATAGTTGCAACACAAAGACCATCAGTCGATGTTGTTACAGGCCTGATCAAAGCGAACATTCCTTCAAGAATTTCATTCAGCGTTGCATCGCAGTTTGACTCAAGGACAATATTAGATATGTCAGGGGCGGAAAAACTTCTTGGCAAAGGAGACATGCTCTTTTCACCTGTAGGATCAAATAAACCATTTAGGATTCAAGGACCTTTTATCTCAGATGCCGAAACTGCAAGAATAGTAAGGTTTGTAAAAAAAGAAGGTGGCGGACCGTCTTATGATGAGGAACTGAAGAAAGCTATTGAAAGCGACGAAAAAAGAGGTCGATCAGAGCCACAGGATGAATTAACAGATGATGCCATTGCTTTCATACTCAAATCTAAACAAGCATCGGTGTCAATGTTACAGAGAAGATTTAGAATTGGATATAATAGGGCTGCAAGGATAGTTGATGAGATAGAAGAAAGAGGAATCATAGGACCATCAGATGGTTCAAGACCAAGACAAGTTCTTATGTCAGAAGACGAATATTATGGAACATCTGAAGAAGGATCTGATCAAAAGGATGCAAATCTAAATGAGATGAATCCTAGAAATATAGATAAAGAAAATATTACAAGTACCGATAGCAATGCAGCCATATTTTTGCCCGAGGAAGAGAACGAAAATAATATTGACGAACAATACAGTGGGCGTTTTGATGAAGATAGCAGGAAAAGAGGTGTTGATTCATTTAACTCCTTACCTAAGAGTGTTCAGCGAATGATAATGGATGCTGACACAGAACATGCAGATGACAAAGAATGATAAGGATTTATGAAGAAAATTTATATTGACACACTTGGGTGTGAGAAAAATACATACGACTCACAGACACTGGCAGCCGAGCTTATCGAGCGTGGCTGCGTTGTCGTATCTGAGCCTATGGAAGCTGATATTTTAATAGTAAATACTTGTGGATTTATTGATGATGCAAAGAGAGAATCAATAGAGAAAATTTTTGAATTAGCCGAAACTAAAGGCGAGGATAAGAAATTGATAGTAACAGGGTGTCTTTCACAAAGATACCATGAGGAACTAATAGAGGAAATGCCTGAAGTTGATATGTTTTTCGGTGTCAACGATTATAAGGCTCTCGCAGACATTCTTACAGAAAAAAATTCCATCTTATCTTCGGAGAATAGGGTTTCTTCGGATATGGTTGGAGACACAATCGATCCTCTTAAATATAAAAAAAGAGTTTTTGATGAAAGTTCGTATACAGGAGTCCTAAAGATTGCTGAGGGATGTAATAATATGTGCAGCTTTTGTGCTATCCCGATGATTCGTGGCAGATTCAGATCCAAGAGGATGGAAGATTGTATAAGAGAAGCTGAAGATATGGCAGAAGCCGGAATTAAAGAGCTTATCGTGATTGCTCAAGATACTTCACAATATGGTATAGATTTGTATGGAAAGCTTATGCTTCCCGAGCTTCTTAGGAAGCTATGCCTTGTTGATGGAATCGAATGGATAAGGCTGATGTACGTATATGATAACGGTATTACCGATGATCTTATAGAAGTTATTGCACATGAAGATAAAATCTGTAAATACATTGATATTCCGATACAACATATTTCAGACAATGTGCTTAACATGATGGGTAGACAGTCCTCGGGAAGTTCAATAATGAAAGCAATTGAAAAACTCAGAGAAGGTGTTCCCGAAATTCATATTAGAACTACTCTCCTAGTCGGCTTTCCAGGTGAAAAAGAAGAAGATATCGAGGAACTTTTAGAGTTCTTGAACACTTACAAGATTGATAGAGTCGGAGCATTTGCATATTCAGACGAAGAGGGTACACCGGCATTTCTTATGGATGGAAAACTTGATGAGGCAACAAAGCAGGCACGCAGAAATGCAGTAATGGAAACTCAAATAAGAATCAGTGAAGAACTTAATGAAAGGAAAATAGGCAAAGAGTACGAAGTTATAATAGATGAAATATTAGAAGACAATGTCTACATAGGACGAACGAAGTATGATTCTCCTGAGGTAGATTGTGAAGTCACATTTGCCGGAAGAAGCAATCACTCACGAGGAGATATTGTAAAAGTTCTTATAAATAATGCATATGAATATGATATCGAAGGAGAGGAGATATTATGAATTTACCAAATAAACTAACATTATTAAGAGTATTTATGGTACCTCTTTTCATAATTGTTTTCATGATGGGATACTATTTTGCTGCATTGATTATTTTCTCCATAGCCTCATTAACGGACTTCTTTGATGGGAAAATAGCGAGAGATAGGAATCTCATTACCAATTTTGGCAAAATAATGGATCCTTTGGCAGATAAAATATTGGTATACTCTGCACTCTGTCTGTTTGTAGATATAAAAGTTATCGACGCATGGATGTTGATAATTATTCTTGCAAGAGAATTTGTCGTTGCGGGAATGAGAACTGTCGCGGCATCTGAAGGACGTGTTTTGGCTGCTGAATTGAGTGGGAAAATAAAGACTGTACTACAGATGTTTGCAGTAATTTTACTACTACTTGGGTTGGGATTGTCAAAAATAACTATAATTATGATGATAGGCAATGTTATGTTCTTGGCGGCTCTAATAATGACAGTATATTCAGGGGTTGAGTATGTTTATAAAAATAAAGATATATTCTCAATGTAGTTAACCATAATGTGTTATTGTAAATTAAGAATATAAAGAAATAACAAAGGATATTAATTATGAAAGTTTCTATTATTACTGTCGGTACAGAACTTTTGTTTGGGCAGATCATTAATACAAATGCAGCATATCTATCGAAACAACTCAACCTTATGGGTTTTGATGTTATGTATCATTTTGTGGTGGGAGACAATGCTAAGAGACTGGAGGAAAAGCTCATAGATGCTTATCAGGATACAAATATTGCTATTCTGACCGGAGGACTGGGCCCTACACAGGATGACATTACTAAAGAAGTTGTCGCAGAATATATGGGTGCTGAAATGTATATGGACGAAAGAGTAAAATCGGATTTAATTGAATTTTTCAGTAAGAGGAATAGAAGAATGACCGATAATAACTTGAAACAGACATATTTACCTATCGGATGCACTCCTTTTTATAATGCAACTGGTACAGCCCCTGGGTTTGCCCTTGAGAAAGACGGTAAAATTGCGATTTGTTTCCCCGGACCTCCCAGAGAAATGACATGGCTCTTTGAAAATGGAGCCAGACAATACTTAGAACATTACGCTGACAAGAAGATGTATTACAAAGTGTTACGTACTGTAGGAATTGGAGAATCAGATCTTGAAACGGTTCTTCTTCCCGTCATAGATGGACAGACAGACCCGACTATTGCAACCTATGCAAAAGAAGGAGAATGCGCTCTTAGGATAGCTTCTCAGCGTACTACTATAGAGGACGCCAAGAACGCTGTTGATGAACTCATAATCGATATTGATAGATATATTGGTGAATATATATACAGCTATAATAATAAAGAAATTAATGACGTTGTCGTCGATTTATTAAAAGAGAAAAATTTAAAACTTAGTTCTGCTGAGTCTGCTACAGGAGGAATGTTTGCAACAACAATCACCGATATTCCCGGTTCATCTTCAGTTTTTATTTCTTCATATGTTACATATACGCCTGAATCAAAAATTAACGACTTAGGAATAAACGGAGAAGTAATTCAAGAAAAAGGTGTTGTCAGCCCTGAAGTTGCAATGGACATGGCTATTGCTGCGATAAATAAATCCGGATCGGACATTGCTGTATCAATAACCGGTTATGCGGGCCCTGATGCCGATGAGGGACATAGTCCGGGAGAGGCTTATATAGGTTATGTTTATGGCGATAGGCAAGGGTGTATAGCAGTTAATACTTCAAGAAGCTTACGAGATTGGAATAGAAGATATTTTGTTTTGATGATGCAGAAAACTGTTTATCTATTGTTAACTGATAAAATGCAGTGAAATGTTGACAATGATGCAGCTTTTGTTCGACAAATGAAATTTTCGATATTATAATTTCTGTGATGAATTTAATTATCAAGAAAACAAGAACTTGACAAAAAGTGAGTTAAAAAGTATGATAACTCAAGAACGTATGTTCGCTTTATATAGGGAGGCAATATGGCAGTGAATAATATTGGCAATGATGCCAAAGAAAAAGCTTTACAACAAGCGTTAGATCAGATACAGAAGCAGTATGGTAAAGGTGCCATCATGAAACTTGGAGATGATAGCCTTGCAGGAAATATAGATGTAATATCTACGGGTTCTATCAGCCTTGATGTTGCAACCGGTGTTGGAGGATATCCTAAGGGAAGGATTGTAGAAATTTATGGACCTGAGTCTTCGGGTAAGACTACATTGACCTTGCATGCGATAGCGGAGGCACAGAAGGCCGGAGGACAGGCAGCTTTCATCGATGCTGAACATGCTCTTGACCCTATTTATGCCAAGAATCTTGGTGTAAATATAGATGAACTCTTGGTTTCACAACCGGATACAGGTGAACAAGCTCTTGAAATATGCGAGATGCTGGCAAGAAGCGGGGCTCTCGATATTATAGTTATTGACTCTGTAGCAGCTCTTGTACCTAGAGCTGAGATCCAAGGTGAGATGGGAGATTCTCATGTAGGTTTACAAGCAAGACTTATGTCACAGGCACTTAGGAAAATTGCCGGAGCAGTGAACAAATCGAATACTTGTGTTATATTTATAAATCAACTTAGAGAAAAGATAGGCATAATGTTTGGTAACCCCGAAACAACAACAGGTGGTCGTGCACTCAAGTTCTATGCATCTATGAGACTGGATGTTCGCAAAATAGAAACCATCAAGAAAGGGGAAGATACATTTGGAAATAGAACAAGAGTCAAAGTCGTTAAGAATAAGGTAGCCCCCCCATTCAAAAAAGCAGAATTCGATATTATGTACGGAACCGGTATATCTCTTTCAGGGGACATACTTGATACGGGGGTTGAATTAAATATAATTGATAAAGCGGGATCTTGGTATAGTTATAACGGGGAGAGAATTGGTCAGGGAAGAGAGAATGTTAAAGCTTATCTTGAAGAGAACATATCAATCCTGGATGAAATTCGAGATAAAATCAACGATCATTATAATAAAAAAGACGATGATGAAATTAAGGTTGATGCCGATGGTGTGGTTATAGAGGACTAGTGATCACGTATTTCATGAAGCCTGTGCGTTCCATGTTAAAATAGTATAGGCTATAAAACAAAAGTGAGATTTATGATGAACAAAAATAACTTTGAAAAGAAGATGGAAAGTACAGTTCATATGATTGAACTGTTAATAGCTCTTGTCATTTTAATTGGAATAATGGTTGGTATTGTTGATCTTGTGCGATATTTTCTTATGATTCTAAAAACACCTCCTATAGAAGCATATGATGTTTTTCACACCTTCTTGGGTCATTGCCTTCTTCTTCTGGTTGGAGCAGAGTTTATTTATATGATAATTCATCATTCTATAAAATCGCTTCTTGAACTTATTTTATTCGTAATTGCAAGAAAGATGTTGATATATTCTGACTCAATGCTTGATCTAGTGTTTGGTACCATAGCCTTGGCGGGGATTTTTATTATAATTAAGTACTTGGTACCTACGGAAAAGACAAGATTTTTTAATGATCAGGCTGATGATGAACGAGGTTCGCTCCTAGAAACGTGGGACGATAAGACTTCTGGTGATTCGGATGATTGTCATCCAGATGTCTTAGATTAAAATATATTGATGCTAATTCCTTGACATATTTAGTGATTATGTGATAAACTTTCTGACGGTTAACCGCTCAAAGCGGGTTTTTAAGTATAACACCTAAGCTTTGGCGAGTCTGGTTTGAGGAGGAGAATTTAATTATGTATGCAATTATTCAGACAGGTGGTAAGCAGTACAAAGTACAGCAAGATGACGAGTTTAGAGTTGAGAAACTCAATGCACAAGTCGGAGACAAAATTGTTTTTGACGAAGTTGTTGCTGTAGGCGGAGACAAGCTTATTTTAGGAAAGCCATTTGTAGATGGATACTCAGTATCTGCTGAGATAGTCGAACAGGGAAAGGCAGATAAAGTGGTAATCTACAAATATATGGCAAAAAAAGACCATAGGAAAAAACGCGGTCATAGACAGCCTTATACATTGGTTAAGATAACAGGAATCGGAGAATCCGATACAAAAACTGAAAAATCTGTTTTTGATGCTAAAGCTCAGAAAGTAGATAGTGAAGTAAAGGCTAACGTATCAATGAAGAAAGATGAACTTCTTTCAATTGCTAAAGAAATGGGCATCGAGGTATCTGCAAAGGCTACAAAAGCCGATATCCTCGCAGCTATTGAAGCAAAGTAGTTTAGGAAGAGGAGGTATTATTCGATGGCAAGTAAAAAAGGTGTTGGTAGTTCCAAGAACGGTAGAGATTCGGAAGCGAAACGTCTTGGACTCAAGGTAGGTGCTGGTGAATTTGTAAGTGCTGGAAGTATTATCATGAGACAGAGAGGAACCAAGCTTCATCCTGGAAACAATGTAGGAAAAGGTGGGGACGATACCCTCTTTTCAAAGATTGACGGAAACGTAAAGTTTGAAAGATATGATAAAAAGAGAAAGAAAGTAAGCGTTTACGAAAAAGAAGCATAAACTGATAGCCCCTACGATGTAGGGGTTTTCTTACGGAGAAAAATTATGTTTGTAGATAGAGCAGAGATAAAAATAATCTCAGGCAAGGGTGGAGACGGAGCCGCAACATTCAGAAGAGAAGCATATGTACCGGATGGTGGTCCGGACGGTGGAGACGGAGGGAATGGCGGTAATGTTGTTTTTGTTGCCGATAATAATCTGAGAACTTTGATGGACTTCAAATATAACAGAAAATACAAAGCTGAAAATGGCCAAAACGGAATGAAAAGAAAGAAGTTTGGGAAGAGAGGAGAAGACTTGCATATCAGAGTCCCTGTGGGAACGATGATAATTGACAAGGAAACGGGTCTTCTCATGAAGGACCTTTCTCATAATGGAGATACTCTTATTGCTGCTAAGGGAGGCAAGGGGGGTAAAGGAAATGTTCATTTCAAAAGTAGCATAAGACAGGCACCCAATTTTGCAGAAGCTGGTGG
>LFRM01052778.1_pt1 | contig 13977 bp, 13 predicted proteins | sample 618341 | NCBI WGS metagenome assembly LFRM01 (sample SAMN03654438, study PRJNA283298) | anaerobic digester metagenome | isolation source: pool of bioreactors CSTR01a, CSTR02a, and CSTR03a thermophilic anaerobic... | place: Denmark: Kgs. Lyngby | collected 2014-05-21 | reverse complement strand
GACGAACTCACGCTCACTAACGATGTTTCAATAATTGTTTCTGACGGAACATATTTCGGCATCCTTGATTTATTAATCCAATGGCACAAGGAAGACCCCGTCGATGAATTCGAACTCCAGAGAAACGAATTCATCTACAGCGGCATTGCCTATGACCCCAACGGAAACCCGATAGACCCCCAGGGAAACAGAAACCCCTTCATCGACAGGCCCGAATACGTGCATCTGATTTGGGAGGACAAAACGGTCGATGATCTGGTCAAAAAAGAAGAAGTGACCGAAATTAAGTTTGAAGTTAAGATTGTCAGGATTTATTATGTAAAATTGAGCAGAAGAGAAGAGTTTTTTTCTTGATATCCCGCATTTTTAGGTAATTTCTACTTTTTAAAAGTTTTCTCATACAAAACATAATGCAATATTTTTGAAGAAAAATAGAAAAAAATTTATTATAATTTAAGAAGAGGCTCAAATTCCTACACGTTTTTACAACCCCCCCAAAAAAATTCTGATAAGCCTATAAGCCCCAAAAATCTTGATGCCCTAAAAGGAGGATTTAATGCCGATTAAAATTTTGGTTGTTTGCAACTCTGCGCCTGATTTGTCCACCATAAGAAGCGCTTTGAGCGCATGTCCTTTAATTTTTGCCGGTAGCGTCGCGGAAGCTAAAAAGACGCTTTCTGAAAAACAGGGAATAAACCTGCTTTTACTTGATTTATGTTTAAAGGATGGTCTGCGGATGCTTGAAGATTTAAGAGACGATGAAAGGTTCCGCGATCTTCGCACCATCATTCTGACCGACTCCGATGATTCAGAAAGCGAGATTGCCGGTTTGAAACTCGGCGCAGTTGATTATGTCCGGAAACCTCTCAATGAAGAAGCGCTCAAGGTCAGAATCAAAGCAAATGTTTTTTTGGAGCGGTCCAAAAAAACATTCGATGAGCTTTTCTTGGGCTGGGAGAATGGAGAATGTGAAACGCTTGAGGAAGCTTTGCAGGCAAGCGAGCGCAGCAAATCCGTATTTTTACACCATCTTCCCGGGCTTGCTTACAGATGCGATTTTGATCGGGAATGGACAATGAGGTATGTGTCAGAAGGATGTTACAATCTCACGGGCTATCATCCGGAAAGTTTGTTAAACAATCGGGATCTTTCCTATAATGACCTGATTTCACCCGAATATCATGAAATTCTGTGGGATTGCTGGAATGAAGTGCTTAGAAACAAGATCCCCTTCAAATACGAATATGAGATTATAACCGCATCGGGAGAGAAAAAATGGGTCATCGAGATGGGCCAGGGCATCTTTGACGAGAACGGAGAAGTGGAAGCGCTGGAGGGCATCGTCCTCGACATTTCGGACAGGAAAGCGGTTGAAGATGCCTTGAAATACAGCATTGAGCATGACCGCTGGACTGGTTTATACAATCGTGACTATTTGGAAAAGCTTTTTGAAGAGCAAGCTCTGGAGGGAGGGGTCTTAAAAAGGGCTTTCGTCAGCCTCAACCTGAGCACGGTCGAAGCATTGACCGCCAGGTATGGTTTCCACTATACTCAGGGTTTGATTAAAAAAGCATCAGAAAAACTGAATGAATTCAGCACCGAGCAACGAATTTTGTTCCAACCCAACCAAAGCAGCTTTCTCTTTTATGTGCTGGATTATCGGGATAAAGAAGAGCTCTTTGAGTTTTCAGAAACGATTGCAAAGGCAATGGAAGAATTGTTTTTGATGGAAAGAATCGGCGGCGGCATCGGCGTTTTGGAATTCGATCCGAACGAACGCGACTTGGACAAGCTTCTCCGACAGGTTTTGGCAGCTTCGGAGAGAGCAATCAACATCCTCGAAAAAGGCTTCAGCATCTCTTTCTACGACGAGGAAATGGAAGCGGCGGTCAACCGCGAAAGGGATATTGAAGAAGCGCTGAATTGTGTTGCGGAAGGGAGAAGCAAGAAAGCGGAATTGTTTTTGCTGTATCAGCCGATTGTGGATTTAAAAACCGGCCTCATCTGTTGCTTTGAAGCGCTTTCCAGGCTGAGGACGGATAAGCTTGGCATTGTCTCCCCTCTGGAATTCATTCCGCTGGCGGAAAAATCAAAACTCATCATTCCGCTCGGAGAAAAAGTGTTATTGGAAGCATTCCGCTTCCTGAATACACTCAAAGAACGCGGTTATCCTGACATTGCAGTTTCCGTAAACATTTCCGTCCTTGAACTGTTGAACCCGGATTTCACGGACAAACTCTTTTCCATGATGGAGAAGATGGGGATTGACCCCAAGAATGTTGGGATAGAAATCACGGAATCCGTCTTTACGATTGATTATGAAGCCGTGAACAGAGTTATCTACAAACTCCGGGATGCCGGAATTTATGTGGCCATCGATGATTTCGGTATCGGTTATTCCTCGCTCGCGAGGGAAAGAGAACTCCGTGTCAACTGCATTAAGATTGACAAATATTTCATCAATAAACTTGACGAAGATTTGGACAGGGCAATCACGGGCGACATTATTTCCATGTTGCACAAGCTTGGGCATTGCATTGTTGCGGAAGGGGTGGAGACCGAAACCCAGTTGCAGTATCTTATGAAACACAACTGCGACCGCGTGCAAGGCTTTTTTATAAGCAAGCCCCTTGATGAAAAAGCTGCGATTGAATTATTGGTCAAACAAAAAGGGCTGTCAGTCAAATGATAGCCTTTTACATTCAGAATGTTTACTTATGTTGATTTATAGAGAACGATGATATAGAATTAAGAATGAATATAACTATTATCATCAGCATCAATAAAAACCTGGAAGGAGAAAAGGAGAGATTATCATGGATGCGAAAACAATGAAGGAACTGATACATTTTCAAAGGAGCGAGTTAACTGACCACCATTTATATTTGAAACTTGCAAAAAGGGAAAAGGATGAGCATAACAAGAAGGTATTGGAAGAGATCGCCAAAGATGAGAATATCCATTATCAGTTTTGGAAAAAGGTCACGGGGAAGGAAGTCAAGCCTTATAAATTCCAACTATGGTTTTATTATTTCGTTTCCGTCATCTTCGGAATCACATTCGGAATCCGATTGATGGAAAAAGGAGAAGAGAAGACCCAAGGGAATTACCAAAAATACATCGGGAAGATCGAAAACATTGAAAAATTGATTGAAGACGAAGAAAAGCATGAGGATGCTTTGATTGATTCCTTGAATGAAGAGAGGTTGAACTATATAGGCTCGATTGTGTTAGGGTTGAACGATGCTTTGGTGGAACTCACCGGAACACTGGCGGGCCTTACTTTTGCGCTTGCGAATTCAAAGATAGTCGCTTTTTCTGGACTGATCACGGGGATAGCTGCGGCCTTGTCGATGGCAAGCTCCGAATACCTTTCAACAAAACAAGAAGGTTATCACGGAAAAGCTTTGAAATCCGCACTCTATACGGGTATTGCTTACATAATCACAGTTGGATTCTTAATCCTTCCTTTTCTACTCGTTCCCGCAAATACTACTTATAACATCTTTGGATTAAACATACCTTCCATTTACCTCGCGCTTCTGATCACCATTGGAGTAGTGGTTTTGATTATCTTTGGTTTCACTTATTACATTTCGGTCGCAAAGAACCTAAGCTTCAAGAAAAAGTTTTGGGAAATGGTTGCAATCAGCTTGGGAGTGGCGGTGCTGTCTTTTGCGGTTGGAATTCTGGTAAAGACTGTTTTTAACATAGATGTGTGAAAATTATGAAGTTCTCCTTTTTTAAAAGGTGGTCCAAAGAAAGATGTAATAACCTAATTTTTTGTTTCTCTTCCCCTGAGGAAAGAAAAGCCGCCATCTTTTAGCGTTGGCGGCTTTTTTCATCTCATTTCTTCGTTCAATTTTCTGATTTTGTCAATCTTGATTTTCGGTTCTCTGTTTTCACTGACAAGTCCGTTTACTTCTTGCTGGACGTCTGTGATGAGGCAATAGACGGAGAACCTTGGGTTTATTGAACGCATGTGTGAAGAAAGTTTTTGCATGTATTCTTCTTCGCTCTTCACAGACTGACCATACCCCCATCCCTTTTCCGAAAAATAACATTGGAAAATCAGGATTAATTAAAAAAGAGGTATTTAACCACTGGTTATGTACCCCTTTTAAATATTGGGCCCCTTTTAACGAAAAATGCCGCTTATAACACCAAAACTTACTTTCCCTTATTCCCTTTTTCCCTCTTATTACTTTTTAAGGCTGCAAACACCAACACTCCAAATTGATTGTAATTGAATAATTATTTTTTCTTTGTTCTTTTTTGGGCTTATTTATAAAAGTAATTGGATTAATAAAGAAACTGGATTATGGTCGCTAAATTGGAAATCATGGTCATTAGTTTCGACTTTTTTTATTTTTATGTTATCGGAAACGATGAAACCATCGATGATATAATATTGCGTATTGGGACTAGTTTTATCATAGGGCTCGAAAGGGGTACAATCTATGAGTAAACTGATTTCCTGCGAATATACATGGATACCGCTTGTGTCGAGTTGAAATACTCCGACGGTATCATGGTCTCCATTGACACCATTGCCGTGGAAAATGAAATTGCTGACAATATGGTTCAGCGGTCAGAACTGGACTGGCTGATCTACAGCAAGCCGCTGGAATACGCACAGCTTGTACTTGGCGAAAACTTGCGGACATACCTGAAAGGCAAGCCGGAACACAGACTTGCAGATTGATGGCAATAGTAAAGGCTCCCCGTCGCCGGGTATTGATCCGGTGGTGGGGAGCCGCTTTTCGTATTAAAGTGATTTTGCTGCGAGTGATATGGTTGCAAACGGACACCCCCGGTTGCAAATCAAGGTATACGGCTGCAGAGCGGTTTTTTACCGCAAAAGCGACTGGAACTTTGAGCGATCGAACTAAAATTTGTGCATTGATTCATCTGACGATTCTGTGTTTGCACATAGAAGTCTTTCCGCATTCAGGGCATTTCAGTCTGCGCCTTGTGAAGGTATGATATCCTTTTACATATTCCTTCGCAGTCGGGACAAATAATTTCTTGCAATTCGGGCACTCGAAGTAGCCTGCATTGATGTCCAGCGTCACGGCAGTGCCAATCCCTACCGCTGCGACTATTGCGGCAAATACAATTATCAATATTTTCACTATAGCCGGCATTTCAATGTATGCGGCAATCACGACGAGTGCAAGTACCGCAATAATTGTTATGATTCCGCACGCAATTGATTGAAACAATCTTTTTTTGTTCTCTTTGTTTTCCTTTACAAGATCCATAATAGTAGCCTCCGCTTTCATTTTATATTCGGCGTCGGTCAGCTTCTCTCCGGTTAGAAGTTCATTTACACTTATCTCAAGGGCTTCACAAAGCGGCATCATAAGAGATACCTCCGGCAATCCCGCACCGCGCTCCCACTTGCTAATTGTTTTATCGCTGATTCCAAGGATGACGGCAAGCTGCATTTGAGTTAGGCCCTTATCTTTTCTCAATGCGGATATGAACTTTCCCGTTTTGATTTGATCCATGACCAACACCTCCTATCATACTAATATTATGGTTTTTCTTGCTTATATTACACTCACGCTCCGTAGAGTTTTCTAAAACTCTCTCTACGAAGCATAGAGTCAGACAAATTATTATTTGTTATTCCAAAGGCTTACCAAACTGAGCATCAAAACTTGGAAATTGATAACGATGACTGCTTTTAACTTGGAATTTTGTGAAAGTAAGAATGCCGCTTTCAACTTTGCCTAGGTAATTGGTCAAAGAAACTGGGAATGGCACAAATTTTGCCTTATAGTTATAGGCAAAAGTCGAATTGTAATCTTTGCCCAAGAAATCTTTTATCTCATTAAATTCATCAATGAGATAACTTCACTTCTTGCAACAAATATATGTCCGATGAATGTGTTGTTAATATACTTTTAATTCCCTCCAAATAGTCTTCCACAACCTTTTTGCTATCAGGGCGACTTTTACTTTCGCCATCCAATACGAAGTCTTCATTTTTTCCGAGCCCGGCATATCCGATGTAAAAAGTCAATACGGATATGTCTTGCTCCAATTCGACCTTGGTTCCGACGTTATTGTAAATTGTCAATGGCTCAACATCTTCCGGATTATATTCAACAATTGTAAAATATTCTAGAAAAATGGCGGCAACTAAAACTAAGGCAAAATAACTATAAGAAAGACTTTGGCAAAACATTTAAAGATTTTTTCATTTTTCAATCCTCGTTCCTTAGTTTTATTTTACCATAAAAGCAATATTAATAGCAATGATACCATTTTGGCGCGTTCACACAAGTTTTTCATAAATCCCTGTGTGAACGCACCAAAAAGCAGGTTTCTTTTTAATAAATATTAAAAAATACTTTGAAAAGCGGTAAAGAAAAATATATTTATATTTCCTTATTTTCTGATAAACAAGTAATAAAAATAATTAAAAAGATAATATGGCAGGCTAAAGAGAATGGAAATGATTTTAGTTTTAGAACCGGAAAAGAGATACTGAATGATTATTATAGAATAAAAAATAGCCCCATGATTTAAATAATCCTCCCTTGTATATATTCTAGCTTAGTATCAATTGCTCTGTTTTTATTTAGGGTGTAATCAAAAAAATAAAATAAAAGCAGCGGCCCGAGTTGGAAATAAAAAATGAATTAATTGGTAAGTTTAAAGTAAACAGTTGCATCATAGTAAGCAAATAAGAGGGTTTATGATTGTTCCAGAATATTTACCACAGATATCGAAAGTGGAGAAACAATCAAATATTTGTGCCAATCACAACAATTTTCACACGATTTCTTTTTCCTTCCGGAACCAAAGTTAGGCGATTAGCTAAATGATACGTTTTTCCCGAACTGTAGATATCAACTATTTCTTTACTCAAAAAATCAAGAATTGTACAGGCATATTTGTGTGTGGAGGACGTATAGAACTCATCAATACAAATGATTGCCTAAACCTTTTTCTATTACAATCCACATATTCGTCGAAGATCCCCATCACTTGCTGCTTAGTCAAATTGAACTGAGCTGCAACAGAGGTGAAGGTTGAAGTATGGCTTCTTAAAGCTTCTAAAACAGAAAGGATGGTATAGGTACTTACTTGTTTCTTTCCGTAAGAGAATGGATTTTTCTCATAAAAAACTTTTCCACAAAACTTACATTTGTACCTTCTTGCTTTGTAATTTAAAAAGCAGGGTGAACCGGTTCCCCCTTTTTGTGTTTGTCTGTCGAAAAAATTATAACACAAAAGAGGGACTCATTTTTGATTTGAAAAATCCTGTTAAAAAATTAGTGGTGACCACTAATTCTTTAACAGGTATAACTTAACCACAAATTTTTTAACATATCCCATTGATGTTGTTGCTTTTTCTCAAAAGTCTTGAATTTAATTAATTCGCTAATAATGATTTCAAATATTTCTTAAAAAATAAACCATGCTATGGTATAATTTAAATGAAGGTATATGGGATGTGGGTGGTGGATGCTATGATAGCTTATAGCGAAAATCTGAAGACTTTTAAACAGCATATTGAAAATAATGAAATAGTTGACAGAATCATTGAAAAACTCGGCTTTAAAGTTGGAGCATCAGAGCAAAGGGCTTTCAAAGTATCATTGGGGGAAATGTACAAAGTCTTAAATAAAACTGACCTTTCTTCTGATGTTCAAATCGGCATTGAGTATAGGATTCCGATTACATCCAGAAGAATTGATTTCATTGTTTCCGGTTCTGACGGTGAAAATGAAAATTTGGTAATCGTAGAACTAAAACAATGGGATCGGGTTACAAAAACCGACATGCCAGGAGTTATTATGTTAGGAAACCAAGAGCACATCCATCCTTCTTGGCAAGCTTTTTCCTATGCTTCTACAATCAAACATTTCAATGAAGCGGTAGAAAAGAATAATATTCAGCTCCATCCTTGCGCTTTCCTCCATGATTATAGAGCCAAATATTTAGATCATTTGGTTGCTCCCATNNGCTCCGGTTTTCATAGAAACGGATTATGATAAATTAAGGAATTTCATACAAAAATACATAAAATATCCTTCCAAAAAGAATTTATTATATGAAATCGAAAACGGCAAGATAAGGCCGTCTAAAATGCTGGTTGATGCGCTGGCCAACATGCTGAATAATAACGAAGAATATGTTTTGATTGATGAACAGAAGATCGTTTTGGAAAAATTGTATAAACTGGTTACCGAGAAAAACAAGGGAAGGAAGAGAGTAATTATTGTGGAAGGGGGAGCGGGCACGGGTAAATCTGTTATTGCGATTGATTTGCTTGCGCGCTTGATTACCAAAAAGGGGTATACAGCATTTTATGTTTCTAAAAGCTCTTATGTAAGAGAAAATTATTACGCGAAACTTACAAGGAATGTTAATCGTTATTCTTACCTTAGAACCTTATTTAAAGGTTCGGGAAGTTTTATTGATTCAAAGCAGGATGAATTCGATTGTTTGATCGTCGACGAGGCGCATCGTTTAACCGCAAGAACAAAACTTGGTCCATTTTATAGAGGTGAGAACCAAGTAAAAGAAATTATCCATGCTTCGAAAAACACAGTTTTCTTCATTGATTCAAAGCAGCAGATTGACATAAAAGATATCGGAAGCATTGAGGAAATAGAAAAATGGGCTGACTATTACGGAGCGGAAGTTTATAAGGGTGATGCTTTTAAATTGGTCAGCCAGTTCAGATGCAGCGGTTCCGATGAATACATGGCCTGGGTCGATTCAGTTTTATATAACGAACCCTTCGAACAATCATATACCGAAGTCGATTATGACATCAAAGTCTTTGACAACATCCTGGACATGGCCAATGAAATAAAAAAGATAAACCACAACAACAAAGCAAGAATCATTTCCGGCGACGTCTTTCCATGGATAAGCCGCAACGACAAGAGCCAAATAGACATCCATATCTACGGGTTCTCTGCTCAATGGAATAAAACCAAAGCCTTTGCCACGGATCCTAAATCCATTGATGAAGTTGGCTGTATCCATACTACTCAGGGAATGGAATTTGAATATGTCGGTTTGATAATAGGCGATGATTTGCGTTATGTGAATGGCAAAATCATAACCGATTATACAAAGCATCCACCGGGTGCGACAGAATTCAAACGTCCCTATAAGCATGCTATCTTGCCGGAAGACGGCCCCATCATTGATAGGCTTATCAGAAATACATACCGAGTTTTGCTTACAAGGGGACAGAAGGGTTGTTATATCTACTGTATGGATAAAAACCTTTCGGAATACATGAAAAAGAGACTGCAAGAATTGAAATTAAAAAATAACCAGAATTGACGTAGGCCTGTTTTGACGATGATTCCCTAATTTATAACTTATACTTTTGACATTTATTAATCTATTTTTTATAATGTATTTGAAAAATATTTATGCAAGGAGTCATGTCATGCTAATGCAGGATGTAAATAATAGTTCTTCCTCGGAATCAAATTCATACTTTAGGGAGAAGAAATCTCTTCTTATAACCTTTCCGCTGTTTTCAACGTGCCCTTTTTCGTTTGCGCTATAGGGATTGCATACTTCGATTTTAAAACCGTAATAGTTGCTTATTTTTATGAGTTCATCCGTAAAAAGGTAAAACTCTTTTACTTAAATGCATATGAAAAGGAAAATCATATTTCGTTAATGGAAGAGGTCTCTAAACTAAAATCAAACTGGATTATGACTTATGATAACACTATTTTTATAAAAAATTTGTATAAGAATTTTAACCAAATAGAATTTGATTTATCTTATTCAGCTAGGAACAAACGAATCGAAAAAGAAATATTCGACTTCTCAAACTACGAGGAGATAGAAAAGAATGCTTTTGAAAACACGGGGCTCATTCAGGAATGCATCCCTAAGAACATCCGAGAAATAAAGAGCGCCGCTTTTGCGAATTGCCAGAATCTGGAGAGCGTGACCATTGATGCAGACATTACCGCCCTTCCAGACTCGGCTTTTATGAATTGCACATCTTTGTTGACTGTCTCGGGCGGAAACAAAATCACAACAATAGGAATGATGCTTTTGCAGATCGCTTAAGATTAAATAGTTTTGATTTTACATTCATAAAAAGCATCGGTAAAGGCGCTTTTCGGAATAGGAAACGAAAATAATGAAGCAGTTGCTCGAGATGGAAATAGTAAAAAGTTGTAAGTTTAACGCAAACAGTTTCATCACATGAAGCAAAAATAGCGATTATGCGTGCAGCAAATCCCCAGACTGTTGGAAAAGTTGTAGGTTGGGCATTACAACACTGGTTTTTATTATAAAAGGGGGTGTAAACTTTATGATTGTTCCACAATATTTAACGCAGATATCAAAAGTAGTGAAACAATCAAATACTAATGTCATTTTAAAACTATACTGTGAATGTGGAACTTCTAAATTTTCAGTTTTCAAAAACAAACCTCTTGAAGCAGATAAAGTTGCAAAGGAGCAATGGGAAAAATTAATCAATGAACGTTTCAAATCTGGAAATGTTTATCAATATACTGACGAAGAAGGCAATGCATTTATTGTTAAGAAGAATTTCTTTGGTAAGGTAATTGACAAAGCTAGACTAAACGATATGCCAAGATATTTTGATACCAATATTATTAAGATCATTTGCAATAATTGTGATAAAGAACATATTATATTTGATAATCGAATCCACGGTTACGATGCCTTTATTGACGGTAGAAAAGATTGTTCTTATGATGAAATAGAATTTACGAAAAGAAAATTTAAAGGTTCAAGAAATAACATAGCAGAAATCATACTTAAAATCTATAATGATTTGTCTTTTGAAGAGTTTCGTGGTGAGGTTTTACAAGAATGTTCCCTTGAAGAATATTCAAATGCTTTTTCTAATATAATCATATATGGTAACATAATTGATTTAAATAATAAACGTGTTATAATATTTTCGGAAGAAACAGCTTAGTTTTTTGTAAAGATTTAGTTTTGTGTTAATAATAAATAAATTATAAAAATGTAAAGGTTTATTCAAATAATAGGGTTATCAGTAATAATTGATAGCCCTTTTTAAAAGAGACAATTATATTAACTTTAATCTAGATCTGAGAAATATTATATGTCGTTGACAACAAAGATTAATTTTTAATAAAAATTGTAGGAATCTCTTATCTTCGAATAAATTAAACTAATAGGAGAAGCTTCCGGGCAACTCCTACTTTTTGTAATTTCTTTAAGTATCTTGCTTTCTGCAGTAGTAATTGGTGCTATTTCTGGAGCAATTATTGGTGGTGTATATGGAGGCCTCACTGAACTTGCTAAAGGACAAAATTTTTGGATTGGAGCGGCAGTGGGAGCTGTAAGTGGTTTATTTATGGGAATAGGAGAAATTAAAAATTGTGATGAATACCTAGCAAATTACGAAGCAAAAAAATTGGCAATAGGGTGGGGCAAAATGGAAACAGAATTGAAATTAGTTAACAAATTTTACGAAGGATTTTGGTTATTATTAATCGGTATTTTTATTTTATCTGTGGTGATAGTTTTATTTATTGTTTTTAAAAACTAGGAGTAAAGGTATTTATATTTTCATCATAATCGTTTGTCTGATTTTTGTAGGATGGTTATGGTATAAATTTGTTCCTTACATCAAAGATTTGAAAGCCGTAAGATTTCATAATTTTAGTTATTTCACGGGGGAAGTTATAGAATATAAAAAAAGAAAAGCAATAGGTGGCATTGCTGTTTCATATAAATATTCACAACCTATAATTCGGGATGCTAACGGCAATCAAATTACTTTTAATGTTAATGATACTGAATTAAATAAGACATACACTTTTATATATTTAAAGCATACAAAAAATTTGGCGCCATCATGACGTTGCTGTTATTAAGCTGTTTGCTGATATTGTTGGGCGGATTGGTGCTTGGCTTCATTCAGTTTGGCCTTGATGAAAGATACATGATTATGGCTACATACGAGAAAGTCTTCCATGTCGGAATATCCGGATATTTCTTTTTGTCATTTCTCAATTATTTCAGCCTGGGTGTATTTATCAGCGGCATCATCTTTTTCATATCCTTGTTTTTCAAAAACAATATCCTTTCATTGGCCGTCTGCGCCATCTTGCTGTTTCTTTTTCTGAACGGCTATAATCTCTTTGGCTATTTAAACGGGAATCTGGCAATCTTCAATGTTTTTATTTCCGTAAACATTTTTGATGTATTTTCCGTGGAGCCTGTTTTCAACAGCATGTGGAAGTATCTTGCCATCTCCTTTGCTTACCTGATTATTTCTGCAGCCGCAGGCATATTTTGGTTCAGGAAAAAAGACTTTTGCTGATGATGTAAAAAAGACGGGGAGGAAAAAACCTGTTAGATAAATGAGGGTAACGATTTAGTAATAAATAGAGTATTCATACCAACTGAATGCTATCAGAGCGTTGACAAAGCCAACGCTCATTTTTTATGTAAGTGTGTTGTTTAATAATGTGGTGGGAATAGCTTAATAACCGAGGTCGTTTAGAAAGGAACTGTGATGAAACGCTTTTTTTCATGCAGGCTTCCGGTGAAGCCTTAGTCTATTGGCCGGTTTCTTATCTTTTTATAATATATATAAAAAATAAATATGATTAAAAAAATGGGATGGTTGAAAATAAAGGGCTTTTCTGATATTACCCGAGTTTGCCACTTATAAAAGCAAAAAGATGTTTTGGAAATTAGCATCTTTTTAAAAAATGGGCTAAGATAGTATGAATTTGCTTAGTTTTAGTTGTTTTTATGTGGTTTTTAGTACTTTTTATATGCTTTTCTTCATTATTGATTTTGAAAAAATATGTACTAGATTATGTATTAGTTTGAAAAATTATGTACTAACTACTGTGAGTCTACAATGTTTATACTTGTCTTTAGATTTAGTAACTTATTCAAAATATCATTGACATTGACGGAAACGTTTTAGTAAAATATGGTTACGATGCATGGGGATTGCCAACTAGAACTAATGTTGCTTTAACGGAAGAATCAGTCTTAATATTAGAAGTAAATCCTTTCTTGTATAAAGGTTATTTCTATGATGATTACACTAGACTTTATTATTGTAACAGCAGATATTATGACCCAGAAATTGGCAGATGGATTAATGCAGATGATATCGGTTATCTTGATTTAGAAAATATTGGCGGGCTTAATCTTTATTGCTATTGCATGAACAATCCGATAATGATGTCGGATCCTGAGGGCAATTTACCGAAATGGGCAAAATTGGTAATTGGCGGGGCTTTAGTTGTAGGAGCAATTGCTCTTACTATTTGTACAGCTGGAACAACCTCGGTTGCAATTGCAACAGCTTTAGGTCTTAAAGCGGGAACACTTACAGCAGCAGTAGTAGGCGGAGCAATAGCTGGTGCAGCTGTAGGTGCAGTAACTGGGGCAATGATTAGTGCTGGAACACAAATTATCACAAATGGCTTTGACAATTTCAGTTGGAAAGAAGTAGGATTAGGTGCTTTAAAAGGTGGAATTGCTGGTGGGATTGCTGGAGGTTTATTTGGTGCTATACAATATGGATTGTCTGCTGGTAAGATTGCAAATGGTGTATCACGCTTGAATTCCGCTCAAACAAGATTGGATAATGCTATAAAACCATTAAGGAACGTTAAAAATCTAGCTAAAATGCCATTTAGTGGAGAAAACATAGCGAGAACTGTAGGAAAAGTTGCAAGCAATTATAATAATGCTTATTCTACTTATATTTTAGCAAAAGGAACTTATTCGATAGTAAATGCAGGTATGAAAGTAATTTATCATGTTGCTGAATTTGTAACCAGTCATTTTATTGGAAAAGGATTAGGATTGCTATTCTAGGAGGTTTGAGATGCTTATATGGAATAGTAAAAAAGTTATTTTTGAAGAAGACAAATTAATAATAAATAAGAGAAAGAAAATTGTAATTAATTACAATGAAATCGAAAAATGCTGGTATAC
>LFRM01342262.1_pt1 | contig 13982 bp, 10 predicted proteins | sample 618341 | NCBI WGS metagenome assembly LFRM01 (sample SAMN03654438, study PRJNA283298) | anaerobic digester metagenome | isolation source: pool of bioreactors CSTR01a, CSTR02a, and CSTR03a thermophilic anaerobic... | place: Denmark: Kgs. Lyngby | collected 2014-05-21 | reverse complement strand
AGGTTATGCTTTATATCTGAACGCCGCAGATATGCAGCTCGGGCGGGGCGAAGAAATAAAAGATACGGCCCGTGTACTTTCCTGTTATTTAGACGGTATTATGATTCGCACTTACGCGCAGCGGGATGTGGAAGAATTAGCTGCCTATGCCGATATCCCCGTCATTAACGGTCTGACCGATTTACTGCATCCCTGTCAGGCCATGGCCGATCTACTGACGATACTGGAGCATAAAGGGAAATTACAGGGAGTGAAAGTTGCTTATCTGGGTGATGGTAATAATATGGCACATTCCCTGCTGTTAGCCTGCAGCAAACTTGGTATAGACATGGCCGTGGCCAGCCCTGCCGGCTATCAACCGGCTGCTGATATTGTGGCCGCAGCACAAAAAAATGCCCAAGCGTCCGGCGCAAGCGTAACCTTGACAAAAGAGCCGGCAGCTGCCGTCAAGGCTGCCGATGTATTATATACTGACGTCTGGACCAGTATGGGGCAGGAGGCAGAACAGAGCACCCGGGTGAAAGCATTTCAGTCCTTCCAGTTAAATCAACGGCTGCTGGAACAGGCTAAAGCTGAAGCAATTGTGATGCACTGTCTGCCGGCACATCGCGGCGAGGAAATTAGCGAAGAGGTGCTGGAGGGACCGCAGTCAGTGGTGTTTGCTCAGGCAGAAAATCGTCTGCATGTCCAGAAAGCAATTTTGGCTAAATTGTTAGCATAACAGATTGTGATGGTGAAAAATGCGAAAATCAGGAGAAGAAAAACAAAAACCAATAGCTTTTTTTGATTCCGGTGTCGGTGGCCTTTCCGTTTTGGCTGTAGCGGTGCGCTGCTTACCTGCTGAAGATTTTATCTATTTTGGGGACACTGCCAATGCACCGTATGGACGCAAAAGCAAAGCAGAAGTGCAGGCCTTAAGTCTGCAGGCCGCGGAAATCCTCATAGAGCATGGCTGTAAAGCTTTGGTGGTAGCCTGCAACACAGCAACCAGTGCTGCCGTACATGTTTTGCGTGCCAAACTGCCGATCCCGGTGATTGGCATGGAGCCGGCAGTCAAGCCGGCACTGGAACGGGGAAAAGAGGGTAAGATTTTGGTCATGGCGACGCCGTTAACCCTGAAAGAAGAAAAGTTTCAGAACTTATGTCGGCGCTGCGCGGTCGATTTATCTAAAGTGCTGCTTTTGCCCTGTCCGACCCTGGTGGAGTTGGTGGAGCGGGGCTGCACTGAAGGTACGGCCGTGAGAGCTGAACTGGAAAGGATATTTGCCTCTATTGATACAGCTTCCGTATCCACAGTTGTTTTAGGCTGTACTCATTTTCTCTTTCTCAAAGATGCTTTACAGCAGGTCTTTCCTGCCGGGGTAACCTTTATCGATGGTAATCTGGGTACCGTCAGGCAGCTGAAACGGGTTTTAGCCGAGCACGATCTGCTGCGTGAACAAACTGCACGTCAAGGTAAAGTTGAACTGATGACCAGTGGCGGTGAGAGCGCACGACAATTACTGCACAGGCTTTTTGCCGATGTTTATGAAAAAACGGAGGGATTGCAATGAAAAAAATTGTCTTAGCATATTCCGGGGGTTTGGATACTTCGGTAGCCATTACCTGGTTGAAAGAAAAGTATAATGTGGAAGTTATCGCCATGGCTGCTGACGTTGGGCAGGGTGAGGAGCTGGAGCCGCTGCAGGAAAAAGCAATTAATTCCGGTGCCAGTAAGCTCTATATCGAAGATGTAAGAGATGAATTTATGCGGGATTTTGTATTCCCCCTGATTAAATCCGGTGCCATGTATGAACAGAAGTACCTGTTGGGCACTGCCATTGCTCGTCCGGTCATTGCCAAACGTTTAGTGGAAATCGCCGAAAAAGAAGGCGCAGATGCCGTTGCCCATGGGGCTACCGGCAAGGGTAATGATCAAGTGCGTTTTGAATTAACAGTGAAAGCATTGGCACCGCATCTTAAAATTGTAGCACCTTGGCGGGAATGGGAAATTAAATCGCGTGAGGATGCCATTGATTATGCTGCCAAGCACGGTATCCCGATTCCGGTGACGAAGGCCAAACCATACAGTATGGACCGGAATTTATGGCATTTAAGCTATGAGGGCGGGATTTTGGAAGATCCCGACAGGGAACCGGACGAAGAGATGTTTCTGCTGACTTCTGACCCCGGCAAGGCACCGGATACACCGGAGTATGTGGAAATTGGTTTTGCACAAGGGATTCCGATAAGTGTGAACGGTCAAAAGCTGGAACCGGTAGAGCTGCTGACAAAGCTGAACACCATTGCCGGCCGCCATGGTGTGGGCAGGGTGGATATGGTGGAAAACCGTTTAGTGGGGATGAAGTCGCGCGGGATTTATGAGACACCCGGCGGTACACTGCTCTGCTTTGCGCACCGTGAACTGGAAGCACTTACCCTGGATCGTGAGACTGCCCATTTTAAAGAGCTGGCGGCCATCAAGTATGGTGAGCTGATTTATTATGGTCTCTGGTATACACCGCTGCGGGAGGCTTTGGCTGCCTTCTTTGACAGTACGCAGCGTAATGTGACCGGAACAGTACGACTCAAATTATATAAGGGTAATCTTACTGTAGCCGGCCGCACCTCACCATATTCGCTTTACCGGGAGGATTTGGCCACCTTTGGTGAAGATGAGGTTTATAATCAAAAGGATGCGGAAGGCTTTATCAATCTCTTTGGATTGCCGCTTAAGGTGCAGGGAATGTTGGCCCAAAGTCAGAAAAAGTAGGTGGTTTGATGAAGCTATGGGGTGGACGCTTTCAGAAAGAAACAGACGCCTTGGTGGAGGCTTTTAATGCCTCCATCGACTTTGACAAGCGCCTTTATGCTGAAGATATCCGCGGCAGTATGGCTCACTGCCGCATGCTGGCAGCCTGTGGAATTATATCCCGGGCAGAAGCAGAGTTAATCATCGAAGGTTTGCATGAGATTAAAGCAGAAATTGAACGTGGAGAATTTGTATTTTCCGCGGCGATGGAAGATATCCATATGCATGTGGAAAAACGTTTAATAGAGCTGATCGGTCCGGTGGGAGGTAAACTGCATACTGCCCGTTCCCGTAATGATCAGGTGGCATTGGACCTGCATATGTACGTAAAAAAAGAAATCTTGGCTACGGCTGCCTTGATTAAAAATCTGCAGGAGACATTATTGGAAACGGCAGCAGCGCATCAGGATGTGATTATGCCCGGATATACCCATCTGCAGCGGGCCCAGCCCGTTCTCTTTGCTCACCATCTTCTTGCTTATTTTTGGCAGCTGCAGCGTGACCGGACACGATTTCTGGAATCTTATCAACGTGCTGACTGGATGCCCCTGGGTGCCGGTGCCCTGGCAGGAACCACTTTCCCCATCAACCGGGAGATGGTGGCCGAGGAGTTGGGCTTTAAGCAGCTCTATGAAAACAGTATGGATGCGGTTAGTGATCGTGATTTCGTGGTAGAGTTTCTTGCTAATGCCTCGCTGTTAATGACCCATTTAAGCCGCCTAAGTGAGGATTTGATCCTGTGGAATTCACAGGAATTTGGCTTTGTTGAGCTTGATGATGCTTTTACTACCGGTTCCAGTATTATGCCGCAGAAAAAAAATCCCGATGTGGCGGAGCTGGTGCGCGGTAAAACCGGTCGTGTTTATGGTCACCTGCTGGCATTACTGACGGTGCTGAAAGGTTTACCGCTGACCTATAATAAAGATTTGCAGGAAGATAAAGAAGGCCTTTTTGATACAGCCGATACAATTAAAATGAGCTTAACTCTTTATGCCGCGATGCTGCGGACGCTGCGCGTTAATCGGGAAAAAATGTATGCAGCCGCAGCCGGGGGTTTTGCCAGCGCCACTGATCTGGCAGATTATCTTGTCCGGAAAGGGCTGCCCTTTAGGGAGGCTCATGCCGTTGTCGGGCGGCTGGTGGCCTGGTGTATCGCGGAAAAGCGATCTCTTCCTGAACTGACAGTGTCAGAGCTGCAGGTACACAGCCCGCTGTTTACGGAAGAAGCTCTGCCTCTGTTAACACCGGAAGCTGTTGTGGCTGCCCGGGCTTCCCGCGGGGGAACTGCTGCTGCGGCTGTGGCCGAGCAGCTGCAGAAAGCTAAACAAGCCTTGGCAGAATAAAAAATCATCCCACCGGAGTGCCGGATGGGATGATTTTTTACTGCCGCTAACTCTCCACAATAACTTGCGTTTTGCGTGCCTCAATTTCTTCTGTCATTTCCTTCAGCCTGGCATCCGTTAATCTAAAAGCAAACAGCAGGATCAGGCCGGCCAGCACTAACCCAATGCCGGGCATTACCACATAAATGTTCAGGATGCCCTGTTTGAGGGCTAAAGTGGGCTCCATACCGGCAACAAAGCCAATGCCGGCTAAAGCTGCCGTCATAATGACGCCACGTGCCAGGGAGCCAATTTTTAAAGGCAGGTTCATTAAACCCATGATAAAGCCTGCTGTATTTTTACCTGTTTTCCATTCACCATAGATTACAGTGTCACCATATAACGCCACCAGGGTCGAAGCCAGCATGCCCATGAAGAACTGTGCCAAGGTGCAGACTGCCATAAAGATATAAGTTTGTAAACCTACGAATTTTGCAAACAGCATTAAACCGCCTGCGAGTAATAAGCCGATAATAGATGTGCCGCGTGTTTTCAGCTTCTTGTTTAAGATGGGTGTAGCCAGTGAGCCTGCCACACCGGCTAGAGCGGTGATCAGCATGAAGGGCGGCATCAGTGCCATGTTTTCAGCAACGTAGGTAAAATAGTAGGCAATGCAGGCGGTCATGGTAAACATGGCCAGATAGCGGCCGAAGTCAGCAAATAATAATGCCATTAAGGGTGGATTTTGGAAAAGATTGCTTAATAAATCTTTTAGTGAAGTTTTCTCTTTTGCTTTCGGGGCAGTCTGTGCAGCTGACTGTTTAGTATCGCTTGTTACTTCTTCATACCCCTCAGTCATTTTAAAATGAATGAAATAGCCAATCATCATGGATGTCGCCATCAGGAATTGTAAGATGGCATAACCGGTGATAGGATTTGTTTTTGCGCCAAAGTATAAGGCAAGGGGTGAGCCGATATAGGAGAAAAAGACCCGCGACAAATTTGTCCAAAAAGCTCTACGTGAAGAAAGCAGAACTCTTTCACTGGGATCATTGGCCAGAACGGAAATTAGCGCCACGTTAGCTACCCAGGGGATGTTAAACAATGGCCGTGCCAACAAGGTGCAGGCAATAATAATGGCAGCGGCTACTGCATCAGAACCTATTTTTGTGTAAGTCATGGTCATGAGGACGACAACAAGGGGAGGGGTCAGAATTAACCAGGACCGGTACTTACCCCACTTCATCGGTTTTACAGCGTCAATGATGGCACCGTAAACAGGGGCAAAGACGGCATCAAAAATGCCTGGGATCGTAATAATCAGACCAACCAGGGCCAAGTTGAAACCGGCCACATCTGTCAGAAAGTATGTCTGAAAATACATACCTACTGACGTCATCAGGGAAAAACCTAAATCACCAATGCCATAAAATGTTTTTAAAGCAGGGCTCAATGGCTTTTTCACATGGTACACCTCCATGATAACTGTTAACTTGCTGCCGGGTAAAAACTTTGCTCTGGACGCAGGTGTTAAATTGAAAAATTACAGCTGTGTGCAAACATATAAACTGTAGCTTTTTTGCCTAAGTAGCAGGTAGAAGTTGTGCAGGGAGCAGCTGGAAATTATTAATTTATATTAATATTATTATTAAAAAAGTACTTTGTCAATTAATAGTCAGAAAAGTTTGACATCTCGAGCCAAGACCATTACTTTCGGCGAGCAGTTTTTTCAGAGCAGCAATCCTCGAAACATTTTATTACTTTGCTGTGTATTTAGAACAGTAAAAGTCAGACAGGCAATCATTAACCTGTCAGTAATCAAAGTTTACCGCTGCGGTAGATAGCAGCAATTAACCAGATAGCCATTCCTGCTGCCACGATGAAACCGATTTCCATCAGCGGCAGGCGCCACAGCAAAGCTGTTTCGCCGGCGACAGCGGTGATGATACCGGCCCCGACAATTAATGCTGCCATAATAATGCTGAAGGACAATAAGACAATACTGAATGTTAAACGGTTTGTCAGACGGTCTAAGTGCAAAAATGTTTTTTCTATATCAGGGTAATTAAGAAGGATGGGCAGACCTTCCAGCTCCAAAAGGTCTAAAAGATCATTTAGGCGGCGTGGCAGAGCAAAGAGAAAGTCTGTCGTCTCAAAAAAGTGTTCCACGGCTGTATTTTTGAGCGCTGCAAAGGAAAAACGGTCACGGACCAGACGCCCGGCATAAGGCTGTAACAGTTCAATAAGTGTCAGATCGGCAGCGAGATCTTCAATAACTCCTTCCAGCGTCATAATGGTTTTCCCCAGTAACGTAAATTCAACGGGAATGCGAATCCTGTACTGATAGGCTAAGGCAAAGACCTCTGCCACAGCCCTGCCAAGGTTAATCTTGCGCAAAGCGGCATCAAGATATTTATCCAGTAAACGCTCAATATCGCGGCGCAGCGCTTTGCGGTCCACACGGTGCGCTAAGATGCCCATATCCTGCAGGGAGCGTACAAGCTGACGGGAGTTTTTAGTTACGATGCCCAGTAAAAAGAGGACAAACTGACGCTTTCTTTCGCCATAGAGGCGGCCGACAATGCCAAAGTCCATAAAAATAAGGCTTCCATCAGCAGCAACAGCCAGATTTCCCGGATGAGGATCTGCATGAAACCAGCCATGATCAAAGATTTGTGTATACATGACATCGACTAAACGGTTGATAACTTGTGCCGGCTCATGTCCTGCTTTCCGCAGCACTTCCGGGCTGCTGAGTTTAACACCCTGCACAAATTCCATGGTGAGCACGGCTGAAGTTGTCTGCTGCCAGTAAATCTTGGGAATGATTACATCGTTTCTCTGCTTGAAGTTGCGGCGGATCAGGTCAGCATTCTCCGCTTCGTTAAGATAATCTAATTCTTCCACTAAAGAGCGCTGTAATTCCAGTGCAATTTCAGACAGGTGGTACATTCGCCCCCAAGTAGTTCTTTTTTCAGCAATTCCGGCGATATCGAGCAGTATTTCTAAGTCTGTCTGCATCTGCTCTATTATCTGCGGTCGGCGGACTTTTACCACCACCTCCGCGCCGTTATGCAGTCGCGCACGATGTACCTGCCCGATGGAAGCAGCAGCAAGCGGCTCCTCTTCAAAGTAGGCAAAAATTTCTCCCATAGTTTGACCTAACTCGTTTGTAATGATGCGGCAGGCATCCTCGTAGGGAAAAGGCGGCACACGATCCTGCAGGTGTGATAATTCCACAAAAATTTCACGCGGCAAGATATCAGGGCGTGTTGACAGCAGCTGTCCAAACTTGACAAAGGTGGGTCCCAGTTCTTCCAGCAGCATGCGTAAACGCTGCGCGCTGGAGCAGCGTAAGATTTCTGCTTCTGCTTCCGGTGACCGACGTACGGCGGGAAGAAACTGTGCCAAACCAAGCTGTGTCACCAAATGACCAAAGCCATGACGAACCACACTGTTGACGATTTCCCGATAACGCTTAAGATGTCGGTATTTGGGCATAACTTGGCCACCTCCGTACTTTCATTATGCTGGTAAAGATTGGTGATGTCAAGTAATGCCGGCTGCGTTAACAGACTGCCAGGATAGTGCTGATGTATAAAAAGACCGGCAACGAGTATACTATCCTCTGTTAAGCAGAGGCGCGGCAGTTTCCCCTTTCCGGCAGAGGCTGCCCCCTCCGGCTGCAGCAGATATTGAATGCGGAAAATTAACTGCAGCATAAAAGAAAGGTAATGGAGGAAAAAACAGATAAATAAAGAAATAACTAAATACAATGTGTTATTTGTCTATAAATGCTTATATTTGCCCTAGCAACGCTGGCGGCGGATTTGCGTTCAGACTGTTTTTTTTATACCATAACTAGTGTGACAATTAGCACTCGCACCTAACGAGTGCTAACAACAATAAACCTACTTACATAAAGGAGGTCTACAGTATGAGAATCAAACCCTTAGGTGATCGTGTGGTCATCAAAGTACTTGAGGCCGAAGAAAAAACGGCCAGTGGCATTGTTCTGCCTGACAAAGCTAAAGAAAAACCCCAGGAAGGCGAGGTTACGGCTGTTGGTGACGGCCGCATCCTAGATAATGGGACCCGTGTACCGATGGATGTCGCCGTCGGTGACCGTGTACTTTTCTCTAAATATGCCGGTACCGAAGTAAAAATAGATGGTGTCGAATACTTAATCATGCGCCAAGAAGATATTTTGGGTAAACTTGAGTAACTAAACATACAAGAACTGAAAATAAAGGAGGCAGGGACAAACAATGGCCAAACAATTGCTATTTCGTGAAGAGGCACGTCGTGCTTTAGAAAGAGGCGTTAATAAACTGGCTGACACTGTCAAAGTTACCTTAGGCCCTAAAGGTCGTAATGTGGTGCTTGACAAAAAATTCGGTGCACCTTTGATTACTAACGACGGTGTTACTATTGCTAAGGAAATTGAATTAGAAGAGCCCTTTGAAAATATTGGGGCCCAGCTGGTCAAGGAAGTTGCCGTTAAAACTCAGGATGTAGCCGGTGACGGCACCACCACGGCAACTTTACTGGCACAGGCAATTATTCGTGAAGGTCTTAAGAACGTTACTGCCGGTGCGAACCCCATGTCCATTAAACGCGGTATTGAAAAAGCAACCAATGCCGTAGTGGAAGAAATTAAAGCCCAAGCTCGTCCTGTAGAAACAAGAGATGCTATTTCCCAGGTAGCCGCTATTTCTGCTGATGACCGTGAGATTGGTGAGCTGATTGCTGAAGCAATGGAAAAAGTGGGTAAAGACGGTGTCATCACTACTGAAGAATCCAAAGGCTTCTACACTGAACTTAAAGTAGTTGAAGGTATGATGTTTGACCGTGGTTACATCTCCCACTACATGGTCTCGGATACAGAAAAAATGGAAGCTGTCCTGGACGAGCCCTACGTGCTGGCTACCAACCGTAAAATCAGCAACGTGCAGGAAATTCTGCCCGTTTTAGAAAAAGTAGTTCAGTCCGGCAAGCCCTTACTGCTCGTGGCTGAAGATGTCGAAGGTGAAGCGCTCGCTACCATTATCCTTAACAAATTACGCGGTACTTTCAACTGCGTAGCCGTTAAGGCTCCCGGCTTCGGTGACCGCCGTAAGGCAATGCTGGAAGACATCGCTATCTTAACCGGTGGCCAAGTTATTTCTGATGAACTTGGTATTGATTTAAAGAGTGTTGATATGAGCATGCTAGGCCGCGCACGCCAGGTTCGTGTGACTAAAGAAGAGACAGTCATTGTCGATGGTGCCGGCGAAACATCTGCCATTCAGGCACGTATCACACAGATCCGCAACCAAATTGAGGAGACCACCTCTGAGTATGATAAAGAAAAGCTGCAGGAGCGCCTGGCTAAGCTGTCCGGCGGTGTGGCGGTAATCGAAGTCGGTGCTGCGACAGAAGTTGAAATGAAAGAAAAGAAACTGCGCATTGAGGATGCCCTGTCGGCTACCCGTGCTGCTGTAGAAGAAGGTATTGTTCCCGGTGGCGGCACAGCTTACATCGATGCTCTTTCCGCCCTTGATAAGCTGACCGCCGAAGGCGATGAGCTAACGGGTATCAACATTATCCGTCGTGCTCTGGAGGAACCTGTACGGCAAATCGCTCTCAATGCCGGTATGGAAGGCTCCATTGTAGTAGAAAAAGTAAAAGCAGCTGCACCGGGTGTTGGTTATAATGCTGCTATCGATAAATATGAAGACATGATTGCCGCAGGTATTCCTGATCCGGCCAAAGTAACACGTTCTGCGCTGCAGCATGCTGCCAGCATTGCAGGAATGTTCTTAACTACAGAGGCCGTTGTTGTTGACAAGCCGGAAGAAGAAAAGAATGTTGCCGGCGGCGGTGCGCCCCAAATGCCCATGATGTAAAATAGTTATTAAGAGTACTCGCAGATGCGGGTACTCTTTCATTTTTACCGCACTTGTTACAAACAGACCGTTTTTTAGCCTGCCCGCTCCTTATTTTCACCCCGGCAGTAGTAGAGACAAAAAAGAAATAGTTGTCCGGGCAGTCCACTGCCTGTATAATGTTTTTACCAGGATTGAGGTGAAGCAAGGGAGATGTCATCTAAAAGTTAAAGTATTCCTGACTGTAATCAGGGAAGACTAGCTAACGCAAATAGTGACAATCAGCACAAAACGACTCTTGGTAAATTACATGTGGCGAGGTGAAATCAGGTGACAAAGGAGTTAGCAGTAATTATAGATTTCGGTGGACCATATACCCAGCTTATAGCCCGCCGTATCAGGGAGCTTAAAGTCTATTGTGAAATACTGCCGTACACGGTCTCAGTTACACAAATTCAGAACTTACAGCCGCAGGCCCTGATTTTATCCGGCGGGGTTAAAAGTGTCTCTGAGCCGGAAGCCCCTGCTGTAGATACAGCAGTTTATCAACTGGGCGTGCCCATTTTAGGCATTTGCTACGGCATGCAGTTAATGGCGAGAGATTTGGGTGGAGTGGTGAAGGCTGCAGAACGGCGCGAGTATGAGCAGACACAGCTGGTTGTTCAGGCTGAAAACGATCTTTTTGCCGGCCTGGGGAAAGAAATAACTGTCTGGCTGGGGCATGGTGATGTAGTAGTGCAGCCGCCACCCGGCTTTACCATTACTGCAGCTGGACCTGAGACCCCGGTGGCAGCCATGGCAGATTCTGCACAACGTTTTTATGCTGTGCAGTTTCACCCTGAAGTAGAAAATACTCCCCAGGGGAGTGAGATCTTAGAAAACTTTTTGTTCAAGACAGCAGGCTTTGCCGGTGATTGGACGACGGAAGCATTTATTGACAGTACGCTGCAGGATATCCGGGCAGTTGTGGGTGAAAATGAGCAGGTTGTCTGCGGCCTTTCCGGCGGTGTGGATAGTTCGGTGGCAGCCGTGTTGGTGCATAAAGCCATTGGTGACCGTTTAACCTGCATATTTGTTGATCACGGTCTGCTGCGTAAAGATGAAGCGCGGCAGGTGATGGAGACTTTTACCAAAAAGTTTAATATGAAAGTAATTCATGTGGATGCAGCGGCTGAATTTTTAAGCAAACTGCAAGGAGCAGCAGAACCGGAGCAAAAACGTAAAATTATCGGGGCCGAATTTATTCGCGTTTTTGAACGGGAAGCAGCTAAAATCGGTAAGATAGATTATCTGGTCCAGGGCACTGTTTATCCCGATATTATTGAAAGCGGCACACCGGGGGGAACTGTAATAAAATCCCATCATAATGTAGGCGGCCTGCCGGAAGATCTGAAATTTAAGTTAATTGAACCTCTCAGCCATTTGTTTAAGGATGAAGTGCGCCGTGTCGGTGAAGCGCTGCATATTCCCGAGGAGATTGTCTGGCGCCACCCCTTCCCGGGTCCCGGTTTAGCAATCCGGGTTCTGGGAGAAATAACTGAAGATAAGCTGGCTATACTGCGGGAAGCAGATGCGATTATGGTTGAAGAAATAAAAAAAGCAGGATTATACCGCAAGATCTGGCAGGCTTTTTGTGTCCTGCCCAATATCCGCTCCGTCGGTGTGCTGGGAGATAAGCGTACTTATGCTTATACCATTGCTCTGCGTGCTGTGACCAGCCATGACGGCATGACGGCTGACTGGTACCGCTTTCCCCATGAGGTACTGGCGCGTATCTCCAACCGCATTGTTAATGAAGTGCCCCATGTCAATCGTGTAGTTTTTGATATCACTGCCAAGCCCCCGTCCACAATTGAGTGGGAATAGACGTTAAAACGCCTCTGAACCCAGTAAAATAAAGGGTTTCAGAGGCTTAATTTTTATCCGTGGTAGCAATTTGGAAGCATTATTCTGAAATACCCGGATTTTCGCCTGTTTTTTGGAAAATTTTAGGGGTAAATAGTTCGTTCAGTTTACTGGAAACTTCCCCGTGCTTATTGGGGTATAAATGGGCGTATATTTCCAGAGTAGTCTCCACATTCTCATGGCCAAGACGCTCTGATATAAGCAGCGGGGAAAAACCCAGTTCAATCAATAATGATGCGTGGGAATGGCGGATGTCATGAACACGTATCTTTTTTACCCCTGATTTCTTACACCCGCGGTCCATTTCGCTTTGAAGGTAGTGCTTTGTATATTCAAAAAGGCGGTCCGAAGGCTCATAGTCCACCAGGCGGCCGGCGTAATCCTTCAGGATATCCAGGAGGAAATCCGGTACAGTTATTACCCGGCGGCTCTTTGGAGTTTTTGGAGGGGAGATCACATCTTCTCCTCCGATCCTGGCGTAGCTCTTTGTTATGCTTATCGTTTTAGCTTCGAAATTTATATCATTCAGAGTAAGGGCCAGGAGCTCCCCGGAGCGCATACCGGTCCAGAATAAGGTGTTAAAAATAGCATATGACGCAGGCTTATCTGAAACAGCTTCAATAAAAAGCTGGAATTCATCTTTTGTCCAGAACTGCATAGCCTCGGCGTTCTTTTTACCGATGGATCCTGCGACAGCTGCAGGATTGGTACTCAATCCATAATAACGCTTGGCAAAATTAAAAATGGCCGACAGCTGGTTATTTATCGTTTTAAGGTATGTTGGAGAATACTCGGCATCATCATCCAGGAGCTCATTCTGCCATTTGCGCACCGTAGCTGCTGTTATAGCATTGACAGGTAAATCTTTAAAAGTTGGAAGTATTTTTGACTCAATGAGGTATTTCTTACTTTCGTATGTCGTGGAGCGGAGTCGCGATTTACAATCTTCCATGTAAAGCTCCACCATAGAGCCGAAGCTCATATCACAGCTGCCGCTTTGCTTTTTTAGAAAGTCTCGCTCGTACTGGACAGCTTCAGATTTTTTCTGAAAGCCTCGCTTTTTGTGCTGACGCACAACGCCGGCCCAATCTTTATAGCGGAGCCAGACATACCACGTTTTTCTCTCTTCATCTTTGTAAACCGGCAACAAATCCCCTCCCTTCGTAAAAAGTTAGTATCTAAACATTTTCAAGCCGATTGAGATGAGGTCCCTTCAAATACTGCTCTATTTCTCAAAACATAGTCTCTCATCCACCAATCGAATGCGACCAGGAAGACACCAATCACGCCTCCCAGGACAAGGTTTACGATTGCGAAAGCAATTAACCAATTGCGCCGGCTGTCATACCAGGGCACAATCGCAGGGTTGCCAGCGTATATACTCTTTACAGAGCTTCGTCATCTTTCGATAACAAAACCCGGCGGGGGAAGTTGCCAGCGTATATACTCTTTACAGAGCGCAGCCTCATAATCGCATTGATGATATTCCATACACCGGCAGCTGCAGTCCACACAAGGACCAGCTGTACTGCCCCGATTATCAACCAAAGGATACCTGATATTGTTTCGTACTTTCTTATGCGGTTGGCTATTCGTTCCTCTGCAGATGGAGCTGTAGCTGCTTTGAACTGTTTGTGGGAAATTCCCGGAGGCTTTATTCGGATCCGAGCACCGCAAGTAGGGCATTCGACAGTAAACCCGGAATCAGCTGTAGGTTCTTCTGTAACAAATTGATTGCCACATGCGCAGTTAACATTTATAGAAGCCATAACTTCTCCTCCTTTCATAAAATCCCAGCTGCTTAAGGCCGGGACTTTTTTATTTAGGATTTATATATTAGTCTCTCTTGTCATGCTCTACCATGGAATTAATAAGCCGCTCCAATGCTTCGATTACTTTTGCCTGCTGCAGACGTGGAAGCAGTCTACTTATGATTTTTGTGATTTCCGAAGGAGTATAGGAGCTGCCGGCCTTGTTTATTTCCTCGTTTAGCTTATAGCTTATAATATCAACACTTTCCGAGCTTTCTCCATGTTTCAAGGAATATATATAAGTCATTACTTCAAGCAGAAAGTTCTCGAAGTTTGGATCCGAGAG
>LFRM01189764.1_pt1 | contig 13992 bp, 9 predicted proteins | sample 618341 | NCBI WGS metagenome assembly LFRM01 (sample SAMN03654438, study PRJNA283298) | anaerobic digester metagenome | isolation source: pool of bioreactors CSTR01a, CSTR02a, and CSTR03a thermophilic anaerobic... | place: Denmark: Kgs. Lyngby | collected 2014-05-21 | reverse complement strand
GCAAACATCTGTACAAAGCCCACTAATATTTCGTAAGTTGTATTATATACTGCCTTTTTATCATTATCTAGCTCAGCAGCCCAGAATCTTCTTCTTGAACGTCTGATATACCAGTTGGACAAGTCTTCATTTACAAAATCCTGCATTCGACGAATCGCTTTAGTCATATCATGTACATCCAAAGCCTCTCCCACAAATGCCTTAAGGTTATTAAACTTAGACAATATCCATCTATCCAGCTCTGTTCTTTGCTCATAGGGTACAAAGAATTCTCTGGGATCTACATTATCTGTATTGGCATACAGGGTAAAGAAATGGTAAACATTTTTTACCGTACCAAAAAATTTACTTTGAACTTCCCGTAAGCCATCTAAATCAAACCGTGTAGGTGTCCATGGCGGGGATACATAAAGCAAATACCATNNCATCGGCTCCATATTGGTCAAACAATTCAAATGGATCAACAGTATTTCCCTTGGATTTAGACATCTTGCTGCCTTCCTTATCCAGAATCAAGTCATTTACCAATACGGATTTATAAGGTGACTTCCCAGTAACGAAGGTGGAAATAGCTATCAAGGAATAAAACCATCCTCGGGTCTGGTCGATTCCCTCACAAATAAAGTCAGCAGGGAAAAGCTCATCAAAGCTCTCCTTGTTTTCAAATGGGTAGTGATGCTGAGCAAAAGGCATGGCTCCACTATCAAACCAGCAGTCTATTACTTCCTTTACCCTGGTCATGGTATCCCCGCATTTGCTACAATTAATATGGACATCATCCACATAGGGTCTATGGAGCTCTATACCTTCATCTATTGTTTCAATTGCACGCTCTACCAGCTCTTTGCGTGAACCAATGCTTTCGATATTCCCGCAATCACAGCGCCAAACGTTTAAGGGTGTACCCCAATAACGAGATCGGGAAATAGCCCAGTCGTTTAAATTATCCAACCAGTTTCCAAACCGTTTCTCCCCGACGAAATCTGGATACCAGGAAACTCCATTGTTATTTTCTATCAACTGATCCTTTAATTTGGTCATAGCAATATACCAGCTAGGCCTAGCGTAATACAGTAAGGGAGTATGGCATCTCCAGCAGTGTGGATAGTTGTGCACCATCCTTTCCTTTCTGAAAAGCTTGCCCTCTTCTGCCAACCAACGAATGATATCTGCATCGGCATCCATAACAAACTTATCTTTCCAAGGAGTTTCAGTGTAAAGACCTCTTTCGTCCACAGGCTGTAAAACAGGAAGATTATATTTAAGCCCTGTCTGATAGTCATCCTCACCAAATGCAGGAGCTGTATGAACAATCCCTGTTCCATCCTCAGTGGTAACATAATCGGCTACAGTAACAAAGAAAGCCTTTTTATCAGCCTTTACAAAGGGCATCAGCTGGTCATATTCAATATGCTCCAGATCCTTACCCTTAAGCTCTTCCAATACTTCAAACTCGCCACCTAGTACTTTATGCGCAAGGTGCTTCTCTACATAGTAGACTGTATCCTCAAACTTTACCTTCAGATAAGTCTCATTGGGGTGGACGGTAAGTGCTACGTTGGAGGCTAAGGTCCACGGTGTTGTAGTCCAAACCAGGAAATATTCATCTGCATCTTTGCGTTTGAACTTGACATATACAGTAGTAGTCTTAATCTCCTCATAGCCCTGGGCTACTTCATGGGAAGCTAAACCGGTACCGCAGCGAGGACAGTAAGGCAGAATCTTATGCCCTTCATAAAGCATGTCTTCTTTAAAAAACCGGTCTAGAATCCACCATACCGTTTCGATATAGTTATTATCTAAGGTGATATAGGGATTATCCATGTCAATTTCATAACCCATGCGTTTGGTCATTTCGCGCCATTGTTTTTCATAGGTAAACACGGACTCACGACATTTTTGGTTAAATTCAGCTATGCCATATTCCTCTATTTCCTGTTTGCTTGAAAGGCCCAGTTGTTTTTCCACCTCAATTTCAACAGGAAGCCCGTGGGTATCCCAGCCAGCCTTACGCTTAACCTGATAACCCTTCATGGTTTTATAACGGCAGACAGAATCCTTTAAAGTCCTGGAAATAACATGATGGATACCTGGGCGTCCATTGGCTGTAGGAGGCCCCTCATAGAAGACAAATTGCTTGTTACCTTCCCTAGTCTCAATGCTTTTATTCAGTATTTGTATCTCATCCCAGAATGCCGATACCTTCTTTTCATTTTCATTTACTGGTTGATTAGATAACGCCTTAAATTTTCCCATAATTTCATCCCTTCAAATTTCATAATCTAAAAACAATTTTTTATTTCTATAAAAAATAAAAACCCCTGGCAAATGCCAAGGGACGAATTTTTCGCGGTACCACCCATATTATAAGGCAAAAAATAGCCTTATCGCTCTTATTAGATAACGCTTTTTAAAAAGCGGAGAGACTTACACAGTAATAACCCAAATAATCGGGATACCTTTCAGCCTTCAGCTCGGAGGTGATATTCAGTTCAGGACATCATCACAGCCTTTCACCAATTAGCCGCATCTCTTATAAATCAAATCCTGACCTACTGTCCTCTTCATAGCCTTTATTGATTCCATTTGCAATTTATGATACTTGATATTATAATGTTTGTCAAGGCATTTTATACGTTAGGGAGCGTTGTTCATGAAGCTAAAATGGTATCAAAGGTTAGAAAGAAAATACAGAAAGTACGCCATACCCGATTTAATGAAATATATCGTCATCATTAATGCTGTGGTCTTCGTACTAGAAATGCTCGTACCTAATAGTTATTTGACTGCCAAATTTACACTGAACCCGGCACTAATTTTAAGGGGAGAAGTTTGGCGACTGGTCACCTTTTTATTCATTCCCCCCTCTTCAAGTCCGCTCTGGATTGTTTTTACCCTATATTTTTACTACATGGTTGGTAGTAATCTTGAGCATCAATGGGGAAGCTTCCAATTCAATCTCTATTATCTTATAGGTGTACTAAGTACCATAGCCGCTGCATTTATCGGATTTGCATTTACTGGATATGGTACCGTAACCACAGAACATTTGAATCTTTCTCTCTTTTTAGCCTTCGCCTATTTGTTCCCAAATTTCGAGATTCTGATATTCTTCATCCTGCCTTTGAAGGTAAAATATCTGGCCTGGTTAAACTGGGGCTTTATTGCACTGTCGTTGCTTTTCAATCCCTTACCGATGAAGCTTGCAGCCCTTGCCTCTGTAGTTAATTACTTTATCTTCTTTGGGTCAGACCTAATTGTTAATTTGAAGCGTCGCCGCTTAACCTATAAAAATCGCAAACGATTCAGGGATGCTTTTAAAGACAATCGGCGCTAGAGGTTAACTAGGTTCTTAGGCACTTTTAGGCTTAAGTGCTTTTAGATCTAAGGATATATTTTGTTCTTAGAACCTAGAACATCATCAAGCTAATAGCCATAACAATCATACCAGAAACTAGGCCATATATGGACAAATGGTGTTCCCCATATTCTCTAGCAGTAGGTAGAAGCTGGTCAAATGAAATATAAACCATAATACCCCCTATGGCAGCAAAGACTATCCCAAATAGAGTATCTGTCATAAATTGAGATAAAATTAGATAACCAATAATTGCACCTAGTGGCTCAGACATACCAGATAAGAAGGAATAAAGAAATGCTTTTTTACGACTTCCTGTAGCATAAAAGACTGGTACAGAAACTGCAATTCCCTCAGGTATATTATGAATGGCTATGGCAATTGCAATACTAATACCCAGACTGGGATCTCTAAGAGCTGCCATAAAGGTAGCAAACCCCTCTGGAAAGTTATGAATGCTGACAGCTAGAGCAGTCATTAAACCAGCACGAAGCAGCTTGTTTTTACTGGTTGCCATTACATGATCCTGTTCTTCCTTATGCTCCATCAGGTGGTCAGATAGTTCAGTTGGATCTTCTCCAGAAATCTCCTCTACCTTTCTGGCTTCATGAGGATTTTCGTAATCAGGAACCAGCTTATCAATGAGGGCAATGATTAGCATCCCTAGAAAAAAAGCTATGATTGCAACCCAATTACCTGGTCGTTCACCTAATTCAACAGATAATACATTTCTGGCTTCCGCAAATATTTCTACAAAAGAAATATAAACCATTACTCCTGCAGAAAAACCCAATGCTACTGATAGAAATTTTGTGTTTGTTCGTTTGGTAAAAAAGGCAATAGCTCCCCCTATACCCGTAGCCAATCCCGCAAACAAAGTTAGCGCAAAAGCAATTAAAACATTTTCACCCATGGAATACCCCCTAAACGTTTATAATATATAGATAACCTTAATTTCAAATGAAATAACATTATTTGCTATTCCATTTGAGTTTCTCTTATTACATATACTATTTTAGAACTTCCTCAATAGGACCTCCACCTAAGCATTCATCACCATCATAAAATACCACAAACTGACCAGGTGTGACTGCCTTTTGTGGCTTGTCAAAGATTACTTTGCAGGTGTTCTCTCCAGTAATCTCTACTTGTACACCTTGATCTGGTTGACGGTATCGAAATTTTGCCTGACAGGTAAATTGCTTTGCCGGTGCTTGCCCAGCTATCCAGTTTATATCCGTAGCTGTCAGTCCTGCTGAATAAAGGGCTGGATTTTTATCCCCCTGCACAACGTATAATATATTGTTCTTTAGGTCCTTATCTGCTACAAACCAAGGATCCCCGTTGCCAAATCCGCCACCTATGCCAAGGCCCTTTCGTTGACCCAGAGTATAATACATTAAACCATCGTGTTTTCCTAATATGTTATTAGGCTCTTCCAGGCTCCTAATTTCTCCAGGTTGAGCAGGCAGGTAATTACCCAAAAACTCCTTAAAGTTGCGCTCTCCAATAAAGCAGATTCCAGTACTGTCCTTCCGCTGTGCTGTTGTTAGTCCAGCCTCTTCTGCAATGCGGCGAACCTCTCGCTTTTCCATATTTCCAATCGGAAATATAGCCTTGCTCAACTGTGTTTGATTCAAGGCGCACAGAAAATAAGACTGGTCTTTTCCCTTATCCACGCCTTTAAGTAAATGAGTTTTTTCATCCTGTCTTGTAACTCTTGCATAATGTCCAGTCGCTAGATAGTCCGCCCCAATTTTCATGGCATAGTCTAAAAACATTTTAAACTTTATTTCCTTATTACATAAAACATCAGGATTAGGTGTTCTGCCTCTTTTGTATTCTTCTAGGAAATAGGTAAATACCTTATCCCAATATTCTTTCACAAAGTTTACGGAATAATAGGGGATTTCCAGCTGATTACATACTCTAACAGCTTCCTCATAATCCTCTGTTGCCGTACATATACCATCCTCGTCTGGCTCATCCCAGTTTTTCATAAAAACACCTATAACATTATAACCCTGTTCCTTAAGCAACAGAGCTGCAACCGAGGAGTCCACCCCTCCGGACATACCCACAACTATATTTATTTCAGAATTGGGCTTAGCCAATCCATTCATACTTCAATCAGCCTTTCTTTTACTTCACAATTAGCTTCTTTTAAATTGCTGATCACATAATCAGCATCTCAATTTGCTTACCCCTATTTTTACAGATACTTGCCTTTCCGTCAAGTGTGTATCATCAAGAATTGACAATTGATATTGTTTATCAATTAATAATAATTCTTATTTATTTTTTTAATTAACTATGCTATACTAAATTTAGGCTTGCTGGCACGGATCAACTACGAACAGCCATGGTGAATACACCTGGCAGAGTGAATAATATGGAGGGATAATTAATTGGCAAGACGATCAGGCCCGCGATTCAAGGTCGCAAGACATTTGGGTGAAAATGTTTATGGTCATCCAAAAGCCTTAAATAAAGGTATTAAAGATCATAGGAAGCTATCTGAGTATGGTCTACAGCTACTAGAGAAGCAAAAATTGAAGGAATATTATGGTGTGCTTGAAAAGCAAATGAAGAATTACGTGGAAAAAGCCACACGATCACAGGGTAATACTGGAGATCTACTGGTACAGATACTAGAATGTAGGATGGATAATCTAGTGTACCGCTTAGGCTTTTCTTCTACCTTAAGACAAGCCCGCCAGCTTGTGACACATGGTCACATTCAGCTAAATGGAAGAAAGATAAACCGCCCATCCATTCAGGTACAGCCTGGAGATGTGCTTTCCTTAAAAGATAAATCACGCAGTGTCGATCTATTCAAGGATACTTTTCAATCACATATATTAACTCTACCTTATTTGGAAAAGGATGAGGAGAGCTATTCTGGAAGATTAGCGCGCCTACCCCTTAGGGAAGAAGTCCCAATCCAGGTGAAGGATTCATTGGTTATTGAATTCTATTCCAGAAAGTAAAAGTGAAATAAATAAATCATCCCCTGCAGGTAAAATCATGATAGAGGTGTTATCCATAGACGGATACACCTCTATTTTTATAAGTTTATATCCTGGTAAATATTGTGTTAATAAGTCTTACCTGCTTATTATTACCAATAGCTCTTACATAAATAAATTTTTGCATTTCAGAGAAAATATAGTGTGACTGTGGTATAATTTAAGTACCATAGTTAGTGAACTCACCACTTATAGAAGTGGAAGTCTTGACGTAGGACAAATGTGCAGGAGATGAACAATATGGGAAAACGCTTATTGGAGCGATTATTGGAAGAAAAAGAAATGCAGCTTAAAGGCGGTCTGTACCATCAAACACAAATCAAACTAACCTACAATTCAAATCGTATTGAAGGTAGTCGTCTTTCTGAGAATCAAACTCGATATATTTTTGAAACAAACACGGTTAATATGGAGTATGATGAAGCCACAAATGTTGATGACATAATTGAGACTGTCAATCACTTTAATTGCTTTGATTATATGCTTGATCATGCTGATGATAGGCTAGCTGAAGAAATGATCAAGGAGTTCCACAGACTTCTAAAACGTAATACATCTGATGAGCGCAAGGAATGGTTTCGAATAGGAGACTATAAAACAAGACCTAACATGGTTGGTGACACAAAAACAACAGAACCGGCAAAGGTTGGAGATAAAATTCAAAAACTGCTTAGCCAATATAATAACAAAGAAGATAAAACTATACATGATATCATTGACTTCCATTATAAATTTGAAAGCATTCATCCCTTTCAAGATGGTAATGGGAGAGTTGGACGTATAATTATGTTCAAAGAGTGTCTTAAAAATGATATCCTGCCATTTATTATAGATAATGAACATAAGTTGTTTTATTATCGTGGCTTGAAAGAATACGAATCAGAAAAGGGTTATTTAGTGGATACCTGTCTGTCAGCGCAAGATCGATATGGCGTGTTGGTATCTTATTTTATGTAATAGTACTAGCTCAAAGCTCGAAAAAGGAGACAAGCATTCGCTTGTCTCCTTTAATACCTACTGTATATACACAAACTTAACTATTCTATTTTTATTGCTCCAAATTCAAAACTCAAAACAGTACCGAACTTACCACTTAATCACTTTATCAATTATACCTCACTATGAGCAACTCTATCGAATTCATCCTGAATTTCCTTGGAAGGCTCTTGAGTATTCAAAGAAACTACATAAATTACGATACAGGACAAGATAAATGCTGGAAGTAATTCATAAATGTTAAATATACCTCCCATAGGCCTAATTACAAGCTTCCAGAAGAATACCATTCCACCGCCTGAAAGCATACCTGCGATGGCACCTGTTCGGGTAGTTCGTTTCCAGAACAATGAGAACAGCATAATAGGACCGAAGGTTGCACCAAATCCTGCCCATGCAAAGGAAACAACTTGAAAAATAATACTGTTTTCATCTAAGGCAATTATCATAGCTACAATGGCAATAACCAATAGAGTTATCCTAGATACTTTAAGGACCTCTTTATCCGAAGCTTCTTTTTTCAAAATTCCTTGATAGATGCTCTTTGAGAAAGCTGATGCTGCTATCAAAAGGTATGAATCGGAGGAACTAATTGTAGCTGCTAGAATTCCAGCCATAATAATACCTGCGAAAACAGGTATGAAGAAAGATGTGGACATTAGTATAAAGATGTTTTCAGATGCACTTTGAGTAAGTAGTTCGGTTGGAAACAATACTCTGCCAATCACACCAATGAATACTGCTGCTGTCAGAGAAATGACAACCCATATCATAGCAATCCTTCTAGATTGCTTTATATTATCTGAATNNATCTGAATGATTGATTGCCATGAATTTTAGCAATACATGAGGCATACCAAAGTAGCCAAGTCCCCATGAAAGAGTGGACAAGACAGTCAGGAAGCCATAACTCCCAGCTTCCTTAAACAAGGGCATTCCATTTTCTCCTATTTGCTGGACTCCATCGGCTACCTGAGGTTGTGCAATGCCAAAGAAATCAAGAAAACCTGGTATTTGTCTTGCATTTTCTACCACAGAGGAAATTCCTCCAGCATGAGAAATACCAGTAATCACTACTGCAGTCAATGCTATAATCATTACAATACCCTGCATGAAATCCGAAGCACTTTCTGCTAAGAAACCACCTATATATGTATAAAATACAACAAATAAGGCCCCTATAATCATCACGCTGACATAACTTGTGTCAAACAACGTACTAAATAGCTTGCCTACAGTAACAAAGCAACTGGCTGCGTAAACACTGAAGAAAATCAGAATGAACAGAGCTGCTATTGTCATGATAATTTTCTTGTTCTCTTTAAATCTATTGCTTAGAAAGTCGGGAATTGTAATAGCGTCTCCAGCTTCATGAGAGTACCGACGAAGCCTTTTGGCTACCAAAAGCCAGTTCAAGTAAGTACCTATACCAAGTCCTATTGCAGTCCAAACTGCATCGCTTAAGCCAGACCAATAGGCTACCCCCGGAAGGCCCATCAAAAGCCACCCGCTCATGTCAGAGGCCTCCGCTCCCATAGCTGTGACCCAAGGTCCTAATGACCTGCCCCCTATTAGGTAATTGTCACTCTTTTCATTGGCACGTTTTGCATAGTACACGCCAATACCTACCACAACACCAATATACAGAACCATTGCAACTAGAATCTGTATCTTACCTGCATCCAATTTTTTTCCCCCTTATCCTTATTTCCATATATGTTGTTCTGATTATATATTTTACTGCATATTTATGCAAGGATATCATTGGATTTTAAAATAAACTTCCCCTTTGGTATACCCTGAATTTCTTGATTTCGTGGTTTTTCACAAAGGGGAAATATGTTTTTATTTTCTTATATCTGTTGCTGATTATTTGAATATAGCAGCAAAATTCCTACCAAATTCTACACATTGAGCGATACTATCCTCATCTGGATTCCACAAGGTTCTTATTCCATCATTTACAAGCTCCATGCCGCATTCTTCCAGTAACTTAGTAATCATTTTTGGTGATTCGCCACTCCAGCCATAGCAACCAAAGGCAGCTGCCTTTTTGTTTTTAAATTCCAAACCACGAATTTCCTCTAGAATGCCAGCAATAGAGGTAAGAATTCCTTTATTTATAGTAGGTGATCCAACCAGTATTGCCTTAGATTTGAACACTTCAGTAATGACATCATTCTTATCAGAGCGGCCTGTGTTGTAAAGCTTAACCACTACCTCAGGATCCTCAGCCCTGATGCCCTCAGCAATGGCTTCTGCCATTCGCCTAGTTCCATTCCACATGGTATCATAAATCAATGTAATCTGATTCTCTTGATAATCCTCAGCCCATTTTAGGTATTGCTCTACAATTTGAAGAGGGTTGTCCCTCCAAAGGATTCCATGGCTGGTGCAAATCATGGACACTGGTAGATTTAGACCTACAAATTCTTCTATCTTCTTTGTTACGAATTTGCTGAAAGGAGTCAAAATGTTGGCATAGTATTTTATTGCTTCTTGATAAAGCTCTGCCTGGTCCACTTGATCATTGAACATGAACTCTGTAGCATAATGCTGTCCGAAAGCATCGTTACTAAATAAAATATTGTCACCAGTCAGATAGCAAAACATAGTGTCAGGCCAATGGAGCATTCTAGCTTCCAGAAATACCAATTCTTTTGTTCCCAGGTTAATACGGTCTCCAGACTTAACCTCTACGAAATTCCAATCCTGATGATAATGGCCCTTGATAGATTTAATACCATTTTTAGTACAGTAAATCGGTGTGTCTGGAATTTCCTTCATCAATTCAGAAAGAGCACCACTGTGGTCAATCTCCCCATGGTTAGCTATTATGTAGTCGATTTTGTTTAGGTCAATTTCCTTTTTTAGATTGGCAACAAACTCTTTTGCAAAGGGTTGCCAAACCGTGTCGATTAGCGCTACCTTCTCATCACGCACCAGGTATGAGTTATAGGATGAACCTCTGTGTGTTGAATACTCCATACCATGGAATTCACGAAGCTCCCAGTCCTTCTTCCCTACCCAAGTTACACTACCATTTAACTGAATGCTCATATAATACCTCCTGTTTTATCTCTATACTATGATTTACCACATATGTACCCTATATCCTCTTATTTTATCGATTTTTTATTTTTTAGCTGTAAAAACTCCTTTTTTGTTTTGATTAGTACTCACTTGGGTAAGTATAACTATAATTATAGTATATTTTTTTACGAGTTCACTCACAATACTATTAAAGGAGGTCGGCACATGACTAAGAACAATGAAAAATCGAGGAAGAAGAAAGAGCCGGTTGAAAAACATGACACTGCTGCTTGGGCAAATATTGAAGATCAGAAACCCGTTACAGGTGTCCACCTGCCCAGCGAAGACGAAGTAGAAAACGCCAAAGAATATGTTGATGAGAACCAAAAGTAATAAGCCCTACAATAAGTTGTTCTATGGCTGATACCGTCATGGCTGATCCAACACAAAATTGAAAACCTATGACAATGAAACAATGAAAAAGAGGCAAAGAAAAAAGCTACTGCAAACTTAAACCGTTTGCAGTAGCTTTTTGGCTTTTAGCTTACCTTTCAAACCCTGCTTCAATTCTGTTAATTAACTTTTGGGCTATTTCTCTTATTCCTGAGAATAATCTGCGTCTGCCATTCGCTTGTAGCTTGCATATCTTTCCTTAGCATGCTCTTCAGCTTTTGCAAACATATCCTCTGCAACATCCGGGAAGGTAGTCTTCAAGGATGTATATCGAACCTCGGAGCTAATAAATTTCTGGAAGTCTTCCTTAGGCTCCTTAGAATCTAGCTGGAAGGGGTTCTTGCCTTCATCCTGTAATTCTGGATTGTATCGATACAGATGCCAGTAACCGGATTCTACTGCGAATTTTTCTTGGTTCATACTGGTACCCATACCTGTTCTAATTCCATGATTGATACAAGGTGAATAAGCAATAATTAAGGAAGGACCGTCGTATTTTTCTGCTTCGCTTATAGCACGGATTGTATGGTTCATATTAGCACCCATAGCAATTTGTGTTACATAAACATAGCCATAGTTCATAGCCATTGCACCTAAGTCCTTCTTACGGATCTTTTTACCGGAAGCTGCAAATTTAGCTACAGCAGCGGTAGGTGTTGACTTGGAAGACTGTCCACCAGTGTTTGAATAAACCTCTGTATCCAGTACTAGAATGTTTACATTTTCACCAGAAGCTAGAACGTGATCCAAACCACCATAACCAATATCATAAGCCCAACCGTCTCCACCGATAATCCATTGGGAAGGCTTGGTTAGATAATCCTTCTTATCAAGGATTTCAGAAATTATGTGATTACTCTTGTCGCTTTCTTTTTCAACAGCTTCTATCACCTTAGCGGAAGCATCCTTGGATTTTTCACCATCATCGCTATCATCCAGCCATTGCTTGAATGCGTTTTTGGTGTCTTCAGTAAAGTCGGAATCCAATCCTTCTTCCATAAGAGTAGCTAATTTCTCACGAATTTGCTTTGCACCAAGGAACATACCATAGCCAAACTCTGCATTGTCTTCAAATAGTGAGTTTGCCCATGCTGGACCTCTTCCTTCTTTGTTAACTGTATAAGGAATGGAGGGAGCACTTGCTCCATAAATGGAGGAACAACCAGTTGCATTGGCGATCATCATACGGTCACCATAGAGCTGGGTCAACAGCTTGATATAAGGGGTTTCACCGCAACCAGGGCATGCACCATGATACTCAAACAATGGAGTAACAAACTGGCTCCCCTTTAAGGTATTTTTGGCCATAACGCCTTCTTTATCAGTAATTGTTGTAGCAAATACAGCGTTATCATATTCTAAATCAATTTGCTCTTCTGCATCCTTCATAATAAGAGCTTTTTCTTTAGCGGGGCAGATATCAGCACAGTTACCACAGCCAGTGCAGTCTAAAGGACTAACCTGGATACGATAGTGTAATCCATCCATACCTCTTCCAACAGGCTTTTTAGTTTCAAAGCTATCTGGTGCATTTTCCAGTTCTTCATCATTTACTAGATAAGGCCTAATAACAGCATGAGGGCAAACCAATGAACACTGGTTACACTGAATACAATTGTTAATTTGCCACTCAGGTACGTTAACTGCAATACCGCGTTTTTCAAAAGCAGTTGTACCAGTAGGGAAGGTTCCGTCATGCATATTAGCTGCGATGATGGTGCTGACAGGAAGGTCGTCCCCTTCTCTTCTTTCCATAGGCCTTTGTATATTCTTGATGTAGTCTGGCTCATCTGAAACTGCATTGTCGTTATCATCCTTGGCATTTGCCCATTCTGCAGGTACATTTACCTCAACCAATGCTTCGATACCTAAGTCAACAGCTTTATGGTTCATTTCTACGATTTTGGGACCTTTTCTACCATAAGAGCTTACGATAGAATCTTTCAAATATTTAACAGCATCTTCCAGCGGAATTACATTTGCCAATTTGAAGAATGCAGACTGCATAATCATATTAATTCGATTGCCTAAGCCTACATCAGAAGCAATTTTGATTGCATCGATAACATAAAACTTTAGTTTTTTGTCTGCAATTGTCTTCTTTAGTTGAGCAGGCAACTTGTCGTTCAATTCTTTCTCAGTCCAAGGGCAGTTAAGAACGAAGGTGCCGCCTTCTTTGATTCCCTTTAAAACGTCAGTCTGATTTAAGAAGGATCTGTTATGGCAAGCAATATAATCTGCTGAATTTATTAGATAAGGGGATTTAATTGGTGTTTTACCAAAACGCAAGTGAGAAACTGTTGTTCCTCCAGACTTTTTACTATCATAGTCAAAATAACCCTGAGCGTATAGGTCAGTATGGTCACCTATAATCTTAATAGCAGATTTGTTGGCACCAACGGTACCATCAGAGCCCAGACCCCAGAACTTACAGCTGATTGTGCCTTCAGGCGTGGTATTAACATCTTCTGTTATATCTAAAGAAGTATTAGTTACATCATCTTTAATACCAATAGTGAAATTATCTTTAGGCTGTGCACTTTCCAAGTTGCGGTATACTGCAATAATCTGAGAAGGTGTAGTGTCTTTGGAACCTAGTCCATAACGTCCACCAACCACAACAGGTCTGACATCCTGTTTGTAGAACACATGAAGGATATCCTGATAGAGAGGCTCACCAAGGGAACCAGGCTCTTTAGTTCTATCCAATACAGCAATCTTCTTAACGGATTTAGGAAGAACCTTTAGGAAATGCTCTGCAGAGAAAGGACGATATAAACGAACTCGGATGGTTCCAACCTTTTCACCCTTGCTCATTAGATAGTCGATGGTTTCGTCAATAGTATCACAGACAGAACCCATTGCAATAATAACATTTTCAGCATCGGCTGCGCCATAATAATCGAAGGGCTGGTATTGTCGGCCTGTGACTTTTGCAAGCTCATCCATGTAATGGGATACAACTTCAGGAATTGCATCAAAATATTTATTGGAAGCTTCTCTTCCTTGGAAGTAAATATCGGCATTTTGTGCACTACCTTTGACAGTAGGACGATTAGGGTTGATGGAACGATTGCGGAATTCTTTAATAGCATCATAATCCACCAAGGGTTTTACATCTTC
>LFRM01374173.1_pt1 | contig 13994 bp, 10 predicted proteins | sample 618341 | NCBI WGS metagenome assembly LFRM01 (sample SAMN03654438, study PRJNA283298) | anaerobic digester metagenome | isolation source: pool of bioreactors CSTR01a, CSTR02a, and CSTR03a thermophilic anaerobic... | place: Denmark: Kgs. Lyngby | collected 2014-05-21 | reverse complement strand
GCCTTGTTGTGTAAACTCACTTTTGAATAAAGCAAGGCGGGAAAAAGCATAGCTTTGTTTCTGCAAGGGAAGCTTTGCCTCAAGTTGCCGGCGGGAAACCGCTAGCCTGGTTCGGCGGGCCAAAGTGACATGAGCCTTCCAGCGTCTTTTATCTATATGGAAACCCAACTCACACAATAGTTGCCCCAGATTTTCTTGCAGCTGAAAAACTTCTGGAGTCACTGCCAGATCCGCATAGATCAGATCGCCGTCCCTGCGTTTAAAATACCCATAACCGGCCACACGTGAACGCAATTTTTCCCGAGAAGGAAACTCAAACTCCCGCAGAGCTGCCAATAGCTGTTGCGCATCCGCCGCCTCCGTTTCTCCTAAAAAATGCAGAGTCAGATGCAAATTTTCCGCTTTGGTCAGAGATATTTTTTCGCTGTTTTGCAGCAGCAGCTGTTGCGCCTGTTCTAGTTTTTGCTGTTGCTCCGGAGCTAAAGTAGCGGCAATAAATAAACGCATATGTTAATCCTGCCATTCAGCCAGACGCCGGTCCCCTTCCAGAGACTGCAGGTCTGTTATATCCTGGCTTACTTCTAACACTCCTCGATAATTTCCCTGGGCATCCCGTAAGGCAAAATACTCAATCAGCAGTTTCTTGTTCCTGATATTGATCCAAAAACGCGCGTGGCTTTTACGTCCCGCTCTGAAAGCATCGATAATCTCGACCACCTTGTCCAAAGAATTGGGCGGATGGCAATTTTTGACCTCGCGACCAACTATTGCCGGACTGCGCGGGAAGATTCTTTGCGGGGGATTATTAAAATATAAAACTCGGTTATTTTCATCGACTACAGTAAAATCAACCGGTAAATTGTTCAGCACCAGGTTAAGTTGTTCCAGACTCATACTGCCGGTTCCGCAACTGAATTTCCCCAACGTGGTGTCCGTTTCCAACTGAGAAAAATCGATTTCTTCCACTTCTTCGCGAACATCAAAAGCTGTTGGATAAGCACGGGACTGCTGGTACATAGCCTTCCAGTCGTCCTCTGACAGTAACTTATCGGCAGCTGTATAAAGCAGACGCTCTTCCTTGAACGGCAGGCTGGCGTATAAACCAAAAAGTTGGCCCGCCATTTTATGCAGCTGCTCTGTTTTCAGACTGGCATTGCCGAAAGTCTCCAAAGCCTGCTCTAAAACTTCTTCCGCCTGGTCGTGCCAGGCCCACAGCAGAGACAATCCCGACAACGCTGCATGCTTTTGTTCCAGGGTAGGAAAGAAAATATTTTGCAAGCGTAGAAAATGAGCTTTAAACTGGCGCAGTTTCCGCATTATTTCTACAATCTCCTGATCACGTTCAGCAGATCTGTCCTGACGAAACAATGGGCGCAGATCTGACAGAAGCTCCATCATATTCTGGTTTTCCGCCCGTAATTCCTGCAGAAAAGGATCTTCCGCCCTAACCTCCGCAAAGTCATCATCACGCTGCGTAGCCAAAATAACCCGCGGTATCACTTCCATTACCTCATCGACAGCATGTCCTTGTTCAAGTATTTGCGAAAAAGCCCGGAATACTTCCAGACTGTCCAAGCCGGGAAACTTTTCATAATGCCTCTGATAAGTTTCTCTGACATCATCCCCGCGCAAAAGACATTCTATATAAGAAACGAGATTTGCAACTCTATTTTTGGATTTTTCATTTGTTTGCATTGACTAAACCACCTTAATTAATTTTTTAAATAAAAAACTGGAAGGGGCGCAACAGGACGTAAAACAAAAAATAAGTCAATTTTTTGCCCCGGGGCACCGGAACTTCCTCTGTCGTATCTGACAAAATATATTCATTATCTTGCCCCAGTTTCAAGCTATTTTCAATTATTTTACGATGATTTTCTGAAAAAATCCTGGTGAACTCGGGACAGTCTATTACCAGCATTGTTTCTGTATCCAGGTAGATGCTGCGGGAGTCTAAATTAAAGCTACCCACAACAGAGATACTTTTATCCAGAACAACAGACTTGCCGTGGATAGAATCCTCATTCTGAAATTCATATATTTTTATACCGGTTTTGAGGAATTTTTTTCTTTGGTAATAATAATTAGGATAAGCCGGAGCATTCTTTGCCGAAGCATAAGAATTGGTCAGATAATATACGTCGATACGTGCTGCTGTTTCTTTCAGAACTTTCAACAAAGGCGGTGTAGCGGTCGCATAAGGTGTTTGGATAAAAAGACTTTTTTCTGCCTGAGAAGCAAGTATTGCCAGATCCTGAATCACCCAGGGATCCTTGCGCCAGCTGGTCAGCGGATTGTGCAAGAGCATGATTCTGTTGGGACGGATCATATCCTGTGCAAAATCAGAAATATTTTCCTGATAAAACTCAGGATGTTCTGCTGCGAATTCAGCAGCAATAGTGTGAATATCGTCAACTATTCTCGACTTGGTCAGACGCCGTCTTGCTTTTTTAGTCGACTTCTTCTCCCACAAAAGATTATTGTAGGCTGTAATTGCATCAACTATGCTGGTACCGGCAGCACTTCCTTGATCACGCTTCATGAGGACATCCCAGTCATACTTGTTGGAAAGTGGCGGTTCAGCCAGGCCAAAGTAACTCGTCTCAATATTGCGTCCGCCCAAAAGTGCATATTTTTGATCTACGATCATGAATTTATCATGCATGGNNTATCATGCATGGCTTCATTCCATGTCCAGGGCTTTAAAATATTTATCGGATTGTAGCGGGCAATTTTAATTTGTGGATGCTGGGCCAAAACTCTCATGATTCCATACAAAAGAGTTTTCATCTTGGCATCAAGCAGGATACGTACTTTTACGCCTCTGTCGGCTGCCCGCAACACTTCTGAAAGAAAAGCCATGCCACATGCAGTGTTGGACAAAGAAAAATAAGTGACATCAAGACTTTCCTGGGCAGCTCTGACCAGAGCTATGCGCACAGAAAGAGCATCTGCCGGATCAGCAATTATTTTGACCTGATCGGGTACATCTTTCTTCCTTTTATCTTCCCATTCTTTTTTTAAGCGAAAAGTTGAAGTCGGACGCGTCTTTTTACGTGGACGAATAGCAAAAGAAAAAACTCCGGTTAGTAAAAAGTAGAAAAGATAAATTGTTAACAATCCGCCACCGGAAATAAGAACAATTTTCTCAGTCATACCTTACCTTTTGAAACATTCAAAATCCTCTCTGTTATAGAAAAGTGACTTTTTATATACTAGCATTTTTTATATATACAATTTTTGCCTTATACTAAGAGTCTATGTGTAAAAGATGGTTAGGACAGAAAGTTAATGACTGAAAAAGACGAGAAAAAAAAGTCGGACAAACCCTTTACCTCGCAAATAAATGATCTGCAAAAAAAGCTGGTCGATTACTCGGAAGATAAGAATTGGATTCAAGCCTGGAAAAGCCGTCTGCAACGTTTTTTCGCACTAAAAGTGGGGGTCAAATCAGCCGCCTCCGCCTTTTATCTGCTTTTTTCTCTTTTTCCATTAATCATTTTTGTGTTCAGCTTGCTGGAACTTTTAGATCCGGGCCTGGCAGCGCGGTTTGAATCAGCTCTTCCTCAGCTGGATGTCTTGGTTCCGGATGCTGTTTTAGATGTGTTGCAAAATTTCCTGGATTCTGTAAGCCGTACTACCGGCGTGTCAGTGATTTCCGTTACCGCCCTGGGTTTGCTTTGGGCAGCATCGCGCGGTGTTGGCAGTATAGTTGCTTCACTAAATATAATTTACCATGCAGAATCTAAATATAATTTTCTGCTGCGACGTTTGTTGGGAATTATTGCCATATTTGCCTCCAGTATTTTATTGATCGTCATATTGCTGGTACTGGCTTTCAACCGTCTGGCAATAAACTACCTGCAAAAATTTATCACTCTTCCTGATTTTATCTTTCAGGATCAGTTTGACATATTTGCAAACCTGGCAGCCTTACTTATTCTCACCTTAATTTTTACAGCTATTTTTACTATTTTAAAAAGACAGCGCAGCTATTTCCGTCATACTCTTGTCGCTTCTGTGATCACTGCCCTGGGCTGGATTATCATTTCCTACGGCTTATCCCTTTTTATTTCCAACCAGTCAAATTACTATTTGATGTATGGCAGCATCACAGGTATTATATTTTTGATGCTTTGGCTTTACCTTGCCGTTTACATAGTTATGATTGGAGCGTTTATTCATGCTGAAATGATCAAAAAATATCCTCGTCCCGCTAAAACCAATGAGAAATAGTAGAAACAAGCAGAGTCATTAGAAATTATTCGTGCAATTCTAACAACAGACGCCAGCAGCCTTTATAGATTGTTAAAATCGTGTTAGATTGTCGACGGAGTTTTATTTTATATTTATATTTTTGGGATGATATTTTCGGACTTTTTTAGAGTGGTGATAATAATTTAATGAACTATTTAAATATTTTGCAGTTAATTGGCGGCCTCAGTTTATTTCTCTTTGGTATGCAACTACTAAGCGACGGACTAACATCTGTTTCAGGCGGCCGGATGGAACAGCTGTTGGGAAAATTCTGCAACTCGAAGAGTAAAGGCGTTTTGCTCGGCTCAGCTGTTACTGCTGTTATTCAATCTTCTTCCGCAACCACTGTAATGGTAGTGGCTTTGGTAAATTCAGGGGTAATGTTGCTGCGGCAGGCAGTGCCCGTTATTATGGGCGCCAATATCGGCACCACAATTACCAGCTGGCTACTCAGCATGACGAGCATCTCGGGTGACAGCTTTTTGATTAACATGCTAAAGCCCAGCTCTTTCACTCCTATTCTGGCGGCGATCGGCATTGTTATATTGTTTAGAGCCAAAACTGAGGTTCAGAAATATAAGGCTTATGCACTGCTAGGTTTCTCGGTGCTGATGTTTGGCATGAACCTGATGTCCGGTGCAGTCGCTCCGCTTCAGTATGAGCCGGGCTTTATAAACATCTTCCAGATGTTCAGCAATCCTTTGTTAGGTGTTCTGATCGGAGCAGTGGCAACTGCTCTGCTGCAGTCATCTTCAGCTGCAATGGGTATCTTGATGGCACTTTCTTCAACCGGCGTTATACCTTTCTCAGCAGCCTTACCGATAATTATGGGACAAAATATCGGAACTTGTATCACTGCTGTCCTCGCAGCTATTGGAACAAATCGCAACGGCAGAAGAGTTGCCGTTGTACATCTTAGCTTCAACACAATCGGAACGATAATTTTCATAGGACTTTTTTACTTAATTAACTCAATCAGGCCTTTTCCCTTTATGGACAACACAGTAACTTCAATTATGCTGGCCATAGTTCATACTGCTTTTAATATTTTCACTACTGTAATTTTACTGCCCTTCTCAGAACAGTTAATCAAGCTGTCCCGAAGAATTGTCCGGGTAACAGAAAGCGAACTTCAGGAGCTGGAAGAAGATGCACAGTTAAAGTTGCTGGATCCGCGTTTTCTGGAGCGTCCCGGTTTTGCTTTAGAACAAGCCGGCAAAGTCACTTATTCGATGTTGGAAATAGCGAATAATGGTATGAATCTGGCCCTAGACCTACTAATTTCCTATAGTGACGAAGGTTACCGCCGGGTAGAAAAGCGAGAACGGCTGGCAGATGAATATGAAGATGCTTTATCTGAATATCTGGTGAGAATATCTTCGGGCAAACTGCTGGAACGCGGAGGTCAAAAGCTAACTATTTTGATGCATGCGATAAATGATATTGAGCGCATTAGTGATCATTCGATTAATCTTTCGGATCTGGCCCGGAAGAACGTAGGCGAAATAACTGATTTCTCTTCCGAAGCCAAAGAAGAACTTGAAATTTACAGCTCGGCCGTAAGAGACATTTTGCAGAGAACTCTGAAAGCGTTTGACAATTTAGATGCTGCTCATGCTTTTACAATAGAGCCGCTGGAAGATCGCGTTGATGAACTAAATAAAAGCTTTACCAGTAATCATATAGAACGTCTCAAGCAAGGAGCTTGCAACGTTGAGCATGGATTCATCCTGACCGAAATTTATAATATACTGGAATGGGTATCCGACCACTGTTCCAATATTGGTATATATATCATGCAGTTTGAGCAGGAAGACACCTTGCGTGTTCATGATTATGCACACTCCCTTGATCGGACAGACAGCAAATATGAGGAAATGTATAATTTTTACGTCAAAAAATATCCTATTAAATATGGAAAAAATAGCGACAGCGAGGATATCTCATCTGTAATTGAAGCAGTTTCTGATCTGGAATAGAAGGTATTTTTAAAATACTAAAAATAAAAAGCCGGCATCACACGATCGCACCGGCTTTTTTATTTTATCTCAAAAACTATTCTGTTAAATCTATAGCCCATTCACCGGCCTTTAAAATCGGAACAGCCGTGTTATCAGCAAGATATCCTGTTACATTCAATTCCGGACCACCCACCATAAAGTCAAGATGGATCATTGAGTCATTAAAACCAAGAGCGGCCCTTTCTTCCTTAGTCATATTTTCACCGCCCTGAACCGCTTCAGCATAGGCTTTTCCCAAAGCAAAGTGACAAGAAGCGTTTTCATCAAACAGAGTGGATTTGAAGATGATTCCCATCTGTGAAATAGGAGATGAGTTCGGAACCAGTGCAATCTCGCCCAACCTCTTTGCGCCCTGATCCATGTTGATCTGAGTTTCGAGCACATCGCCATTTTTCCCGGCATAAAAGTCTACCAGCTCGCCGTCTTTAAATTCAAAGCTAAAGTCTTCCACCAGCTTTCCCGAGATAGCCAAAGGCATGGTGGATTTCAAAAAACCCTCTGCTTTGTTTGCGTGTGGCGTAGTAAAAATCTCTTCTGTTGGCATATTAGCCATATACCGAATTCCGTCAGGTGTTACCGAAGAGCCGCCGATCCAGTTATGCTTATCGGCCAATCCGACCTTAAAGTCTGTACCCGGTGCCTGATAGTGCAAGTAATCAAAACGCTGTTGGTTCAGCCAATTTTCATAAGTCTTCAATTTAGCATCGTGCTCGGCCCAGGCCTCAACTGCATCTTTATCATCGCTGATACGGCACGCGGCGAATATTTTTTCCCAAAGCTGTTCCAGTGCTTTTTCTGCCGAAAGTTCAGGAAAAAGAGACTGTGCCCAAAGCTCTGATGCCGCTGCAGCCACCACCCATTTAATTTCACCGCTATCCATATATTTCATAATCGGTTCCATAGCGGTATTACTTGCAATGCTGTGGCGGCGCAGACGATCAGGTTCCACATTTTGAAAAAGATCGAGCCGTGGTGCTGTTACTGAGATACGGTGGTATTTTTTCTGCATATGCTGCTCAGCATACTTGACTTTGAACTCAGGAAAATGATCGAAAATTTCATCTTTGGCTTTTTCAAAACGGCTTAAAGCCATGTCTTTATCAGAGATAATGATGTCAACATCCGCTGCCCCTGCCTGCCAGCAGCAACCAACTATTTCCCGTGCCAGCTCCAGGCTGTCTGTGTCTGTGTTTACTACAACGTTGTCGCCATCTTGAGCGTTAATCCCGATATGCACAATAGCTTCGGCGTATTTTTTTAGTTTTTCCTTATGCATAAGTCACCCCTTAGAAGATATTTTATTTATTAGTGTATCATGAGCCCGTTTTATCTGATTTTTCGCAAAAATGCTTGCCAGAACACAGATTGTCCATTTATAATGATCATGTATAACAATATCCATAACTTAATAGTGAATTAGAGGTGCGGTAAATGGGTAAACTGCTTTGAAATCCGGGATCGGATAAAGCCGTTGAAGTATTTGTCGCCGAAGAGATGAGCCGGGATCCTCCGTCTTGTTTCTGGGGAAACGGACCAAGGACGTTTCACTGTCATGCATTGCATGGAGCGCTATGTGTTTTAGTCGACACATAGCGTTATTTATTTTCAGGAGGAATAACAATGGAAGAAGTAATGATCCGCTTAAGAATGAGCAGCGCAGATGCCTACTACGGGGGCGGTCTGGTGGATGGTGCCCGTATAACCCAATTATTTGGTGACGTAGCTACCGAATTATTGATTCGCAGAGATGGAGATGAAGGACTATTTGTCGCTTATGATTCGGTTGAATTCACGGCGCCGGTTTACGCGGGTGACTATATCGAAGCAAAAGGGCGCATTGTGTCTGAAGGTAATACTTCGCGCAAGATGTCTTTTGAAGCTTACAAAGTAATCAAACCGCGTCCCGATGTTTCCGACTCAGCTGCAGAAGTTCTGGACACCCCGATCCTGGTTTGTATGGCCAGCGGTACATGTGTTGTACCTTCGGACAAACAGCGTAACAACTAATTAAACAGGAGATTTCAATGAGAAAAGAACTAGCTAACAAAGTTATTATCACAGCGGCTATCAGTGGCGCAGAAGTTACTCAGGAGATAAATCCCAACGTTCCATATACAGTAGAGGAATTTGTCAGAGAAGCCAAATCCGCAGTAGACGCCGGTGCTTCTGTAATCCATCTACATGTACGTGAGGATGACGGCACACCAACTCAAGACCGCGATCGTTTTGCAGAAATAATAAATGCTATTGAAACCGAGTGCCCCGATGTTATTATTCAGCCTTCCACGGGTGGTGCAACCGGAATGACGTCAGAAGAACGGTTGCAACCAACCGAACTTAACCCCGAAATGGCCAGCTTAGATTGCGGTACCCTCAATTTTGGCGGCGACGAAATTTTCATCAACACTGAAAACATGATTATTGAATTTGCTGCACGCATGCGCGAACGCAATATTATGCCGGAGCTGGAATGTTTTGATAAAAGCATGATTGATATGGCTCTGCGTCTCCACAAACAAGGTCATATTGATGCACCTTTGCATTTCAATCTGGTTTTGGGAGTCAATGGCGGCATCAGCGCCACACCGCGTGATTTACTTTTCCTGGTCGAATCTTTGCCTGAAAACTCTACCTTTACTGTTTCCGCTATGGGCAGGCACCAGCTGACTCTTAATGTAATGAGCATGCTGTTGGGCGGACACGTGCGCACCGGTTTTGAGGATAACCTCATGCTGGATCGTGGCGTTTTGGCCGAAAGCAATGGCGTACTGGTGGAACGCCTGGTCCGTATCGCTGATGAATTAAACCTGGAAATCGCTACACCGGATGAAGCCCGTGAAATTATGGGCCTGCCTTTGAGAAATAAATAGGGAGGAAAACTTATATGGCAATGGGGAATAAATATGGCAGCCACCGTGTGATCGAACCTAAGGGTTTATTACCGCAAGCAGCTCAGAAAATCGACAATACAATGGAAATTTACGACAACGAAATCCTTATTGATGTCACGGCGTTAAATATAGACTCTGCCAGTTTTCACCAGCTCTGGGATGAGGCGCAGGCAGACGAAGAAAAGCTCAAAGCGAAAATCATCGAGATTGTTAATGAGCGCGGGAAAATGCAGAATCCCGTCACCGGTTCCGGCGGTATGTTGATGGGTGGTATAGCAGAAATCGGTTCAGCCCTCAGTGCGCGCGATTTAGCTGTGGGCGATCGTATCGCCACCTTAGTCTCTCTTTCCCTGACGCCGCTGAAGATTGAAGAAATCACAGCTGTGCATCCCGAGATCGAACGAGTTGAGATCAAAGGCCAGGCCATTCTTTTCGAGAGCGGTATCTATGCAAAGCTGCCGGCCGATATGAGCGAAAATCTGGCTTTGGCTGCTCTGGATGTCTGCGGTGCTCCCGCCCAGACTGCGCATATAGTCAACGCCAATGATTCAGTCCTGATCCTGGGAGCTGGCGGCAAGAGCGGTATGCTCTGCGCGTATGAAGCTATGCGCCGCGTCGGACCCTGCGGTAAAGTTGTCGGCATGAGTCGCAATGACCGGCCGCAAAGCACTTTGCTGGAGAATAATCTGGTGGATGAATTTTTCATCGCAGATGCACGTAATCCGGTGGAAGTTATGGAAAAGGCTCTCTCCTGTAATAACGGCGAAGAATATGATGTCTGCATCAACGTAGTCAACATTGAAGGCAGCGAAATGTCTTCGATCCTACCTGTGCGCGAAGGCGGTCTGGTTTACTTTTTCAGCATGGCGACCAGCTTTACCCGTGCAGCACTTGGTGCCGAAGGAATAGGCAAAGATTTAACTATGATGGTCGGAAACGGCTACAGTAAAAACCATGCCGAGATCACTTTGGATATCCTGCGTCAGAGCGACGCCCTGCGCAAGATTTTTGAGGAAAATTATTTGTAGAAATATCTGCAAATAGAAAGGATACTCCGTGAAAGCTGAAGATAAATATATTAATAAAAAAGGTCAGACCAGAAGGCAGGAACTCTTTGCTGATGTTACTGATGAACAGTGGAATGACTGGCACTGGCAGGTTCGCAATCGTATTACTACAATAGATGATCTGCAAAAGTATCTGCCTCTGGACGAACAGGCGACCACAGGTGTGGAGAAAGCTCTGGAACACTTCCGCATGGCCATCACACCTTATTATCTGACATTGATTGATCCGGATGACCCCTTTGATCCTGTGCGGCTGCAGGCTGTTCCCAGTTATATGGAAGCCGTGCACAAAGAGGAAGATTTGCTAGATCCTTTGGAGGAAGACGCTGATTCACCGGTTCCCGGTTTAACTCACCGCTATCCGGACCGCGTGCTTTTTTTAATTACCGACATGTGCTCCATGTACTGTCGCCACTGCACCAGAAGACGTCTGGCAGGGCAAAAGGACGGTGCGCGCAGCATCAGCGACATTGATGCCTGCATTGATTATATCCGCAGCAAGCCTATGATCAGAGATATAGTGCTTTCGGGCGGAGACTCTTTGCTGATGGATGAGGATCGCCTGGAATACATCATTAAAAATTTGCGCGAAATCGATCATGTGGAAATCATTCGTATTGGCACACGCACGCCGGTGGTTATGCCGCAGCGTATTACACCGCAGCTGTGCGATATGCTGAAAAAATACCACCCGATCTGGCTTAACACCCATTTCAATCATCCGCAGGAAATTACTGAAGAAAGCCGCGGAGCCTGTGAATTGCTGTTAAATGCAGGTATTCCGGTGGGCAATCAGTCCGTACTACTGCGCGGGGTCAATGATTGTGTGCACGTGCAGCGAAAACTCGTTAACGCTCTGGTTTATATTCGCGTACGTCCTTACTATCTGTACCAGTGCGACCTGTCACTCGGAATCAGCCATTTCCGTACCCCGGTCAGCAAAGGAATTGAAATTATTGAAGGCTTGCGCGGTCACACCACTGGTTTCGCTGTTCCTACCTATGTGGTGGATGCTCCGGGCGGCGGCGGCAAAATTCCGGTCGGTCCCAATTATGTGATCTCGCAAAATCCTGATCACACGGTTTTACGTAACTACGAGGGCTTGATTACAAGTTATAAAGAGCCGACTGATTATTCAGCGGATTGCCATTGTCCGGTCTGCCGCGGCGAAAAAAGAGTCGAGCATATTGGTGTTTCGCGTCTTTTGTCCGGCCAGGATCTGAATATCGTTCCCACTAAATTGCTGCGGAAAGAAAAAATCGAGGAAGGCGTTACGTACGAATAAGTGAAAAAACCTTCTGCTGCTGAACTTATCGCTCTGGGTGGCTTGGATGACTTGCAATCTCTGGCTATTATCGGCTTGTCCAAAAATGCCGGTAAAACTACCAGCCTCAATCATTTGATCCAGGCCTGGATCGAAGAAAAGAAAAATCGTCCTCTGGCGCTGACTTCAGTAGGTCGTGATGGTGAAGCGGTAGATATTGTTTCCGGCATCTGCAAACCGCGTATTTATTTGCCAAAAGGCCATCTGCTGGCTACATCAGCGGCTTCACTGCGGCACTGTGACGCCTTGCTGGATATTCGCGAGCTGAGCGGTATCCGCTCTGCGTTGGGCGAGATTGTCATAGGCAGAACTTTAAGCGACGGTTACGTTGAATTGGCCGGTCCTTCACACGCAACTGAACTGAAACGTTGCGAAAAACTTCTACGTGCGGAGGAACCGGACTGTCTCTTTATAGTAGACGGGGCTCTTTCACGCCGCTCACCGGCCGGCGGCGGCATTACTGAAGCTGTTGTTCTTGCAGTTTCATACGGACAATCGGCTTCTGCCACTGTCTTGCTGGAGCGCATAAAGCACGCTGTCAAGTTGCTAACACTGCCTAGCGTGGCTGCTGCGGATGGAGAGTTGATCAATGCGGCAATATCTGAGGAAGACAATCTACGCGCTTTGGCACTGAGTGAAAATGGTCAGCTGCGTGTTCTCACTGCGAAAAGCCTCCTGGGCAAGGCCGAGCGCATACTTGATTTTTATCGTGTCAGTGATCGACTGCTATTTTTACGCGGAGCAATTACAGAGGCTTTAATAGCCGAGGTTTTGAAACTGACTAATCTGCAACAACTGCAATTAGTAGTTGAAGACGGCAGTCGGTTTTTTATAGAAAAAAACACAGTAAAAAAGCTGGAGGCGGCCGAAGTCGAACTGAAAGTTCTGCACTCACTATCCCTGCGGTTCCTTACATTTAATCCGCATATAGATGACGGCAGCCCTGTAGATAATCCCGGTATTATGGATGAATTGCAGCAAGCTGTGACTGTTCCGGTCTATGATTTGGGACCAACGCTAGTCTGATTTTTTAGGAGGAAGAATAACTTTGTGATTTGCTCAGATGGAGAAAAAAAACGGCTCGGACTCGATCAGGTTTTGGCGGCTTGCGTCTGTCGTTCGCCACAGGGTCGCGCCCTGAAGAAACGCAAGGAATTTTACGGGCCGTCAGAGCAAAACGAATTGCGCACGGAGTTACGCGCGATTGCTACTATTCGTGCATCTTTTAGCGAGCTATCACAGGAATGGCGTTCTCTTGAAAGTATTTTGGGCCGTTTTCGCAATATTGAGGGGACTGTGCGTGGCATTGAAAACGGGCGTCTGCTCGATGAAAGGGAATTGTTCGAGCTTAAGCGCTGCTTGTCACTTCTGCGCCAGCTGACGGAATTACAGAATGCACTCGCAGCTGCTCAGATCGAGATTAAGGCGCAAGGATCTGCTGAAGCACTGCTTAATCCCGCAAGCGGGCCGTCCAAAGGCTTCCACATCTACAGTTCTTATTCTGATCAGCTGAGTTCAGTCAGGCACCGCAAGCATCTCCTGGAAGCCCAAATTTCGCGGTCTCAGGGCGAAGAAAGACGGAAACTGCTGGCTCAACGCTCCCTGCTGGTGACTGAAGAACGGGAGGAAGAAACCAGGCAAATTCGTCGACTGGTCGCAGAGCTACAGGCCCATGTTGAACTTTTGCAAAAAAATCTGAAATCTGTTGCCAGACTGGATTTTCGCCTGGCCAAGGCCAGACTGGCTGAAAGCTGGCAGGCGCCTCTGCCTGAGATTTCTGCCGGTAGTCAACCTGCCGTAATTGTGAACGCCTGGCATCCTGTGCTACGCGAAAATCTGGAGGTCACGGGTAGCAAGTTTACCCGTCAATCAATCACATTGGAGAAAGGCTCTACTGTAATCAGCGGCCTCAATATGGGAGGAAAATCGGTGGCACTGGAGACTTTTCTGTTCTGCCTGTATCTGCTGCAACTGGGATATTTTCCGCCCTGCGAGCAAATCAGCACACCGCTTTTCGATTTTTTCATCTATATGGCTGAAAACCCTGGTAGCGCGGTTGCAGGACTGTCTTCTTTCGGCATGGAAGCCGCCCGCCTGCGGGAATACTTCCGTCTGATAGATAAAGGACGAGCTCTGATCGTAATGGACGAGCCTTGTCGCGGTACCAATCCGCATGAGGCAACAGCCATTGTCAGGGCAATTTGCCAAATCTACGCCGAAACAGATTCCAGTCTCCTGGTGGCGACTCATTACGAAGTCCCAACCGGAAAAAGCATTTATCATTACCAAATCCGTGGCCTTGGCGACTTGTCAGCGGAAGAAGAGACTCAACTTGCAGTCAGCAGAGAAGATTCAGGTGCAGAGAGAACATCAGATGAAGACAATCTTTTGAGCGCGGCTTGTGGTTATGACCTAGAAGATCTGGAAGCAGTCA
>LFRM01229147.1_pt1 | contig 13996 bp, 12 predicted proteins | sample 618341 | NCBI WGS metagenome assembly LFRM01 (sample SAMN03654438, study PRJNA283298) | anaerobic digester metagenome | isolation source: pool of bioreactors CSTR01a, CSTR02a, and CSTR03a thermophilic anaerobic... | place: Denmark: Kgs. Lyngby | collected 2014-05-21 | reverse complement strand
ACTTAGAAGGAAGTACAACCTCAAACTTAAATAATTATGGAATTGTTAGTGAAGGTGGAAATTACTTTTTAGATGTAGTTGGTAGTATTGTTAAAGGTGCAACCGGCTCTAAAGCTCACCAAGATTCAAGAATTTTAACAATTAGTGATAATCAAAGTGCAACCGTCTTGCCCCAACTATTAATTGATGAAAATGATGTTGAAGCAAGTCATGCCGCAACCGTTGGTCAAATTGATGAAATGCAATTATATTATATGCAATCAAGAGGACTCTCGGAAATGGAGTCAATGGCACTTTTAATGAGTGGCTATTTAATGCCAATTGCGCGCGCAATTACAGATGAAACCTTAAGTCTTCATGTTGAAGAACTAATTAATAGTAAGGTGAGTGAAATATGTTCTCAGACAAAGAAGTAGCAAAAATACGCGAAGACTTTCCAATGTTTAAAAACAGTCCAAAAGTCTTTTTAGATAACGCGGCAACTACTTTTAAACCACAGAGTGTTATTGATGGTGTTGTTCACTACTATACGCATACAAGTGTTAATATTGGCCGTGGAGATTATATGATGGCCTATCATACAGAACAACAAGTAGAAAACACAAGATCCTTGGTCGCAGATTTTATCAATGCAAATCCCAAAGAAGTAATTTTTACCTCAGGTGCCAGTGAAAGTTTAAACTTAGTCGCCAATGCTTATGGCCGCCAACACTTAAAAACTGGCGATGTTATTTTGATGACTAAGGGTGAACACGCAAGTAATATTTTACCATGGTTTAAAGTTGCGAAAATGACGGGGGCGATTGTTGAGTATGTAGACTTGGACGATGAAGGAAGTTTGAGTGTTACAAACTTTAAAAAAGCTATGCACAACAAGGTAAAAGTCGTAGCGATTGCCCATGTTACAAATGTTTTAGGTAATATTATTCCAATTAAAGAAATTACTAAAATAGCCCACGGGTATCAGGCAATTGTTTCTGTCGATGGTGCTCAATCAGTACCACATTTTGTAACTGATGTAAAAGACTTAGATGTCGACTTTTTAGCCTTTTCAGCCCATAAGATGTTAGGGCCAACTGGGGTTGGAGTTTTATATGGTAAGTATGAAATTTTAGAATCAATGGAAACCTTTTATGAAGGTGGCGGAAGCAATTCACGTTATGATATTTGTGGTAATGTTTCCTACCGTAAACCACCTCATAAATTTGAAGCTGGAACAATGGCCATCGAAGGAATTATTGGTTTTGGAAAAGCGATTGAATATTTAAATAAGTTGGGTATGAAAAATATCGAAGACTATGAACAAGACTTATTAAAATATATGTTAAAAGAGCTAAATAAATTAGATAATATTGAAGTATATAATCCCCATGCAGATAGTGGTATTATTGCCTTTAATGTTAAAGGTGTCTTTTCACAAGATGCTGCGACATATTTAGATAGCCAAGGGGTGATGGTAAGATCTGGTCACCACTGTTCTAAGATTATCGAAGATATTATTGAAGCTTCCGATACAATTAGAGCAAGTATTTATTTCTATAATACCAAGGCTGATATTGACCATTTAGTAAAAGCCCTAAAAACAACCACAGTTGAAAACTGTGTCGGATTATTTATTTAAAGGAGTGATTTAATGAAAGATATGCTAAAAGATCCAATGATAGTTAGACAAATGATTATGGATCATTACCAATACCCTAGAAATCACCAACTTTTAGATAAAGGTGAGTTTTTAGAAAAACACATGGACAGTGAGTCTTGTATTGATGATATAAAGGTTCAAATGGTAGTTAAGGATAATATTATCAAAGACATCAGATTTGATGGTATTGCCTGTACAATATCTACTGCCTCAACCTCAATAATGACTGAATTATTAATGGATAAAACATTAGAACAAGCACAGTTAATAATTAATGAATATAATAAGATGATTAATGATGTCGACTATGATGAAGATTTACTAGAAAGCGCAATCGTGTTTTCAAATGTTAACAAACAAGCTAATCGAATTAATTGTGCGACCATAGGCTGGGAAGCCGCAGAATTTTTAATAGAGAAGAGTAGTGATGACAATGTCAAATAACGATAAAGAACTACTTCCACAAGGTGATTATAAATTTGGATTTCAAGATAAGGATGTTTCTGTCTTTAAGACTAAACAAGGCTTAAGTGAAGAGACAGTTAGAGAAATAAGTAAGATTAAAAATGAACCAGAGTGGATGTTAGATTATAGATTAAAAGCATTTAAGCATTTTAATGACAGCCCAATGCAAGATTGGGGTCCAGATTTAAGTCATATTGATTTTAATGACTATACATACTATGTTCGACCAAGTGATCGAGTTGAAAGAAGTTGGGATGATGTTCCCCAGACAATTAAAGATACCTTTGAAAAACTTGGAATTCCAGAAGATGAAAGAAAGTTTTTAGCAGGTGTTGCAACGCAGTATGACTCAGAAGTGGTTTATAGCAGTATGCTTAAAGAAGTTGAAGAAAAAGGTGTTATCTTTTTAGATACAGATACTGCCTTACGTGAACACCCAGAATTATTTATAAAATATTTTAATTCAGTCGTACCATATAATGACAATAAGTTTTCAGCGTTAAACAGTGCCGTTTGGTCAGGTGGATCCTTTATTTATATTCCAAAAGGAGTTAAACTTGATAAACCACTACAATCATACTTTAGAATTAATAGCGAGCGAATGGGACAGTTTGAAAGAACCTTGATTATTGTTGATGAAGGAGCCGATGTTCACTATGTGGAAGGCTGTACAGCCCCAATCTACTCACTTGATTCCCTCCATGCTGCGGTGGTTGAAATTGTTGTTTTAGAAGGCGGAAAATGTCGCTATTCAACAGTTCAAAACTGGTCAGGCAATATCTTAAACTTAGTTACAAAAAGAGCTAAGGTTTTTGCCCATGGTCAAATGGAGTGGGTAGATGGGAATATTGGGTCATCAATTAACATGAAATATCCAACTTGTGTTTTAGCTGGGGAATATGCAAAAGGCTTAACGATTGCAATAGCAGTAGCTGGCAAAAACCAAATTCAAGACTCAGGTGCCAAGATGATTCATTTAGCCCCAAACACGAGCAGTACAATTATATCCAAGAGTATTGGAAGAAACGGCGGCGAAGCAAATTACCGCGGTAAAATTTATATTGGTGAAAAGGCCTATGGTAGCAAGTCAAAAATTGAATGTGACACACTACTTTTAGACCATTTATCAAAAAGTGATACAATCCCAGTAAATGTTAACAAAAATAATAGTTCATATATTGAACATGAAGCGTCTGTATCAAAAATTTCTGAACAACAACTATTTTACTTAATGAGTAGGGGTTTAGACGAAGAGCAAGCGACAGAACTTATTATAATGGGCTTTATTGAGCCATTTACCCGCGAGCTTCCAATGGAATATGCAGTCGAGTTAAATCAATTAATGAAACTTGAAATGGAGGGTTCAATTGGATAAAAGAGTAGTAAGAGCACACACACTAGATAAACGCCGCAAAATAACTTTCAAAAGAAGAAACGCCAAAAGTTTAAAAATTATGGAACAGTTACTAGAACTTTTAGAAGGTCATAAAAACATTGGCATTTATCTTAGCTTAAAAGATGAAGTTAATACGACAGATTACTTAGACCACTTTTTTGAAAACTTTGAAAGTGTTAGTACAAGTGTCATCGAAGATGAACAGTTAGTTTTTTATAAAATTAAAAGTATTAGAGAATTAAAACCTGGCTACATGGGGGTTTTACAACCACCTACAACCGATCTGACTCTAAAAGATGAAATGGATGTTATTATTGTTCCAGTTGTTGGCTTTGATCGCCAAAACAATCGAATTGGTTATGGAAAAGGCTTCTATGATCGCTATTTAAGTGATTATAAACATAAAACAATTGGTTTAGCCTTTGATGAACAAGAATACCGTCATATTCCACATGATGAAAATGATGTGGCCTTAGATTATATTGTTACTGAGACCAGAATTTTTAAAAAGTAAGCAAAAACTGTGGCCCTGGTCACAGTTTTTATTAAAGTGTTTTAAATGCTATGCTATAGATTGTATAATTGGAGGAAAACATGATAGATAATATTGAAAACTTTAGAAGAGTAAAAGCTAAAAGTGTTGTTAATGATAATGAAAAAGAAATATACTTACTCCGTGGGGGTCCTTTAGATAAAATTGATCACCATGATATTTCAGTTTTAAAAGATAAATATAATCTTAAGACAATCATCGACTTTAGAAGTAAGGAAGAAGTAGAAAGTGCAAAAAACATTACAATTTCAGGAGTTGAATATTTTAACCTTGACATCTTAGATCCAAAAAAGAGTATCTCAAAAAATCCGATGGAATTTTTAAAACAATACGAACTAGACCATGACTTGAGTTTTATGGAAATTCTTTATACAGAATTTGTCCTAAATGATTATTCCAAAGCTAATTATCGTGATTTTTTAGAAGTAGTAGCTAAGTCAAAGGGAAGTGTTTATTTTCACTGTACAGCCGGCAAAGATCGCACAGGCTTTGCGGCAATGTTACTTTTAGAAATCTTAGGTGCTAGTCATGAGGACATTTTTTTAGATTATCTAAAAACTAATAGTATGACAAAGCTTGACTATAAATATAATTTAAAAGATTTAAGAACTTACTATGACTATGAAATCGATGATGACCTATTAAAAGATTTAATTGGTGTAAAAAAGGAATACTTAGATAAATCATTAAATTTAATACATAAAGATTACAGTAGTGTTTTGGATTTTATAACTACAGGCTTAGGTGTTAGTGAGCTTACTCTAGAGACAATTAGATCCAAATACAAAGTTTAAGCAAATCCTATTATAAAAGAATTTGGTTAATTGTGAAAAAAGTTCATTTAGTGTAGCCAGTAACATAATTAGTCGTAAATTGCTTGGTATTATATATACATAAGTCAGAGATGACTTATATATTAAGTCATTCCCTAATAAATCCCTAATATGACTTAAAAATAATTCTATCCCCTTAATAATATAAATACGAAAAAAGACACCCCATAATCATGTGTCTTTTTTTTATTAGGTATAATTTTAAATTAAAAGTTATTTAAGTGTAGTCAATAACATAATTAACCGTAAATTGTTTGATAATATGTATACATAAGTCAGAGATGGCTTATACATTAAGTCATTCCCTAATAAATCCCTAATGTGACTTAATAAAATTTTATCCCCTTAATAATATAAATACGAAAAAAGACACCCCATAATAGGTGTCTTTTTTTTATACAAGTTTTCCTTGAAAAGAATTTCTTAAGACTAATTTTTTTTGAATATCATTTAAGACAACAAATTTCTTTAAGGTCCATTTCGGAACAATTAGCTTATCTTTTTGAGCATCACCCGTTAAACGCTGGATTACAATATTTTTAGGAATTACTTCAAGTTGGCTAGCTACGATACTAACATAGTCATCTTTACTAAGAATATTAAAAGGTGATTTTAAATAATCTTGGCCAAGCTTTGAATCTTTAAGTAAGTGTAACATGTGGATTTTTACGGCATGAATTGGCAGTTTTCCTACCGTTTTAGCTGAGTTAATCATCATTGCAGCACTTTCATTTACAAGACCATTGATCAAATGAACACAAATATTAATATCGGTTTTAGATAATCTTAAAACCGCATCTAAAAAGACTTCATAGTCATAGCCGCGGTTAAATTCTTTTGCACTTTGATCATAAATAGTTTGAAGCCCCAGTTCAATCCAAATGTCTTTTGTTTTTGTTAAACTTTGTAAGTAAACAATAACATCATCATCTAGACAATCAGGCCGGGTCGCTATATCAATTGCGACAACTTCTTTCATTTTCAAAAAAGGTTCTACCATTTCAACTATCTTACTTAAAGGACCATAAGTACTTGTGTATGCTTGGAAATAAGGGACTGTCTTTGCTGTAGGCCACTTTGCTGACATTTTTGTTTTAATATTTGTGTACTGGAGTAATAGGTCATTTTCTTTATTTCCGGCAAACTCTCCACTACCTTCGCTACTACAAAAAGTACAACCACCATAGCCACACTTTCCATCCCGATTAGGGCAAGTAAAATTAGCATCAAGGGCAATCTTAACTACTTTACTGTTGTATTTTTGTTTAAAATAATAACTTAAACTGTGATATCTTAAGTTTGTATTACTATATTCAAAGGGATTATTCATTTTAACCACATACTTTCTAAGTAATTATAACACATCGCCAGTAATTGAATATATTTATTATTGGTAGGTTACATTGAATAATGTAAATTGTTTCACTAAATGTAACATATTTTGTAAAAACTCTTGACAAAGTATTGAAAGCAGTGTATTATATGAACAAGTGATAAGTGATCACTCATAATACTTCCTTAATCCACACATACTTGAGGAACAATAGTCAACTAATAATCCTTTGCAATTTTCTTCTTTTTTCATTATATTTTTCATAAAAAAGTTGACTTTAAATAATAACTGTACTTGCTGGTACAGTTTTTATTTGTTTTAAAATGGTTTTATCCTTTGACAAAGCGAAAAATAAAAGCTAGTGTATTAAAGGAGAATATTATTTAAACAATAGAGAAAGAGATGAACCTATATGAGTGATAAGCAATTAAAAAAACAAGATTATGATAATAAAATAAAAGCGCTAATAGCCAACATGTCTCAAAGAGAAAAATTTGGGCAACTAATGATGCCCGACTTTAGAGATTGGACGGTTAATAATAAAGTCTTGCCCCTAACAAAAGTTAATCCAGAAATAGAAAAAATTATTGCAGACTTTAAACTAGGTGGAGTGATATTATTTAGAGAAAACTTAGTTGATACAAAACAAATTGTTAATTTAACTAGTAAAATGCAAGAAGCAGTAAGTAATGAAATTCCACTTTTAATAACAATTGATCAAGAAGGTGGCCTTGTGACTAGACTTCAAAGTGGAACTGATATGCCTGGTAACATGGCCTTAGGCGCTAGTCGTGACTTAGATACTACTTATGAGGTAGCTAAAGCAATCGGCAGTGAGTTAGCCGTTTTGGGTATTAATATTAACTTTGCGCCAACAGTTGATGTAAATTCAAATTATAAAAATCCGGTAATTGGAATTAGATCTTTTGGTAGTGATCCTGACTTAGTTGCTGCTATGGGAGTAAAATATATTAAGGGTATGCAAGCTAGTAAGGTTGGTGCTGCTGCGAAGCACTTTCCAGGTCATGGTGACACAGAAACTGATTCTCACTTTGGACTGCCGACAGTCGATAAAAGTCTAAAAGAATTTGAGGATATCGATATTAAGCCATTTATTGCTGCAACAAAGGTTGATGTTGATATGTTAATGACAGCCCACATTGTAGTACCAGTCTTAGATAACACTAAACTAACCGCTAAAGATGGCAGTCAAATGGGCACACCGGCAACACTTTCAAAGCCAATTCTTAGTGACTATGTTAGAAATAAAATGGGATATAAGGGGATCATCATCACTGATGCCCTTAACATGAAGGCGATTGCCGACAATTTTACTGAGCCTCAAGCTGTTATTAAAACTCTTAAAGCGGGGGCTGACATTGCCCTAATGCCAACAATTATGAAAAAGCCAAGTGATGTTAATAAGCTTGAAGCAATTTATCAAGCCTTAGAAAAGGCAGTTATTAATAAAGAACTTTTACAAAAAGACATTGATAAATCGGTAGAACGTGTACTGCGATTAAAGTTTAACCGCGAGATTATGACAAACGATAAAACAATTTCAATAAAAGAAAAAATAGATCTTGCAAATAGGATCGTTGGCTCACAAAAACACAAAGCATTAGAGAAAATGGCGGCTAGCCAAGCTATTACCCTAATTAAAAATGAAAACAACACATTACCATTTATACTCTCTAACAATAAAAAAGTTTTAATTCTTTCAAGTGCTAGTGAACGAGCTAATTTAATGCAGATACAATTATCAAATATTATTAAAAATAATGATTTAAGTAATGTTAAAATAAAACACCACCTCTATAATCCAAATAATAATTTGTCTAAAAATGATAAAGACTTAATTTTAACCAGTGATTTTATTGTGATGGAGACAAAAAACTTAGATACTCAAGCAAAGTATCCTTTTCAAGTTGTTGAATACACAAATTTAAAAAGGATAAAACTAGCTGTCATGTCAACCAGAAATCCATATGATATTATGTTTATCCCTGAAGTTTTGGCTAACATTGCTGTTTATGGATCAAGTGGCTATGACCAAACCCAGGCAGGTCAAGCATCATTGCCAGTTAATATTTCAGTGGGTATGGATGTAATTTTTGGACAAAGTAATCCAAAAGGAAAACTTCCAGTTTCTATTTCAAACCCTAATGGCCAAGATATTCTTTATGATTTTGGTCATGGTCTTTCTTATAATAGTAAGTGAATTTTAAATTAAAAGCCCTTTCTACAATAAGCTGGTTGACATCGCTTATGTAGAAGGGGCTTTTTTATCCTTGATTATTTTGAAACTAGAAAGTTTATAAAAGTTAAACAAAATGTTTGCATAATTACTTGGGAATCTAAGATAAGATTGCCAGGATTGTCTTTAAAGAAAGGCAGTTCAATAAAGGCATCGACTTTATTTCTAAAGACACTTCTAGTGTTTTGAGTTACGAGCGCCGTAGGAATGTCATTTTTAAGTGCGCGGTGGACCCCATCTTTTATATAATCTGTATTAGCTGAGAGTGATAAAAATATTAGTAGGTCATCTTTTTGTGAAAGTTCAACCTTTCGATAAATAAAACTTGAGTGGGTAACTACTTCGACATCATAGCCATGACCGGCTAGCCGCAGTCCAAAAAATTTTGCAGTTAATCCGGTTTCTGAAAAGCCAAAGACTTTAACCCGGCGAGCCCTTAGTAAAAGATCCTTTAATTTTTGCATCTCCCCAGGATAGACTGTTTCATCAATTTCAGCTATCGTCTCAGCATAAATTGAGGCGACTGTATGAGTTTGACTCTCTTGGGGTGTGACATGGATATTTTCACTAAGATATCTTTTTATATCATATTTAAATTGTGAGTAACCATGGTAGCCAAGTTTTTTACAAAAGCGTGAGATGGCTGATTTTGATAACTCAAGATTATCTGCAAACTCATTTATTGAAAGATTAGACACTGCTTCTAAATTGTTTAACGCATAGTCCATTATTAATAACTCCGACTTGGTTAAATTTGTTTCATTGATTCGCATTAAAAAGATTGGGTTCATAATATGCCTCATTTCGTTATGTTAATTATACAACATAACTCTATAAATGTAATTTTAATTTTAGAAAAGTCTAAAAACCCTAATTGTTAAAGCGCTTTCAGCTTTAAATGGTTTTAGTTTTGGAAACGTTTCCAATTTAATTGGGAAAAGTATTGCAATTAAAAATATAGTTGTTATAATACAAGTGTAATGATTTTCATATAGAGGGAGAGAGAAAATGGAAACAAAAGAAAAGAAGTTATCGCTAGTCGATCGGCTGACAGTTTTTATTGAAGAAAAATTGGCGCCACCACTTATTAGACTTTCAGAAGTTAGATACTTAGAAAGTTTACAAAATACCTTTGTAGTTATGATGCCTTATTTAGTAATAGGTGCAACTGCAACACTGGTCTTAAATTTAGGGGGACTATTTGCTGAAGGTACTGGATTAAATATGCCAGGGTTAGCTGAGGGAATTAATAATTTTATAGCACCACATAAACCTTGGTTATTCCAATTAGTATTTATTAGTATTAACTTACTAGGTTTTCTAACAGTTGTTCTTAATGGTTACTTCTTAGGAAGATACTACAATAGAAAAGATAGTAGAGTAACGCCAATTGCAACATCAATGTTAGCAATGATTGCCTTTCTATCATTTATTGACTTTGGAGCCTTAAGTGAAAACTTTGACTGGCCAAATTACATTCTTGGAGCTCCAAGTATGTTTAGTGGAATTATTATTTCAATTCTAGCGGTCGAAATATACAGATTTTTAGTTGAGAAAAATATTACAATTAAATTACCAGAAGGTGTACCACCAATGGTTGCCGGTGCCTTTATTAGTTTAGTCCCAGCAACAGTCGTAGTTGTAATTTCTGCCATTGTTGGACGCGGATTTGGTGATTTCAACTTAATTATGATTATTAACTCAGCACTAGAAGTTTTAGTAGTCTCAGGTAGTGGACCGGTTCCACAATTCTTTGGATTTATCTTAGACCGTCTACTGTGGTTTGTTGGACTTCATGGATCTAATATTGTTGGTTCTGTAATGTCACCTATTTGGACAAGTGCGATTGCTGAAAACATTTCAGCCTTTGCTGCTGGAACACCAATTCCATATATGTTTACTAACCAATGGATTAACTTCTATGTTAGAGTCTCAGTCCTTCCAATTGCTGTTTTATTAATTAGAAGTAGAGTACCAAGATTTAAAGTATTAGGAAAACTTTCCTTACCAGGTACAATTTTCAATATTGCTGAACCAATCATGTATGGACTACCAATTGTTTTAAATCCATTAATGTTTGTACCATGGGTCTTAGGCTTTGGAGTATTATTCATTTTCTATGCAATCTTAGGTGTACTAGGTGTTACTCCACCAATGGTAGCTTTAGTAGTCTGGACAATGCCAGCCCCAATAGCTGCATACATTGGCTCAGGTTTTAAGATTATTGCACTATTATTTAGCTTATTATCTTATGTAATCGTATACTTTATGTTTTTACCTTTCTTTAGAGTAATGGAAAACCAAGAGTTAGAAAAAGAGCGCTTACTAGAAGTTGAAAAGCAAGAACAATTACAAAGTGAAACAGTAGGAAGGGCATAAGGTAATTCAAATGATTGAAATTCAATACATAAAATATAATCAACAATATTTAGACTCCTTAATGGAGTTGTGGAATGAAGAAATGACTTATGATCCAATTAGCCGTGATCGGTTTTTACAGCTGATAGTTTATGATGAGAATTTCGATGAATCCTTAGCACTACTTGCTGTAAGAAATAATGAAGTTATCGGTTTTTGTTACGGGGTTAAAAGAAAAGTTTCTTACTATACCCGTGGTCTTGAACCAAAGCGAAGTTGGATTAATTATTTATTTGTAAAAACCGAATATCAAAGACAGGGCATAGGACAAAAGTTATATGACTTAGTTGAAAATAATTTGGCAAAATTAGGTGCAGAGGAAGTTACACTCTGTGCCTATAGCCCAAATTACTTAAACCCAGGCATTGATGTTCGCTATACAAAAGGTTTAGCCTTCTTTAGAAAAAATGGCTATTTACTTGAAACAGATGCTGTGAGTATGCATAAATCGCTTTTGGATTTTGTGATGCCACAAAAAACTAAAGATAAAATTAAAGAATTAGAAAATGAAGGAATAAAAATATTCAATTATAAAGATCAATATTTTTCAAAGTTAATGGCTTTTCTAGAAAAAGAATTTGGTCCTGGTTGGAAGCGAAACTTTATATTATCACTGCAAAATGAAAATGCAGATAAAACGGTAATTTTATGTACTGATGATCAGGATGAAATCCTAGGATACTGTATGCGAAAAATCGACGGCAATGATTCAAGATTTGGTCCAATTGGTGTAGCAGAGTCCTTAAGATCAAAGGGATTAGGTGGCGTTTTATTTGATTATATGATGTTAGAGATGAAAAAACAAGGAATACCAAGTGCGTACTTCTTGTGGACCTCAGGAGCTGCGATAAGATTTTACAAGCGTCATGAGATGGAAATTTATCGTACATACAAAGTAGGAAGAAAGGATATTTAAATGAAAGATTATAAAAGAGTAGTAAGCATTGGTGGCCATCCACTAGATGCTGAATTAATGGGAGGCCCAATTGCCTTAAGAATGAATGCAAAAGGCGCTAAGTCAACAATGGTCCATGTGACCACCGGAAGATTAGAAAATAAAGATGCAACAGAAGCAGAAAAAACGCAGTACTTAAATGAATTGAATGATCAAATTGCAAATGTAGCCAAAGAATTAGGTTGTGATGCTTATCAATTGAATTATTCATCAAGCAATATGCCATCAATGCCAGACTTTGTTGACACTATTTATAACTACCTTAAAACTGAAAAAGTAGATTTAGTTGTAACTCACCATGTTGGTACAATGCATGACCGTCATTATTATACCCATCGTGGAGTAAAAGCGGCAGTTCAAAGATTAAGAAGCGAAAAAGTAGACATTGACTTACTATATGGAGAAAACCTTGAGGATTTAGTTGGATTTGTTCCAACTGCCTATATTCAAATGCCAGAAGTTGATGTTGATAGATGGTTTAAAGCTTTAGAAGAATATCAAATTTTTAGAGGTGGAATTAATACTGTTCCTTATAACGACTATTATCGAACAATGGGAAGAGTTAGAGGGATTGAATCAAGTTGTCCTGGTTTTGTAAAGGCTTATATGCACGCTGGACTGGTCGAATATGCATAATTTTATTGGAATGTCGATTTACCTTCAAACAGCGCGCGAAAAAAACATTGAACTGTTAAATAAAGGAATATCACATGGAATTGACTATGTTTTTACGTCTTTAAATATACCTGAGGGTAGAAAAGATAATATTAATGAAGATTTATACCATTTAATTCAATTATGCAATCAAAGCAATGTAAAATTGTTTGTAGATATTAGTCCAAAGGTTTTAAAAAGTTTCAATTTGACATCTTTATCACAACTTTCAGAAATCGGCTTAAAAACTGTGAGAATTGACTATGGATTTTCAGCAGAAGAGTTAGTTGAATGTTCGAAAACAATGGAAGTAGTCCTTAATGCTTCAACACTAAAGAAAGACTATATTGAAAATTTAAAAGAAAAAGGATTGAATTTTAATAATGTCATCGCATGTCATAATTACTACCCAAAAGTATATAGTGGACTAGATTTAGAAGATGTAAAAATTTTGAATCAAATGTATGCAAGTTATGGTATTAGAACAATTTCCTTTGTAGCTGGCGATGAAAAAAGAGCACCACTATTTGAAGGATTACCTACAGTTGAAGACCACCGTAACCTAAACTTTTTAGAAAGTGTTTTATCAAGCTACTATGATTTAAATAGTGATATTGTCATGGTTGGCGATGTTGATCTAACTGATAAACACTGGAATCAATTTGCAGATTATCGTAATAAAATAGTTAAACTTAACTGTGAAATAGATCAAGACCATACTTATTTATATGATGAAATATTTCATGACCGTAGTGACAATTCCAATTATGTCATTAGATTTGTTGAATCAAGGTCAGAAAAATTCATCCAGACAGATATTAAAGCCAAAAATACAGTTGCTCGCAAAAAAGGTGACTTATGTATAAGTAATGAATGCTTTGGCAGATACTGCGGAGAAGTTGAAATATGTAAAGAAGATTTGCCGAGAGATTTTAGAGTTAATGTTATTGGCAGAATTGTTAAGGAAGATCTTAATTTGTTAAGCTACATTAAAAAAGGCCAAGGTTTAATTTTAAAAGAAAAATAACCACAGTATAAATATGATAAAATATATAGAGGTGATGTTATCATGAAACTTGAAAATTTAAATACAGAACAAAGAAATATGGACACAATCGACATAGATCGATTAAATACCTTAGAAGTATTAGAGAAGATTAATAATGAAGACCTTAAGGTAGCGAAAATTATGCAAAATAATTTGGCAGAAATAAGCGATGTTATTGATTATATATGGCCAACATTTGAAAAAGGTAGACTTTTTTATGTTGGCGCCGGTACTTCTGGCCGCTTGGCTGTTGTTGACTCTTCAGAGTGCCCCCCAACTTTTGGAGTTAGCGAAGACAAGGTTGTAGGTGTGATTGCTGGTGGAATTGACGCTATCTTCAATGCCAAAGAAGGCGTTGAGGATAGTCTTAATTTATGTGAAGAAGACTTAAAAGCCTATAATTTTAGTAAAAATGATATTTTAATTGGAATTGCTGCAAGTG
>LFRM01186970.1_pt1 | contig 14002 bp, 10 predicted proteins | sample 618341 | NCBI WGS metagenome assembly LFRM01 (sample SAMN03654438, study PRJNA283298) | anaerobic digester metagenome | isolation source: pool of bioreactors CSTR01a, CSTR02a, and CSTR03a thermophilic anaerobic... | place: Denmark: Kgs. Lyngby | collected 2014-05-21 | reverse complement strand
GCATTATAATGTCCTTACCAAATATTATAGTCAAAATCCTGATGGGGGCAATCAGGCAGATGGACAAATGGAATATGTTACCGGGGGCACTTATAGAGGCCAGTCCCTTTCATACAACCCTGTTTTTGACATATCTAAAGTCCATCAAACTGGATTATGTGTATCATCATATCTACGATTTTGGAAATACCGGTATATTTATCTCACTGGGTAGGGAAAAACGAATGGCAATGGCAGAAAAGGACAAGGCAGTAGTTAAACGGGTATGTGTCCTGGGTATAGCCATAGACGAAAGGATCTGTGACGGGTTGTATTTTGCCAATTCAATTAAGCTGGTCCATAGATATTTGGCTAATCCCTATCTATTGGAAGAGGGGCTGGAGAAGATAGTTGAAGATGTAGTATAAACCAACGGGAGAGGCAAACCAAAACCTGGTTTGCCTCTTTTTTGTTTCTGGGCAATCAAGAATTACCATAGGACAAGCATCGGGTTTTCTTGCATATAACCTATAAAATTGATAAGATAGTGAGTGTACTAAATAAAGATACTATTGGTTCTTAATATAGGTTGGATTATGAATGCGGGCTTTGAACAGGTTTATCTATTAGGGAATGCATCGGTTCAGGAAGTGTCCAATACTCTAGAAGTGTATGTATATAACTATGCACTGAAATACTTCCGCTATTCCTTTGGTACAGCAATCGGAATCTTCAATTCCATCGCAGCATTCTTACTTATAACTGTGTCTAACTTTGTTTCCAAGAAAATAGATGGAGAGGGCGTATTATGATTAATGTAAAAGGGGGCGGTAGTATGAAGGTAAGAAGGAGTGCCTTAAGCAGAATAACTGCGGAAGATGTGATATTTGATACAATAAACTATTTTCTTTTGATTTTCCTATGCGTTGCGACCCTATATCCTTTTTTAAATACTTTGGCCATATCCTTAAACGATGCGACTGACGCAATTCGAGGGAATATATACCTCTGGCCTAGAGAGTTTTCCTGGCGCAACTATGAGATGATTTTAAAGGAGAACACCAATATCGGTAGGGCCCTATTCATTTCGGCGGCCAGAGCAGTTGTAGGAGCCGGAACCAGTGTATTTGCCTGTCTGATGATAGCCTATACCTTGAGCCGAAGGGAGTTTGTACTTCGAAAGTTTTTTATTAAATTTCTTGTTCTTACCATGTACTTTAGCGGCGGTATGATCCCTGTCTACGTTTTGATGAGGTCCTTAGGTCTAATAAACAACTTTCTAGTATATATACTGCCGGGAATGGTAGGTGCCTATAACGTCATGGTCATGAGAAGTTATATAGAGGGTATTCCTGAAAGTCTCGTGGAGGCCGCTAAAATTGATGGAGCCAGCGAGTATCGAATATTATTTACTATTATCATGCCTTTAAGCTTGCCGGTTATTGCCACCATTATATTATTCGTAGCCGTGGGTCAGTGGAACTCTTGGATTGATACCATGCTCTACTGTTCCAGCAGACAGGAACTCAGCACTCTACAGTTTGAGCTACAAAAGCTTCTATCCTCCACCCGGACTATGACATCGGCAACAGCAGACTCGGCAGAAGCCTTGGGGCTATTGGAAAAAGGAATAGTTACACCTAATTCACTTCGGGCGGCTATGACTATTATAGCAACAGTGCCTATACTATTCTCTTACCCCTTCCTACAGAAATATTTTGTTCAGGGTTTAACCTTGGGCGGAGTAAAAGGATAAACGGGATCACCTGTTATGAAGGAATTAATGCGAATCCCGAACCTGTCCAGAAAACCACCTTCCCAAGTAATAATGGGATTGCTGGCACACAGGTTTCGGGAGTTTTTTATTTCTAGCTGTAATTTCAAAATTCCATTTTTCTCAAATAATAATGCAACTTCCCTATAAACTCCAATCCTTGAATGTTTAAGGCTTTAGTGTTAGAATTAGATATCAAAATATGAGACTGGCTAATTCCTCCAGCGGCTGCTGTACTGGGGCATATCCGGCTGGGGAATATTTAAAAAATGGAGTGTATAATATGGGGCTATTTAAAAAGATATTCGGTGATAGTAACTCTAGGGAAATAAAGCGGCTAGAAAAAATAGTGGATGAAATAGAAGCATTAGAGCCTGCCATGAAGGCTTTGTCTGATGAACAGCTTCGGGCTAAGACCGATGAATTCAAGGCGCGACTAAAACAAGGCGAGACCCTTGACGATATCCTTGTTGAGGCCTTTGCGGTGGTGAGGGAGGCCTCAGTTAGAACCCTGGGGATGAGACACTTTAGGGTTCAGCTTATTGGCGGTATAGTGCTTCATCAGGGGCGAATAGCCGAGATGAAGACCGGTGAGGGTAAGACCTTGGTGGCTACCCTGCCCGCTTATTTAAATGCCCTTACTGGTAAAGGGGTGCATATTGTTACTGTAAACGATTATCTGGCCCAGAGGGACAGCGAATGGATGGGGAAGATCTATAAGTTTCTGGGGCTATCGGTGGGGCTGATAATTCACGATATGAAGTCCAGCAGGCGCAGGGAAAGCTACAATGCGGACATAACTTACGGAACCAACAACGAGTTTGGATTTGATTATCTTCGGGACAATATGGTGATATACAAGGAAGAGATGGTTCAGAGGGAGCTGAACTTTGCCATAGTGGACGAGGTTGACTCCATCTTAGTGGACGAGGCACGGACCCCGCTAATCATTTCCGGTGCCGGAGAAAAGTCCACGGATATGTATCACAAGGCTGACCGTTTTGTGATTAGACTAAAGAACGAAATAGACTTTGAAATAGATGAAAAGGCCAAAACTATCAATCTAACTGAAGAAGGGGTAGCCAAAGCCGAAGCATATTTTAAGGTGGAGGATTGGTCAAACCTAGATCCAACCGGAGAAAATCCGGAACTGGCATACTTGCCCCATCATGTAAATCAAGCCTTAAAAGCCCGCTATCTTATGAAAAGGGATACAGACTATGTAGTTAAGGACGATCAGGTCATTATAGTCGATGAATTTACCGGCAGGCTTATGACAGGACGAAGGTATAGCGACGGACTACATCAGGCTATAGAGGCTAAAGAAGGGGTTAATGTCAGGCGTGAGAGTAAGACCCTGGCTACCATAACGTTCCAGAATTATTTCAGGATGTATAAAAAGTTATCCGGGATGACGGGAACAGCCAAAACCGAAGAGGATGAGTTTAAAACCATATACGGGTTAGACGTTGTAGTTATACCTACCAATGAGGAGATGATCCGCCAGGACTACAACGATGTAATCTATTTGAACCAAAAGGCGAAATTTAATGCAGTAGTAGAGGAGATAGTTCAGCGTCACTCCCTGGGGCAGCCGGTATTGGTAGGTACGGTGACAATAGAGAATTCTGAGATTCTAAGTGCCATGCTAAAGCGCCGGGGTATCCCACATGAGGTTTTAAATGCCAAGTACCATGAGAAGGAAGCAGAGATAGTTGCACAGGCAGGAAGGTACAAGGCAGTTACCATTGCCACCAATATGGCTGGTAGAGGTACGGATATACTTCTGGGTGGTAATCCTGAATTCATGGCAAAGAAGGAAATGAAAAAACAAGGATACTCCGACGAACTGATAAATCAGGCGACCGGAACACAAAAAACCGATGACCCGGATGTGTCGGCTGCTCGCAAGGTATATAGGGAGCTGTTTAGTAAGTTTGCAGAGGAGACCGAGCTGGAACGTCAAAAGGTTATAGAACTGGGAGGACTACACATCATAGGTACCGAGCGCCATGAGAGCAGGCGTATAGATAATCAGTTGAGGGGTCGAGCCGGACGACAAGGGGATCCAGGATCCTCCAGGTTCTATATCTCCTTAGAGGATGATCTTATGAGACTCTTTGGTTCCGACAGAATCCAGGGAATTGTAAACAGACTTGGATTGGAAGATGATCAGGCCATAGAATATGGACTTTTATCCAAGCAAATTGAAGCAGCTCAAAAGAGGGTTGAAGGCAACAACTTTAACATACGAAAACATGTTCTCCAATACGATGATGTCATGAATACCCAAAGGGAGGTAATATACTCCCAGCGCCGAAAAGTGCTGGAGGGGGAGGATCTTAAGGAGTCCATAATGGATATGGTGGCATCGGTAGTAGATGGCGCTATTGAGATGTATATAGGTGAGCTTTCAAACCCGGAGGATTGGGATATTAAAGGCCTTATTGGACACCTGGAAAGAATCTTTCTGCCAAGAAATGCTGTATATATACCGGAGGACGAGATATACGATCTTGATAAAGAAGTATTAAGGAATAAGATATTAGAAGCCGCTCATAAGGCCTATGCCCTAAAGGAAGAGGAGAATGGCGAGGAGAATATGAGAGAGGCAGAGAGGGTTATCCTCTTAAGGGTTGTAGATCAGAAGTGGATGGACCATATCGATGCCATGGATCAACTACGCCAGGGAATTGGGCTTAGGGCTTATGGCCAAAGGGATCCGGTTATTGAATACCAGATGGAAGGCTTTGAGATGTTTGAGGAAATGATCCGAAGCATCCAGGAAGAGACGGTACGCATTCTCTATAATATTAGGATAGAGGCCAGGGCACCCCAGCGGGAAAGGGTGGCAAAACCGACCAGGGCAAGCCATGGCGACAGCGGGCCCAAAAAACCCGTAGTAAAGGGTAATAAGGTGGGAAGAAATGATCCCTGTCCTTGTGGCAGTGGGCTAAAATATAAAAGATGTTGTGGTGCTTGAGGGTATGGATAACTTCAGGTATCCAATACTAGTTTAGAAGCGAAAGGCGTGATGTATATGTTTGCACTTGAAAATCTCCAGGAAACCCTGGAAAAAATAAACACAGTTTTCACTCAGGTTGGTGATTCACTTTGACATCCCAGGATGTCGGGAAAAAATTAAAGAATACGAGGCACAGATGAACGACCCCTCATTTTGGGAGGACCTGGAAAACTCCCAAAAAGTGAACAGGGAAATTAAGTACCTCAAAAACAAAATCGACAGGTACGAGACCTTAAAGTCCAGAATTGAGGATGTTGACATCCTAATTCAACTGGGTATTGAGGAGGGTGATCCATCCGTTATGGAGGAAGCCCAGACTGAGATAGGCAAGCTTGAAAAGAGTGTGGAGACCTTAAGGCTAGAGACCCTGCTAAGCGGTCCCTATGATCGAAACAACGCCATTATATCCATACACGCAGGGGCGGGCGGTACTGAGGCTATGGATTGGGCATCTATGCTACTCCGCATGTACACCAGGTGGTGCGAGAGCAAGGGCTACCAGGTGGAGACATTGGATTTACTGCCCGGTGAGGAGGCCGGAATAAAAAGTGTAACTCTGGGGATAACCGGGGAGAATGCCTATGGCTATCTAAAGGCTGAAAAAGGGGTCCACAGACTGGTGCGGATTTCCCCTTTCGATTCTTCGGGACGTAGACATACCTCCTTTGCATCCTTGGATGTTATGCCGGAACTGGATAATGATGTGGAGTTGGATATTAGACCTGAAGATTTAAAGATCGACACCTATAGATCCGGTGGTGCCGGGGGACAACATGTTAACAAAACGGAGTCAGCCGTTAGAATTACTCATTTGCCCACGGGTATTGTAGCTCAATGCCAGAATGAGCGCTCCCAAATACAGAATAGAGAAACGGCGATGAAGGTTCTAAAAGCCAGGCTTTTAGAGCTAAAGGAGGCCGAAACCCAGGCAAAGATAGAGCAAATGAAGGGCGAGATGAAGAGAATAGAATGGGGAAGCCAAATAAGATCCTATGTCTTTCATCCATACAGTATGGTTAAGGATCATCGGACCAACCAGGAGACTGGTAATATTCAGGCTGTCATGGATGGGGAATTGGATATATTCATAAATTCTTACCTCCAGATGATGGCATAGAATGACGACAAAAGGAACTATCCATGTAACCTATTATGGACCAATAGAGTAGATGTTGACTTGGGTTTGGTGGACGTGGATTTAGGGGGATATAATTGAAGAAGACATATAAATATGAGACTCATTTGCATACCAGGGAAGGAAGTGCCTGCGCTTCTGCTACGGGCAGGGAGATGGTCAGGGCACATATAGAAGCGGGATATTCAGGTATGATTGTGACGGATCACTTTTTTAACGGGAATACTGCCGTTCCAAGGAATATCCCCTGGAAGGATAGGGTGGAACTTTTTTGTCTGGGCTATGAAAATGCAGCAGATGAAGCCAAAAATACTGATTTTAGTGTTTTTTTCGGCTGGGAATATGCCTATCGTGGAACAGAATTTTTAACCTATGGACTGGATAAAAAGTTCCTATTAGACCATCCGGATATCCTTGACTGGAGTATAGAGAAGTATTTTGATAAAGTGCATGAGCATGGAGGTTTTTTGTCTCATGCTCATCCTTTCAGGGAGGCCTTTTATATTGATACAGTTAGGTTATACCCGGATTATGTGGATGCGGTTGAGGTGATAAATTCCAGTCACCTGGATCCTAAATTCGATGAAAGGGCCTTAGCCTATGCCAAGAAACACAATTTGCCGATGACCGCCGGTTCCGATTCCCATCACCTAGATAGCTTTCCTGGAGGCGGTATGGAGTTTTATGAAAGGCTTAATTCCATTGAGGATTTTGTTCGAGCTGTAAAGGATCAGGCCTATATTCTAATCGAGACATAATATCTAATAAGGAATTTACAGATCCAATCGTTTTATCTATTTAGCATGAAAAGATAAACCCGTTGGCAAAATATGTCCTATATGGTACAATTATCTTAACCTCAAGGGGTTTGGAAAAAGAGGGGGGTATTCTCATGATTGAAACACAATATGTCATCTTTAGATTAGGGGAGGATCTTTATGGAGCGACTATAAAGGATGTACAGGAAATTATCCTTCCCCAAAAGCCCACCAGGGTACCTAATAATCCGGATTTTATAGAGGGGATTATTGATTATCGGGATAGGGTGATACCTGTCCTGGATCTAAAGAAACGTTTTCAATTGGGGGACAGTAAGTATGAAGGTCAGTCCAGGTTTATAGTAGCAAGGGTAAATGATAATGATATAGCCTTTGCTGTGGACGAGGTTACTGAGATACTGAGAGCCCAAAGGGAGGATATCGAAGAGGCCCCCGAGGCAACCCGCATTGGCAAGGAATATATTTACGGGGTAACCCATATAGGTGACCAACTTATAGTTTTGTTGGAGCTTTCCAAGGTCTTATCCGTAGATGAGCGGGATGTGCTCGAATCCATGGATATCGGTTAATTATATTTGTAAAATCAGGCATATAAATTGTTAAGGGATAGCTAATATAAGGGAATATAACACCGCAGCCAATTGGCGCGGTGTTTTTTATAACATAGTCCAATCCCTATATATATCATTTATCCAGGGCAATCTTTAAATAGCATTATCCACCCTATACCCCAATACCTAAAATTATGATATAATCCAATACGGTGTTCCCGGCGCTACATGGGGAGGCAAAAAACCACTTTTGAATGTAGGCTGGGTATTATTTATGGTTATAGGAGAATGTGTAGATGGCAACTAGAATAAAGGACATGACTAAAGGGAAACCCACTAAACTTATATTGACCTTTGCTTTACCCCTAATGCTGGGGAGCGTATTCCAACAAACATATACCATGGTTGATTCCATAATAGTTGGGAGAGTAGTCGGAGTAGAGGCACTGGCAGCTTTGGGGGTATCTGACTGGGTGAACTGGATGATGGTAGGACTGGTAATGGGTTTCGCCCATGGTTTCACAATATTGATATCCCAGCGATTTGGAGCAGAGGACTATGTAGGGCTTAGAAAGACTGTTGCCATGTGCACAATTCTTTCAGGTATTATAGGGATTATACTGGCCGCGATTGGTTTTGGATTTGCCAGGTCTATACTTCAGGCAATACAGACACCGGAGAATATAATAGACTATACTCACCTCTATGTCAGTATTTATTCTTTGGGCTATCCCATGATCATGGCATACAATATGGCATCCTCCATCTTAAGAGGTATGGGAGATAGCAAAACACCCTTATGGGCTATGATTATTTCCTCTATCATTAATATTATACTGGATATTATATTTATTGCGGTATTTCGTTGGGGTGTGGCAGGGGTAGCCATCGCAACAATTATGGCACAGGCATTTTCCTTTCTCTACTGCCTGAATACAATAAGAAAGATTCCTATTTTGCGTATGGAAGCCACAGATTGGAAAATTGATAAGCGTATCATTGGACACCTATTAAGGCTGAGCATACCCATGGCCTCTCAGAATGCCATAATCGGTGCAGGAGGCATGGTAGTACAATATGTCATAAATGGATATGGATTTATAATTGTGGCAGGCTTTACTGCTACTAACAGATTATATGGACTCCTTGAGATGGCGGCCATATCCTTTGGGTTTGCCATTGCTACCTTTGCGGGACAGAATTTAGGCGCAAAGAAATACGAGCGTATCAGGGAAGGCGTAACTTCCTTGGTAAAGGTTGCTGTGGGCACCGCCTGTGCAATCTCCGTGATTATGATAGCATTTGGGCGGAAAGTTTTAATGCTCTATATTACCGGTGATACGCTGGAAGTTGAAGCCGTACTAAATGTAGCTTACAAATATCTATTTATCATGGTTTCTCTATTGTTTATTCTGTACCTGTTACACGTGTATCGTTCTGCTCTACAGGGTATGGGTGATACTGTAATGCCTATGGTCTCGGGGATAGTCGAACTGGTTATGAGAATATCCGCTGTAGCTTTCCTTCCCCTCTTGATTGGTGAAATTGGACTCTACTTTTCAGAAGTAGCCGCCTGGCTCGGTGCTGTAATAGTCCTTATGACCGCATATTATATAAGAATAAACAGATTGCAAAGTATAAGTAATCTAGAAAAAAATAGGACAATACCTATAGAAGTATAGTATAGCTTTCTGTATAAATATAAAAATTTGAAAAAGTACCGTAACAATCCCAGCGATACTTCTTTTTTATGTATTACTTAGTATATATTTGTGCTGGGGCTGTGTCTGTCTAAGAGGACAGACGGTATACAATCATAATATGCTAGTATAGGTCATTGTATGGTAATCTACCATCTGCTATAATGAAATGAAACACATATTTTTATGGATATCTAAAGATATTTTCTATTCACTTTAATATATGCCCTGGAATTATTGGCCCTATAATCACACTCTTGTATGTAACAAAACAACAAAGAGAATCCAGGGTTTTCACAGACAACTAGGACAGGCGTTGGAGGGTCAGACTCTTCAAATCCTCAAGTAGAACATAATCCTTGAACCTCTCAGTCTCAATGGTTCGAGAGTTAAGTGATTATACACAAAAAGGAGTGGTAATCTTGTTAAAAGCTATAGGGCTAAGATGTGAGTATTTGACAAACCCCATAGGGATTGGTGAAACGAAACCAAGATTCGGTTGGATATTGGATTCGGACAAAAGGAATGTAGTTCAGGAGAGCTATCATCTACAGGTGGGTATGGATCAGAATTTTACTGATGTAATTTGGGATACAGGTATAGTCAGGTCTTCAGAATCCGCCCATGTTGAGTACGAAGGGCCTGAACTACAGTCATCGACCAGATATTTTTATAGGGTAAGGATAACCGATAACTACAAGAATGAAAGCCCTTGGAGTGATGCAGCATTCTTTGAAACCGGGATTCTGGATCCCGATATATGGAAGGCGAGGTTTATCAGTCCGGAAGGGGATGATGAAGGAGCCTCATCTAAGGGAAAGCTTGTTAGAAAGGAATTTAAACTGGAGGACGAGATTGAGTTCGCCAGAGTTTACGTCACCGCTTTGGGAATGTACGAACTTTACATTAACGGTAGCAGGGTAGGGGAAGGCCTTTTGACACCGGGTTGGACCGACTATAGAAGAAGGCTCCAATACCAAACCTATGATGTTACCGATCTTCTAAAGGCTGGTGACAATGCCATAGGTGCATCCCTGGGTGTTGGCTGGTATAAAGGGGATTTAGGATGGGGTGGTCGTCGTAATGTATACGGAAATCGGATGGGATTTTTGCTTCAGCTGCTGGTCAGGTATAGCGATGGTCGAGAAGTTATAATAGTTTCTGATGCTGGCTGGAAGGCTTCAGACAGCCCTATAGTATATTCGGAGCTATATCACGGTGAAACCTACGATGCACGGAAAGAACAAGCAGGTTGGAACATGCCAGGGTTTGATGATAAGGACTGGTCCGGCGTATGGGTTATGGATAAGGATTTATCAATTCTTGTACCCCAGGACGGGGTACTGATTGTGAGGCAGGAGACCTTAAGGCCTGTATCCATGTTCAGAACACCAAAAGATGAACTGGTTATAGACTTTGGACAGAATATGAGTGGCTGGGTCAAGTTTAAAGTAGAAGGTAATGCCGGCGACAGGGTAGTTTTAAAGCATGCCGAAGTACTGGATGCAGAAGGAAATTTCTATACGGAAAATCTACGGTCAGCAAAGAATAGAATAGAGTATATCTTAAAGGGTGAGGGTATGGAGACCTTCGAACCCCATTTTACATTCCAGGGATTTAGATATGTCTTAATAGAGGAGTATCCGGGAAATGTTGATATAGAGAATTTCGAGGCTGTGGTAATCCATTCGGATATGGAAAGAGTAGGAGGTTTTTCATGTTCCAATGAATTGGTTAACAAGCTTCATCACAATATTCTATGGGGCCTTAAGGGTAATTTCGTGGATATACCCACTGATTGTCCCCAAAGGGATGAAAGGCTTGGTTGGACCGGAGATGCCCAGGTATTTATGAAGACTGCCTGCTATCTAAAGGATGTAAGGGTATTCTTTAAGAAGTGGTTTAGGGATATAAGGGCAGGTCAATTGGATGATGGGGGTATACCCTATGTTATACCCGATGTCCTCACGGAGATCAATGAGGATGGTTCAGTAGGTGATAATCACTCTGCGACCGGATGGGGTGATGCAGCAGTAATCTGTCCCTGGACACTTTATTTAACCTATGGTGATAAGCGGATACTAGAGGAACAATATGATAGTATGAAAGCTTGGATAGAATATATTAGAGGGAAGGCACAGGACGGAGTCCTTTGGAATACCGGGTTTCATTATGGGGATTGGGTAGCCTTGGATGCCAAGGAGGGCAGCTATTTTGGTGCTACTCCCAACGATCTGACGGCAACGGCTTTTTATGCCTATTCTACAGAGATTCTGGTAAAGACAGCAAGGATATTGGGAAAGGACGAGGATGCAGAGAAGTATTCAAGGCTACACGAGTCTATATTGAAAGCCTATAGGGATGAATTCTTCACCCCCAACGGCAGACTGGCAGCTCCTACACAGACCGCCCATATCCTCTCTCTGATGTTTGGATTGGCACCAGAGGAATATAAGGAACGTACCATAAAGGGACTTATAAAATTATTGGACGATAATGACGGCCATTTACAAACTGGATTTTTAGGCACACCGTATTTCTGTCATGTACTAAGTCAGAACGGCAGACTCAAGGAGGCCTACGATCTATTGCTGAAGGAGGATTATCCATCCTGGCTATATCAGGTAAAGATGGGAGCTACCACAATATGGGAGCATTGGGATGGCATCAAACCGGATGGAACCATGTGGAGTCCGGATATGAACTCCTTTAATCATTATGCTTATGGTTCCATAGGCGATTGGCTCTACGGGGTAGTTGCAGGCTTGAATACAGACCCTGAGAATCCAGGTTTTAAGCGTGCCCTCATGAGACCCCAGCCTGGGGGAGGATTGACCTATGCAAGGGCTGAGTATAAGAGTGTATATGGAAAGATCGCAATAAAATGGGCTATAAAGGATGGGAATATGGTGGTGGATGTTATGGTGCCTCATAATACTACCGCCCATCTGGTTTTGCCCTATGCTGATTCAGAGGCCATTGTTGGGGATAATGTAGAATTCACTTCCTGTCCTGGCGGCTGCCAAGCGGAGATCGGTTCAGGTACTTATAGTTTCACTTATCCTTATAAGGGTGATAATTAATAGGCAAGTAATATATGGATTGAATATCAGGTTGGAGGTTAGGACAGTTGAGTATTTGGGGTATTTTTATCAGTGCATTTTTAATAGGGTTTTCTGGGGCCATGATGCCGGGTGCCTTGCTGGGAGTCACCATTGAAGGTAGCCTAAAAAGGGGATACATAGCGGGTCCCTTGGTGGTCTTAGGCCATGGGATCTTGGAATTCACCCTTGTCTTTGCCATGGCCTTTGGCCTCAGGGAATTCTTTTCAAACCCTATCATAGCGGGGCTAATAGGTATTTTGGGTGGGGGGTTTCTTGCCTGGATGGGTTACGATATGATAAAGTCCAGCCTGAAAAAGACAGTTTCCCTGGAGGATCAGGAGAATGGGGGCATGGGGCATAGGAATCTTATCCTGGCGGGTATAGTCGTAAGCGCCACAAACCCCTATTTTATACTATGGTGGGCTTCCACGGGAATGGAATCCATCCGTCAGGCCTATACTATGGGAGTATTGGGTATCTTGGCCTTTTACTTTGGCCATATCCTATCGGATTTCACATGGTATGTGGCGATTTCCACCGCATTCTCCAAGGGAAAGAAGCTGATGAATGATACAGTTTACAGATGGGTCATTCTATGTTTGGGAGCTTTTATCCTGATATTCTCAGTTAGATTCATAATAGGCGGATGGCAGATGCTTTTCTAATAGTCATTCTAAACCTTGGGGCTTCATTTTATATGTAGCCCCATTATATTAATCTGATTTATTAAACTCATAGATGGAGGTATTATCAAGGTGGAATTATCGCTAAAACCGGATTTTGATAAGACCAAGAAGAGGATTGATGCATTTTGGCACTGTGAGATAGTGGACAGACCCCCCGTCAGCATTATACTACCCAAAGAGAATCCCAGCCCCCTGCCCCATAAGGAATATAAGGATCATAGGGAAAGGTGGCTGGATATAGAGTTTAGGGCTGAACTGTTGGATAGGGAACTGGAAAACAATATCTATTTTGCAGACGGAGTACCTACGGTTTTTCCCAATATGGGTCCTGAGATCTTCAGCGCATGGTGTGGATGTCCGTATCAATTTGGAGAAACAACCACATGGAGTGAGCCCTGTATTATTGAATGGGAGACGGATAGCCAGGACGCAGTCTTTAACCCCGAACACCCCCTATTTAAAGCCACTGTAGAATTTACAAGGTTGTTAATTGAGAGGGGAAAGGACAAATTTATAGTAGGACTTACAGACTTTCATCCTGGTGGGGATCATTTGGCGGCATTGCGGGATCCGGCTAACTTGGCCATAGATTTGATTGAAAATCTGGATTATGTGATCCAAAAGCTTGAAGAATCCTACAAGGAATATTTCCATGTATATGATATCTTTTACAATATGATAAGGGATGCGGACATGCCCATCACTTCCTGGACGCCTTTATTTTATGAGGGCCGGTACTACATACCATCCAATGACTTTTCCTGTATGATAAGCAAGGAAATGTTTGATGAGATTTTCCTGCCGGGTATAATTGAGGAATGCAAGTTCTACGACAGATCCATCTACCATTTGGACGGTCCCGATGCACTTAGACACTTGGATTCAATTTTGGATATTGAGGAGCTGAATGCTGTACAATGGATTTGTGGAGCGGGCAACGAGGGTTATGTAAAATGGATAGATGTATACAAGAAAGTCCAGGACAAGGGTAAGGGAATACAATTACAAATAACCCTGGAGGAATTGCCCCTTGTCTTTGAGACCTTAAAACCTGAAGGAGTTTGGTTTTCCAATATCTATGGTATAGACGATATAGTTACAGCCGAAAGGGTAGTAAAGCGCATTGAAGCATGGAAATAAAATACAAAAGCCAGCAGTCTGGGAAGCCGACCTGTTTTGTGACGTTGTTCCTATAAGAATGTAAGGTTTTGGCTTAGGGGGTTGATATAATGAAAATCTTACATATCGCAGATTTACATATTGGTAAGC
>LFRM01059121.1_pt1 | contig 14003 bp, 13 predicted proteins | sample 618341 | NCBI WGS metagenome assembly LFRM01 (sample SAMN03654438, study PRJNA283298) | anaerobic digester metagenome | isolation source: pool of bioreactors CSTR01a, CSTR02a, and CSTR03a thermophilic anaerobic... | place: Denmark: Kgs. Lyngby | collected 2014-05-21 | reverse complement strand
GTGACGGGTCTTTGCTTTGTACTAAATTGTCTTTCTCTTCCTGTCGGCAATCTTCAATGCAAGCTTAACGCCTGCGAGTGTCAAAACAAGAGCACCAACGATTGCCCCCACATAGGTGGATAGCTCATATCCTTCAATACCGATATTTTCATATATATCAAAGCCGCCTAAAAAAGTTCCACCCAATATTAAACCGAGGTAACCACCACCCAAAACTCCAACCGCAAAACCTATAAAACCACCGAGGATACTGGGTAACAGATTCTTTTTCATTGCTATTTCACTCTTTCCTTGTCCTTGCATTTCAGTACAATTATTTATCTATAGAGTTGTGTCTGCTTATTTCCAGGGCTTACGAGTATTATCTCAAATACAGATTGTAGGTGCTGTCTATTATTTCACAGCAATCAATCAATTCTTGAGTATTCGGCAGAAGCCCACTACTATGATCACATTTTATACCAGTCCGAAATACTTGCGGTCCAGGGGTACGAAAATAGCTTGGAATCTCTAATGCAAGATGCCCAGCACACATCAGACAAAGGATGGATCACATGCGTTGCCCGATCAATGATCGGTGTGTGCTAATGCGTCGATGATCTGCAGATATCCCGTTACGGTACTTTCCAGTTGCGGAATTTCAATGTACTCGTCAATCGTATGTGCCAGATATTCAAACGAAGGGCCAAATTCGAGTGTCCGAATTCCTGCTTCGCCTGCGTAATGACTTCCATTTGTACAAAAAGAATAGGAAGAGATGGCAGGGTTCAGTCCTATGGTCTGCAATGAAGCAAGACTGTTCTGAATAAATGGCTCGTTTCGATCAAAGAGCCAGCCCGGAAAGAAACGTTCGGCGGTGATGTCACTGCCTGTATAACAGGGCATTGTCTCAGAACGGAGAGATACGTTTGCGTTAAACTGTGAATCTTCGCTCTTTAGCCGATCGATGATTTTCTGAATGGGTTATAGAACGCCTTTGGGCGTATCTGTCGTCAGTAAGCGGCGATCCAGCGTGGCAAAGCAGGAAGCGGGAACGACGGAAGCGCCTGGGAAGGGAGAGGAAATGATATCCGTCAACTCCATAATGCCGTAACCCAGACGATTCTGAAATGGAGGATTATAATCCGTATCGATGGCGGATATGAGCTTAATCATTTTTTTAACAGCGTTGATGCCTTTTGTCGGGCTTGCCGAATGGGCGGATTTTCCGATCGTTTCCAGCACGATTTCCGCTCGGCCACGCTGTCCTATTTTGAGATCCAGCTCCGATGCTTCGCCAATGACGACAAAGTTGGGCTGAACGGTTGAACTGATTACACGGGAGGCAACGCCTTCAAAGAGTTCTTCGCAAACAACGCCCGCGACGTAAATTTCACCGGGGAAGTCCCGGTTACATCGCTTGGCGTAGAAAGCTGACGCGCATACCATGGCCGCGACAGCCCCTTTCATATCAGAAGTGCCACGCCCATAGATGCGGTTATTCGCGATCGTGCCCTCTAAGGGCGGGTATTCCCAAAGCTCCGGCTGATCCACAGGAACCGTGTCGATATGGCCATCCAGCAGAATTCTTGGGCCCGGGAGATTACCCTTGATGCAACCGACAACATTGCCATATGAATCAATATAGGTTTGATCGAACCCGGACGCTTCCATGGCCGATGCAAGCACCTTTGCGCAAGCGGCTTCTTTGCCTGAGTAGCTTTGTGCCTGAACCAGGCGAACGCATGGAGACACTGAGTTTTCAAATAACTCGATGCTCGTATTTTTATTTCATTCTTTACTGTTTATGCTGTTCATAAGGGAACTCCAACTCATACTATGACTTCCAGGATTATCTATTTCCAGTGCGTTGTCAACACTTCGTTGCTACAAAAGATAGTACGGATCGATTTATTGATACATATTAGAATACAGTACTTGTTAGAATACAGTACTTGAAAAATTATGCGAGATCAAATATTTCAATAGTTCAGAAGGATCGATTAACAACTACATAAACCCGAAATGCTACTCGTAAAAACTCATCCGATTGTAGATAAATATTTGTTAATTCCATCTTTTTATTCCAATGAATCCTGATACCGGCGGCTTGATTTTGACGATGTCAGTTGTGTTAGATCTTATTGTTTCATCGGGGAAAGGAGTACCTATGATATTTCCTGTTCCGCTCTATTAGACTAAATATTTTGGATTACACAGACAAACTTAACAAAAATAAGATTGACAGGGTAAATCTTCATGACTATACTGACAAATATGAATTCGGTAGTAGTACCAGCAAGTAGTACAAACGATGACATGATGCACTTGTGAATTGTTCGCAAATGAGCGAAAAAGGAGATGGGCATGGTTGTGGATGTCAGTGAGAGCAAAGCTCCGAAGGAGCATGACAAAAAGGAAACAGGTTCTCTTTCAGCTAGAATTACGCGCCAGTTGCTGTTTGATATAACTGAGGGGTGTTATTCTTCCGAAAAACGGCTCCCACCCGAAGTTGTCATGGCGCGCGAACTTGGTGTGAGTCGTAATTTGCTAAGAGACTGTTTGTCCGCAATGGAACGGGAAGGGTTTATCAGCCGTCGACGAGGCGTGGGAACCATCATCAACAGGCATGTGCTCAATGTTGCGGTCCGTCTCGACCTTGAAGAAGAATTTCTGGATATGGTAACCCACTCGGGTCATACCGCCGGCGTGGCCTTCGTAAATATTGATTATGTTGAAGCCACTGAAGTCGTCGCCAAACATTTTGAAATTCCAGAGGGGACACGCATGTTCCGTGCTATACGATTGATTACCGCAAATGGGAAACCTGCGATTTATTGCGAAGATTATGTTCCGGCCACCTTAATTAAAGAAGATCTTTACGTGCCGAAAGACTCCAATGCTCCAATTTTTACTTTTTTGGAAGAAGCTTGCCACACCGAGGTCTATATGGATCTGACCGAAATAAGACCTGTTGTCGCGACTGAGCAGCTATCCCAATTACTCGCTGTACCGTTGGGTGCTCCTCTGCTCTATATGGATGAGGTCGGGTACGATTTTTTCGGGTGCCCTATTTTGAATAGCAAAGAATATTATGCGGACGGCATCATGCAACATATGGTGTTGCGCAAAAAGATTTAGGAGTGATGACATGAGTACGGAAAATAAGACGGCACGTCTGCTGTCACAACTGGAGGCCTCTGCGGGAGATCGTGTCCTCGATCTTAGGATCGAGAACACCCTGCTTGTCAATGTGTATACGGGAGAAATTTATCCTGCCAGCATTGATATTTATGACGGCGTTGTGGTTGGAATCAACAACCCAGCAAGAAAAGCAGTTGAGATTTTCGATGCAAATGGACATTATGCTTTGCCGGGCTTCATCGACACGCATGTTCATATTGAGACGACGTTGCTTACACCGGAAGCACTTGCATCGGTCATCGTCCCTTGGGGCAGCACATCGTTGTGCGTGGATGCGATGGAAATTGCCAACGTGGCTGGCATCGATGGCCTTTTGGCCCTTATCAAGGATGCAGATATGTTGTCGTTCAGGTTGTTTTTGGAAATTCCCTCCCGTGTTCCCACCGCACCGGGCTTGGAAACGACGGGCGGTGTCCTTGGCGTCGATGAAGTTGCCGAACTGCTTGATCTAGAAGAAGCGGTAAGTCTGGGAGAACTCGATCCTTCGAAAATATTGGCGCGGCGCCCCGAATATCTCGAAAAAATTCTACATGCTCTTGATCGTGGAAAAATCTGCAATGGTCATGCCATCGGTCTCGACGCGATCGCCTTGAACATCTATGCGACAGCTCATCTGTCTGATGACCATGAGTCGGTGCATTTCGAAGAGCTTCTCGATCGTTTGCGTGTAGGCATCGTTCCGCTAATTCGAGAAGGGAGCAGCGAGCGCAACATCGACGAGTTAGTCAGAGGTGTTGTGAAACACGGCCTGTCTACTCATACTATGATGTTCTGTACCGATGACAAGCATGTTAATGATATTGTCAACGAAGGGCATATCAGCTACAACGTGCAAAGAGCTATCGACCTCGGTCTGGAGCCTGTGCAGGCCATACAGATGGCGACCTTAAATGCAGCCAAGCATTTTCGCATGGAACATAAAATCGGTTCCATCACTCCGGGAAGATATGCTGATATCCTGCTCATTGAGAATCTGCGCGAGATTCGCCCGACGTTTGTTTTCAAAGGTGGGCGCTGTGTCGCAGCCCATGGAAAGGCCGTTTTGTGCCCTCCAAAGAGCTATCCGGAAAAACTTTTTCACACGGTGACTTTGCCTGATACTTTCTCGTCCGTCAGTTTTGCTATAGAGACAAAGGGCACCGCGGCAAAGTGTCGCGTGATCTCCCTTATCCAAGATCAGATCATCAACAAAGAAATTCAAGCATGGATACCAGTGAAAGATGGCCAGCTGCATGCGGATCCCGAGACGGATATTTTAAAGCTCGCTGTCGTGGAACGTTACGGAAAGAATGGCCGTGTCTCGACGGCGCTCGTTAAAGGGTTCAAACTTAAGTGTGGTGCATTGGCTTCTTCCGTTTCGCATGATCATCACAACATTGTGGTTGTGGGAACGAATGATCGAGATATGTATGAAGCTGTACGCGAACTGGGACGTCTTGAAGGCGGATTTGCGGCAGTTAAAGACGGCTCCATCTTAGGTTCTTTAGCACTGCCGCTTGCCGGTCTCATGAGCACCCTTCCCGCCGAAGAGGTTATGGACAAGATGAATATCTTAAATGAGATCGTGCGAGAAATGGGCTGTACCATGAACGCCCCATTTATGGCACTCTCGTTTATTTCACTTCCAACGGTACCTGAACTTGGTCTGACGGATTTCGGTTTGATCGACGTGATGGATCATCGGATTACTAATCTAGTTTTGGAGAACGAGGGATAGTGCTTATGGGCGAACGGTATGTAGGAAAACCTATTGTGCGAACAGAAGGATTGTTGAAAGCTCAAGGCAAAGCGATGTACGCTGGAGATTATTCGGCGCCGGACATGCTCTATTTGAAACTAGTGCGTTCGCCCGTTGCCCATGGGCGATTGGTCCGTTTAGATACGTTGTCGGTTCCCGAAGGAGTCCATGTTTTCACGGCCGCTGATTTACCATGCAATCTGGTTGAAGACATTGTTGAGGATCAACCTGTTTTGGCAGTTGATTACGTTCGCTTCCAAGGTGAAGCGGTTGCTATTGTGGCAGCCGGGAATCAAAGAGAGGCTGATGAAACAGCCGCCGCCATCAATGTCATCGTCGATCCACTCGTCATCATCGAAACACCACGTCACGCTATGATGAAAGATGTCCCTAAACTTCATCCTGGAGGAAATCTGCTTGGCAAATTTCAGTATGAAAAGGGTTCAGTAGCAGATGGATTTGCCGACTGCGCGCTTGTGCTGGAAGATGAATTTATTACACCAATTCAGGACCATGCGTGCATGGAGCCAGAGGCGGCGTTTTGTCGAATCGATGAAGATGGCACATTGTTGGCTTATACCTCCACACAAAATGTTTTTCATGACCAGCGCATGATTTGCCGAATGCTGAATATAGAACCTGAGCGTGTTCGCGTCGTGGCTGCTACTGTTGGCGGAGGTTTTGGAGGAAAAGATGGAAACACAGCTCAATTATTTGCGGCTGCCGTTTGCTGGTTGACCGGGCGCCCGGCAAGGCTTGTCTTGACGCGCGAAGAATCGCTGGCGACTACATACAAACGCCACAGTGCGGAGATGCATGTCAAAATAGGTTTCTCACAATGCGGTACGATGCTGGCGTTTGACGGTTCCTGTCTGCTCGATACCGGAGCGTATGCTGGCCTCGGGCCAGCGGTTCTTGGCCTTTTTTCCGAACATTTTGCGGGGCCATACAAGACGCCCAACACGAGACTCGATGTGAAACTGTTGTACACGAATAAACCGCCTTCTCATGCCATGCGGGGATTCGGATCACCTCAGGGAGCGTTTGCCACGGAGACGCTGATCAGCCGCGCAGCCGTATTGCTCGGGATAGATGAGATTGACATCCGCAGACGCAATGCGTTGAAGAAAGGAGATATCGCGTCGTTAGGGCAAACGCTCGAACATGACGCCGGACTCACAGATGCTCTCAATTTGGTGGAGTCTTCAACACTATGGCAAGAGTACAAGACAAAGCCCGAACCCGGAATCGGTTATGGCTTGGCTGCTGGTTATCTTAGCTGTGGTCTGGGTAAAAATATCCCTGACAGCGCAAAAGTAGAAATAAGAGAAACTTACGATAACTGCTTCGTGGTAAATGTAGGCATGGTGGATATAGGGCAGGGTAGCAGAGTCGCGCTCCACGCGATGGCTGCTGATGCACTTTCTACGACGATGGATCAAATTGAGTTAAATATGGCCGATACGGAAACGACATACGATTGTGGCGCGACATCCGGATCAAGATCGACGTTTATCGCGGGCAATGCACTGTTGGCTGCAGTAGAACAGTATAAAGAAAATAAAAAAGCCGGCTTGACAACCACAAGACACATTGGAGAGGCCCGTTTCCCCGAGAGCAGTACGGTATTCGAAACAGCGGGATTCCCGCATGCGATGTACACGTTCCTTGTACAGGCGGTTAAGCTTCGTGTCGACCCTGTTTCGGGAACGGTTGAACTTCTCGACATCTACGGTGTCACGGAGGCAGGACGCATCATAAATCCACTATCGATGGACGGACAGATACAAGGAGGCACCGCCATGAGTATTGGTTTTGCGTTTGGAGAAAATTGTCGATTTGTGCACGGCCAACTGATTAACAAAGATTATTCCACCTATCTTCTCCCGACCGCAATGGATGTGCCTCCGATCAGGTGTGCTTATGTAGATGCGTATGAGCAGTCCGGACCTCTGGGAGTTAAGGGTGCGGCTGAGGTGGCGACCGTCGCCATCGCACCTGCGATTGGTTCAGCCATTTCGCAGTTGACTGGGGCATCACTCAATGTGCTGCCCTTTGATATAGAAGGCTTGTGGTTTGCATCAAGAGCGAACCGTGTAAAGAATTATCTTGATAAAGGAGAATTTTCAAAATGAAAAAAACAATCGCGATGTTCGCCGTTCTGCTTGCTATGATCATATTTATCACCGCTTGCGGCGCTGGAGGTAACGGCAAGGAGACGATCGAAACAGGAGACAAACTTAAAGTTGCGCTCATTCTTCCCGGTAAAAAAGACGACGTTTCCTTTAACCAGGCGATGTACGAGGGCATGAAGGTATACGCGGCTGAAAATACGGAGCACATAGAACTGAAGGTCGTTGAGCAAGTATACGAAGTCGCCGACATCGAGCCGGCTCTTCTTGACTTCGCAGACCAGGGCTACGACGTTATTTTTGGTCACGGATTCCAGTTCATGGAGCCACTGGTTAAAGTGGCAGCAAAATATCCCGACATCATTTTTGTGTTAGGAACAGGATATAAATCTGTTGACAATAGTGCTGTGTATGATGTGCATCTTCAAGGTGGGGGTTACCTGATGGGAGTTGTTGCCGCTTTGGCGACAAAAACGAACAAGGTTGGTGTTGTTGGTGGAGTAGATGCATCCGAGATTTATCGAGGGCATGAGGCGTTCAAGATGGGTGCTCGGAGCATCAATGAAGCCATTGATATCCAAGAGATTTACACAGGTGACTGGACCGACACAGCCGGAGCGAAAGAAGCGGCCATAGGCATGTATGATTCAGGCGTAGATGTCATTTGGCACTCAGGTGATGGTATTGGTCTTGGTGTTGTTCAGGCCGCTAAAGAAAAAGACAAAATCTGTCTTGGTAATGTAGCCGATCAAAACCTACTGGCTCCTGACAATGTGTTGACCGGTGTTGTGTACGTTTGGAAAGCTGTTATCGAAAAAATATTTTCAGACATTAATGCTGGCACGTTCCGTGGTCGCGATGAAGGAGACCGTTTCTACTGGATTACGCCGGCGAACGGTGGTCTGACATATGCGCCGTTCGTTGATCCGAAAGGCATGCTGACGAGCGAAGATATCGCAATTATTGAAAAAACGTATAAAGATCTAGCGGCAGATGCCATCGAGATGCCTGACTTCGAGGAGACGCGCTCCGCGTCATAACGGTTGCAGGAGAATTCTCGCGTACGAAGATTGGTTTAGTGCGTTTTCCGCGGAATACGACCTGCTGAACCGCACATAAAAAAAAGTGCCGCGGACCGCGAGACGGTGGTCCGCGGCATATGTAGCATCCGGGAGGACTGGTCATGGAAAAATGGGCTGTGGAAATGAGAAATATCACCATGGCATTTGGTGACAACATCGCAAATAATGATCTGGATTTCATATTGAAAGAAGGGACGATCCACGGCCTTCTAGGAGAGAACGGAGCAGGTAAAACAACCCTGATGAATGTGCTCTATGGTCTCTATCAGCCCCAGTCCGGAGAGGTTTATATCCATGGCAAACGTGAAATGATCAATTCGCCTGTCAAAGCCATCAGTCTCGGTATAGGCATGGTTCATCAACATTTCATGCTGGCACGCCCGCTTTCTGTTGTCGAAAATATTATGATAGGGAGAAAAAGCCGCCGCGGATTTTTGTTGGATACGAAAGAAACGGCGGAGGAGATTCGTGAACTCGCCGAGAAATACAAGATGGATCTTGATCCCTTCGCGAAAATTTGGCAGCTAAGTGTCGGTGAACAGCAAAGGGTGGAGATATTGACAGCCCTTTATCTAGGGGCAAAAATTCTCATCATGGATGAACCCACGGCGGTCCTTACACCACAGGAAGTTGATGTTCTCTTCGAGACACTTCGGCAAATGAAGGCCGATGGGAAATCAATCATCCTCATTACGCATAAACTCGAAGAGATTCTCTCCATTGTGGATGAGGTTACGGTGTTACGGGATGGCGAACGTGTGGGCAGCTGTGCGGTCGATTTGAGCACACGAAAAGAAGATCTCAGCAAGATGATGGTCGGGCGGAACGTACTATTCAATTTCGACAAAAACGATTGTGAACCAGGAGAGATGAGGGTTCGTGTCGAGAACATCTTCGCCAGGAACAGCAAGGGACTCCCGGCTCTATCAAATTTTTCGTTGGAGATTCGCTGTGGAGAAATTCTCGGACTTGCGGGCGTGGATGGCAACGGGCAGAAAGAATTGTGCGAAATTATGACAGGGCTTTCCTTTGCGGATAGCGGGACTTACACGCTCGATCATCAGGATTATTTTAATAAATCGCCGGCTTTTTACATTGCCAACAAAGTCGCTCATATCCCTGAAGATCGACAGAACACGGGCCTTGCTCTGGATTGGAGCATAAAGAAGAACCTCGTGCTTAAAAACTATTTCCGAGAGCAATACTGCAAGTACAAAATATTGAACAAACAGGCGATCGAAACATGTTATTGCCAAGCGAAAGAGGATTACCAGATTAAGGCTGGAAGCGGGGAAGAATCCGCTGGAAAACTGAGTGGCGGTAACCAACAGAAGGTCATACTGGCGCGCGAGCTTTCCGAATCGCCCAGCCTGTTAATCGCCAACCAGCCGACACGAGGCCTTGATGTGGGAGCGAGCGAGTATGTGCGGCAGCAACTTCTGAATGCGCGGAACGAGGGCACATCGGTTTTATTGATTTCTGCCGATTTGGAAGAAATCATGCAGCTGTCTGACCGCATCGCAGTGATTTATAACGGTCAGAATATGGGGGTCCTGCCCAAGGGTACCCCAGATCACAAAATCGGCCGCCTTATGCTGGGCGAGAGAATAGAGGCAAAAGATGCGTAGTAAGGTAACGAATGGGGCAAGGCAGTTCGCTATTGCCGTATTTACCGTTTTGGCCGCACTTCTGGTCGGCGCTCTGTTGATCTTGATCAGTAAAAACAGCCCGCTGGAAGCGTATTCAGTTTTGTTCCAGGGAGCATTCGGTTCTGCTCAGCGGATGAGTGAGACACTGGTGAAAGCAATTCCCCTCACCATTATGGCCCTCGGTATTTCTATCGCTTTCAAGGCACAGCTTTGGAACATTGGAGGCGACGGGCAGTTTATTATTGGTGCTTTTTTTGCAATTATGGTGGGACTATATTTGCCACTTCCCACAGTTTTGGTTTTGCCGTTGTCGATGCTGTTCGGTATGTTGGGGGGAGCGCTGTGGGCGGGGATCGCCGGATGGATCAAAGTCAAATACAATGGCAATGAGGTCATCATCACGCTCATGCTGAACTACATCGCTGCTTTTTTTCTTTCGTATCTCGTCAATGGCCCAATGAAAGATCCTCATGGTTTTGATTTTCCTCAAACGCCTCTTCTAGTAGAAAAACTACACCTGCCTCTGTTTTCTTCCACGCAGCGTGTGCATGCGGGCGGACTCATCGCCATCATACTCGTGGGGGTCATGTTGCTTATGTGGCGCACTACGCTAGGTTTTCGCATTGATATGGTGGGGCAGGGGAGGCAGGTTGCGCGCTATGCGGGTGTACGAGTCGAGCGCACCATGATGCTGTCGATGTTGCTTAGTGGAGCTCTGGTTGGTCTTGCAGGCTGGAATGAAGTATATGGTGTTCAGTATCGTTTGCTTGAAGGTCTCGCCAGCGGCTATGGGAATATCGCTGTTTTGATCGCTCTACTTGGTAATCTCAATCCGATTGGGATCGCCATCTCAGCTTTCTTCTTTTCGGCATTACTTACGGGCGGAGCCACGATGCAGCGCATGACGGACATCCCTTATTCAATTGTCGACATGTTGCAGGGGTTGGTCATTGTCTTTGTCATCGCGCGCGGAGCGTTTCAGCATTTGCGCCCACGAAAAAAAATCAAGGAGATCGTCGAGCATGTTTAGTAAAATATTTACCCTTGGTTTTTTTGTCAGCCTGTTGTCCAGTACCATTCGTCTCGCTACGCCGATTTTGTTGCCCGCGCTGGGCCAGATATACACACAGCGGTCCGGAATTTTGAATCTTGGCGTTGAGGGTACCATGACCATCGGCGCTATGGCGGGTTTTTCAGTTTGCTTTTTCACGGGCAGTCTTTGGTTGGGTATGATTGCGGGCATGATTGCCGGGATGATCTGGGGTTTGTTGATGGGCGTTTTAAGTATTTCGCTCAGAGCGAATCAGGTCATCGCCGGTACGGGGCTGAATATACTGGGCATGGGTTTTGCGGCATACATGTACCGGGTGATTTTTGGAATTCGCAGTCTCCCACCTCAGGTTGAACCGTTTCACGCTCTGAAAATTCCTGTTCTGAGTGATCTCCCGATCATCGGTCCCATATTTTTTGATCACAACATCATCGTTTTCCTCACATTCCTGATGGTTCCGATCACCTGGTTTCTTCTTGAACGGACAACGTATGGGTTAAAAATCAAAATTGTGGGCGAACATCCGCGTGCGGCGGATTCCAAAGGAATCAGTGTCGCGGGTGTCCGGTACAGCGCCGTCCTGGTTGGCGGTCTCTACGCCGGATTCGGCGGCGCGTTTATGTCTCTCGCCTACATGAATCTCTTCACCGACAACATCGTCAGCGGGCGGGGGTTCATTGCGGTCGCTGTGGTTATCCTCGCCAATTTCAAGGCTGGCCGGGCCATGTGGGGTGCATTGCTTTTTGGATTATCAAGTGCCCTGCAGCTTCGCCTGCAGGCGTTGGGCATCAATGTCGCCAACCAGTTCATGCTTATGCTTCCCTACGTTATGACCATTCTTGCACTGATGGTGTCCAGCAAGAATGCTCAATTTCCAAGCGCTTTCGCTAAGCCATACTCAAGGATGGAACGATGACTAAATCAAGAAAAATCCTCATAGTCTGCTTGGCGATGACCATATTGATTTTCGGGATCACCCCCCTGATCCTGCGCTTAACAGGCACTTGGGTTCTGCCTGGGGAAAGGGCCGCTGTCAGAAGAGCCAAAGCATTTGCTTTTGAGGTCAATTACCATTACAGGCAACCCCAACGGGCTTATCCTTTTCTTACGCAAGCCTATCGACATCAAATGACGGAAGAGGAATTTACGCAGGCATTCCATAAAGAGCGAAGCTATCCGTACCTTACGCCGTTTTTCATCAATTTTGAAAGCATAACGATGGAGCCGGGTCATCGGACGGGTGTGGCCGTATTTTCGCAAGCGGCTCGATTACCGGGCATGAAATTTCATCTGCCAATCGTATACGAGAGAGGAAATTATTACGTGGAAGCTTTTAACGAATTTTTGGATGGCAGCTACTTAAAGAAATTTGACCGGTGAATAAGTAGGATTTGAAAGTGAACATTCGAAAAAGTAGGAGGTACTTGATGGAAAAAATATTTACGCCTGACAACCTTGAACAAGCGCTTGAGATGTTGGCTGTCGGTGATAAAACCCCAGTCGCCGGCTGTACCGACTACCTCGTCAATCGCCGCCGCGGCACGTTGCGCCCTGCTGCTCGGGTTAGTCTGGATCGCCTCGATGAATTGCGCGGCATTGAATGGCAGACAAAAGCTGTCTACATCGGCAGCATGGTCACCTTTGCCCGTCTCGAAAGTGAGGCGCGGATGCCACGCTGTCTTACACAGGCGGCAAGCGAGATAGGGAGCCCGCAGATACGCAATAGAGCTACCATAGGGGGAAACATCGCGACCGCATCTCCGGCGGCCGACATGGCCGTCCCCTTGTCTGTACTTAATGCCATGGTGCATACGCAAAGTTTGCAGGGAAGCCGAATAATTCCTTTGTCCCATTTTTTGCTCGGACCAGGGAAGACGACACTCCAGTGCGACGAATTAATCGTTGGTTTTTCGTTTTCTCGAGAATGGGGCGAATCAGCTTTCTGTAAACTTGGGAAACGGCGAGCGCTTGCGATTTCCGTTGCTTCTTTGGCTGTGGACATAAAAACGAAGGACAGTCTTATCCGCGAAATCGCGATTGCCGCGGGGGCCGTTGGTCCAACTGTCATACGGGCCATTCAAACAGAGGCATTTCTGGTAGGCGAAAAGATGGGAGAAAAACGAATGACGGTAGCAGCAGAATTGTTTAAAACTGAGATTTCACCCATCAGTGATATACGGGCAAGCGCGGAATATCGGAAAGAAGTTTCGGCTTCAATCTTGCAGATGATGCTGCAGGACTTAACGAAAGAGGACTAAATGGAAAATATCACGACACTTCATTGCACGGTGAATGGGAAAATAGTCGAAGCCGAAATTCCGGAAGATGCTACGTTGTTGTATTTTATACGAGAAATTCTTGCGCTTACAGGCACAAAAGAAGGATGCGGCCAAGGTGACTGCGGAGCATGCACGGTGATGCTGGATGGAGACATCGTAAACAGTTGCCTGTGCCTAGCCATTCAAGCTGAGGGCAAAGAGATCCTAACCATTGAAGGCGTGGAAGCAGATCCGTCACTCGCCTCAATCCAGCAGGCTTTCGTTGACTACGGTGCTGTGCAGTGCGGATACTGTACACCCGGGATGGTGCTGGCGACGGCTTCGCTTCTACAGAAGAATCCCAGCCCTTGTGAAGATGAAATTCGTCGCGGCTTGTCGGGGAACATCTGTCGGTGCACAGGATATCAGGCTATGGTGGATGCCGTAGAATCCCTCAAAGAAGAAAGCAGTGAGCCCTCCAATCCGAAAGAAGGCGGATAGTAGAGTTGGGCATGGAAAGACGCTTAGGTCTTGCTGCCTATGTTTTTCTCAATAGGTAGCTCCCTGAGCCTATGGTAGCCAACCGCCATTCATTTATACCACTTGTACAATATAGCCTAGCGCATCGACTAACTAAAAGATCAATAGTATTGACTATTCATGCCTGTATCATCTTGCGGGTGTTTCTTTCGTTTTCGGTTGATTGAAAGTCTCCGAATTACTGCATACGGGTAGGAGACAGCAATATCGATCACTTATTCTTTGTCGTCAGCTAAAGCTGCTCTTTGCTTTCCTCCAGCTCTTTAGCGGCCGCTTCTGATTTTAGACTGAAATAACCCAAGATCCCAACTACGACCGCTGAGCCCAGGTCAACGATCAGATCGATCATGGTGTCAGCGAGGGCGGCTCG
>LFRM01250154.1_pt1 | contig 14007 bp, 10 predicted proteins | sample 618341 | NCBI WGS metagenome assembly LFRM01 (sample SAMN03654438, study PRJNA283298) | anaerobic digester metagenome | isolation source: pool of bioreactors CSTR01a, CSTR02a, and CSTR03a thermophilic anaerobic... | place: Denmark: Kgs. Lyngby | collected 2014-05-21 | reverse complement strand
GCGGTAATAAAAGCATCAAAACCACCGACGTCCTTAGCCTGCATCAAAGTCGCACCCATTATCGCAGGAATAGAGAGCAGAAATGAGAACCTGAAAACTTCTTCTCTGTCGACGCCAGAAGCTGTTCCGGCCACCATGGTCATTCCGGAGCGTGATATACCGGGCAATACTGCAATCCCTTGCGCTATACCAATAAATATTCCGTCAAATGGTGCTATCTTACCAAACCCTTTCCTTAAGAAACGGCTCGATATAAGTATTATGCCTGTAAAGAGAAGGCCTAATCCGACCATCATTGAGTTCATCGTCGCTTGCTCTGCAAAATCTTTGATTAGTAGCCCTATGGCTCCGGTAAACATAGTACCTATAAATACGGCCCACCCTAAAGACCATCCGGTGCTGTTCCTTTTATCTTTGTAAAAAAGTCCTAAGGCCCACTCTCCGAACAGTTTAACAATATCATTAAAAAAGAATAAGACTGTTGCTAACATTGTAGAAAAATGGAGCACGAGCTCATAAGAAAGGGGCGGCATTTCGATCCCCAAATATATCTTCGCAAGGGCGAGATGACCAGAGCTACTGACGGGAAGAAATTCTGTAAGACCTTGTACAAAACCTAATAGAACTACTTTATAATCCATTAATTAATACACCTCTTTGTAAAGACTGCGGCGTGGTTCATGCCGCGGGAGTTAGAAATCTTTGCTGAGCAGTTGCTGAGCGATGGCTAAGCTGTTGCTAAGCGATTGTTTTAGGAGCGGTCAAACTATAGTCAAACGATTGTCAAACGATGGTCAAACGGTTGTTTTTAGGACCTATCAGGGGCATGCTTTGCCCCCATCGTCTTCCCGGTATGCCTCTGAGCCGGGATCCAGCTCCCTCACCGTCGTTCCCGTATGAAGTTGAGCGGGAATCCAGGTCCACGGCCCCTCCCGTCTTCCTAGGGCGCTACTGATCAGGAGAATGCCGTTTCATGATAATGAAACTTATAATAACACCTTAGCATTCGAACTATTTCGAGTGCGTTCCGAGATCGGGGATCCAGCGGCTTTTGTTTAAGAAATAGGGTCAAAAATCAAGTGCAGACCTGGATTCCCGCTCAACGGCATACGGGAAAGACGGAGAGAGAGAGATTTCTCGCTGTCGTTTTATGATTACCCATACCAATCGATTTCCCATTGACTCCCAACTGATTTGCTATCGACTCCCGCGGCTGCTTTGGGTCGCAGCCCCTTACAACCGCTTCACTACTGCTTCACCATTGCTTCACGGCGATAAAATCGCCGCTTCACGCGGNNCCGTGTTTGTGCATACGTTCGATGTCAAAAATTACCATGGCTATATTGTGTGCATGATCGCCCACACGTTCGAGGTTGCTGAGGATATCAATAAATATAACTCCCGCCCCTGGGCTGCAACCACCTGCATTTAGCCTTGCTATGTGCCTTGCTCTAAGCGTCTTTTCCATATAATCTATCCTGTCCTCAAGATCGACAACTTCCTGGGCTATCTTTTGATTTTCTTCCTCTAGTGCCTGCACGCTCTTTGCAACAGCTGAGACGACAAGGTCGAACATTTCCTTGCACTCTTCCAGTGCCTTCGGAGAGAACTTAAGTTTGTGATCCTGAAGGAACTGGTACATTTCAACCAGGTTAGTTGCATGATCCCCAATTCTTTCGATATCACCCACACCGCTTATACAAGAGTTAAGGATTATGGAAAGGTCGGGAGAGAGGCCTGACTGACCAAGCTGCGTACCATACCTGAATATCTCGTGTGTTATCTCGTTTACGTTTCGTTCCTCTCTGTATATCTCTTCAACAAGCTTCTCGTCGTCATTCAGCAACATGGTCCTACAGTTCTCAATCATCCTGAGCGCTGAAGTGCCGAGACGGATCATTTCTTTGCGCACTGCATCCACAGCCGCGGCACTTGACGCTGTAATGAGAGTTGAATTAAGGAACATCGCTCCAAGGACCTCTTGATTCTTATCGTCCGGCAGAATCTTTCTTATGAACTTTACATACTGTGCCACAAAGGGAAGAAACATAAATGCAATTATAACGTTGAAGATAGTGTGGGCATTTGCCACCTGACGCGATATATCTGAGGAAGTGTTTTCAATCAATGAGGTGTAAAAAGGCAGACACGCCATTATGACAACTGTCCCAAGTATCTTTATCATAACGTGAGCTGCCGCTGCCTGTTTCGCTGACCTGTTAGCACCTAATGAGGCAATAACCGCAGTGATCGTTGTTCCTATGTTGTCGCCCAAAATTATAGCAATGGCCGTCTCAAGTGGTACAAGTCCCTGAGCGGCAACTGCCATTGTAAGTCCCACTGTAGCTGAGCTGGATTGGACTAGCAAGGTAATTACGAGTCCCGAGAGAAATGCAAGAAAGATGTGGTCTTTAAAGATAGTAAGAAATTCCGGGCTCTGCTTAAGGAAAGCAAGAGGCTCCTGCATCATTTCCATCCCAATAAAGAGCAGCCCAAAACCAATCAACCCTACACCTATTTGTTTGTGTCTTTTTTTCTGAAAGAAAATGCAGAGCACAACACCAACTATTGCTGTGACATAAGCCAGATCGGTCACTTTGAATGCAATTAGCTGGGCTGTTACTGTTGTACCAATATTCGCTCCAAGAATCACACCGATAGCCTGCGTCAGAGTCATTAAACCTACGTCTACGAAGCTTACTACCATAACGGTTGTTGCACTGCTGCTTTGAAGGATGCTTGTTACCGCTGTTCCAAGGAGCAATCCTTTTAATGGAGTTCCCGCAAGGGAGCCAATCAGTTTTCTCAGCTTGTCTCCTGCAATTATCTGGAGTGATTCCCCCATGATAATTATTCCGTAAATCAGAATTCCTACTCCCGCAAAAATTTGCAGCAATGAAGTAATTGGCATCATATCTCTCCTCAGATATCAGCGGTCGGTCAAGCCCGCTTAAGTATCTTAATCAACATAGGATATAAGCGGCACTATGACAGGATAGTTTCTGGAGATCCTACCATAGAGATCCCTAATCCTTCTCCTTATTTCTGTTGGCAGCATTTCAGGTTTTGCTCCCGGTGTACGAAGAAACTGTTCCAATGCCATTTTAACTGCGTTTTCAAGCTCTTTGAAGGTGCCTCCGTCTTCCGTAGAAAAAACACTACCCTTTGTCTGTATCTGTATAGGTGCAACCAAATGGAAACGACGATTTAAGGTTATCGCGACTGATACTATGCCATTTTCTGATAGTTCCCGTCTTTCTCTAAGAAGGCTGCCTTCAAATTCACCCAGTGCTATGCCGTCTACAAGTACTGCGCCGGCCTGCACTCTGCCGTCTATAGAGACATTACTCCTACCCTTAAACTTGAGGACATCACCGTTCTGCATTACGAAAACATTTTTTGGTGGCACTCCCATTTCGCGCGCCAACTGCGCATGGCGTACAAGGTGCCTGTACTCTCCATGGACCGGAACAAAATATCTAGGTTTCAGCATACTGAGCATTATCGTAAGTTCGTCGCGAGCGGCATGTCCTGATACATGTATCTCATCCCCGCGCTCGTATATCACTTCGCATCCACAGGCAAAAAGTCTATTTACCGTGTGGCTTACAAGTTTTTCATTGCCCGGTATCGGTGTGGCTGAAATAATCACAAGGTCCTTCGGCCCCAGCTTCAACATCCTATGTGTACCTCTGCTCATAAGGACAAGCCCTGAAAAAGGTTCTCCCTGGCTTCCTGTTGTCAGCACTACCACCCTGTTATCAGCCATATGTTCCGCTTCTTGCGGGGTGATTAGCAGTCCTTCAGGGGCAGTTATATAGCCAAGATCCAGCGCGAGCTCAACGTTGTTTATCATGCTCCTACCTGCAAGCATAACCTTGCGGTTGAACCTTCCCGCTGTATTGAACACCTGCTGTGCTCGGTGAAGATTGCTTGCAAAAGTAGCAATGACGATCCTTCTGTCCTTATAGAGCCTGAAGAGGCGTTCAAATGTCTGCCCCACAGTTTTCTCTGAAGGTGTAATTCCCTCTTTTTCGATATTTGTCGAATCAGAGAGCATCAGCAGTACACCTTCCTTGCCAAGCAAGGCGAAGGAGCTGTAGTCTGTTCCTATTCCGTCGATTGGAGTAGGGTCTAGTTTGAAATCTCCTGTGTGAACTATAATTCCCAGTGGTGTCTTGATTGATATAGCAAGTGCGTCCGGGATGGAATGACATACCGGAATAAATTCCAAAGAGAAAGCTCCAATTTCGATTAAATCTCCATGACAAATCTCTCTGTACTTTGGCTGGTAGGACGTCTTTGCATCTTTCATCTTGTTTTCTATAAGTCCGGCAGTGAGCCTAGTACTATATAGAGGGACATCCAGCCTCGGAAGAATAAAAGGAAGGGCTCCGATGTGGTCTTCGTGCCCGTGGGTAATGAAAATTCCTCTGATTTTTTCTTTATTCTCTATCAAATACTCAACATCAGGGATAACAAAATCTATTCCCAACATGTCCTCTTCAGGAAATTTGAGACCGCAGTCTATTATGATAATGTCATCATCGTATTTGAAAACCGTAAGGTTCTTACCAATCTCCCCAAGTCCTCCAAGGGGAATAACGCTAAGTTCACCTTTTTTACTAACATTCCTATTTATTTTCTTTTTCCTATTATCAATGGGCATATAAAAACAACTCCCCCTCAGCGTATAATCGTACCACTTAATACGACTTAGAACCATAGGGCGGTAAGTATTCTAAACATTTTAAGTGGGCAAAATTTGCAGTTACATGGGCGAAAATAAGACTCGCTCTTACATTTCCTATTATAATTGACCTATGTCTGGGTTGACAATGAAGGAATATCCGATATAATTTTCACTTGTCATGCCTGCAGCTTAAGCTGGCAGGCTGGGCCTTTTGGGGTATGGTGCAACGGCAGCACACCTGACTCTGGATCAGGCAATCTAGGTTCGAATCCTGGTACCCCAGCCATATCATATGTGATGTGGTCCCTTCGTCTAGGGGCCTAGGACGGCGGGTTCTCAGCCCGTTAACAGGGGTTCGAATCCCCTAGGGACTGCCAATATAGACCTGTTATTCGAGGTGCAGCTGAATCTCTTATACAGGAAACATTAAAGCGAAGCAGATATCTGCTTCGCTTTTTGTATGCTCCTACATTGTGTACGCACATACTACGAACTTCTGCCATGGGCTGCATGGTTAGAATAAGATATTCATAGGCTGTACAAAATCTAGAAACTTGACGGAAGTCCGTTTAGTGCTAGATTCTTAATAGATGATTATTTAATTAGTGGTTTTTTCAATAATACGCTAGGAGGCATTTGATATGATTAATAAACGCTACCGCTCAGTAAAATGTGTCAATCTTGTTGTTATTGCTTTAATACTTATTTGTGTTATTGCACTAGCAGCATTCGCGTCCCTCACGACAACACGTTTCAGCAACACGGGTGCGCTTTCCGGTGGGGCCGATGGACTTGAACCCAGTGGAGACCGCCATAACAGCTACGCATGGTCCATGGAGGCTATGAAGAACTCTGTAGGAGAAGAATATCTTTACGTCGGCTCAAACCGTGATGTTATCTATGTGCTTATGAAGGAAACTGAACCAGATGTGGGAAAGGTGAAAACGTTTTGCGAAAAAATGGAACTTTCTACTCCTGATTCCGACTCGCCTGAAGAACTAAAAGCAAAGATATTCAGGAAGAAAACCAACGGTACCGGAGACTGGGAAACAGTCTACACTTCTCCCCTGAAAGCCGGTGTCGCTCAAGATCAGGGATATCGTGGGGGCAAATCTTATACTGCTCCCGGCGAGACCAAACCCTCGGTCTATTTTGGGACCTTAGGCACTAAGACGACAAGACTGATTAAGCTTGTCCCTGATTTTAAACCAGGAGACGAGCCAGATACAGTTTTTGAGACGGACCCCGGCGAGTTCAGCTGCATTCGCGCGGTTACAGTCCATGATAGTGGAGACGGAGACAAACTTTATATCGGTACATTAACACCTAGTAGCGACGACAAAGTGGCAAATATACAAATCTGGGAAAGCGAAAAACCAAAATCTAATGATGGCAATGATGATTGGACAAAGATAGCGTCAGTGCAAAAGGGTGAATCCAAAAAAATCTTCCCCAGTGACTTCCCCGGTGTAAGAATCAATGAAACGAGTACCGCGTTCGGAGGCGTCTGGGACATGATTTCCTATAACGGTTATCTGTATGCCTTCGTCGGTAATAACTACGACAAAGATGAAACAGATAAATTAAAAAATGGATTCATGGTATTCAAAGGAAAGCCAGTCCCTGACGGTACAGATGGTGAAAATGAGGCGGGCTGGAAATGGGAGCCAGTTGTCTGTACGGAAAAAATGGGATCAGGAGCCAAGTATCCCAATGGAATGGGGAATGGACGCCACGTAACTGCTTCTCCTTTCATTTATAAAGGTTATGTCTATGTAGGCACTTTCGCCGATGTTGCTACGTCGGATACCCCTCTTGATTCCTTATATCCTTGCCATGTATACCGCTTCGACAAAGATGACAAATGGGAATTGATTATAGGAAATACAGAAGGTACAACCGATAAGATTACTGAACGACTGGGTAATTACGGGGCAGGATTCTTCAATGCACCTGTGATATCATCAGATGTTTTGCCTGAGGGATATCAAGCCAAGAGACTTTCCACTAACCAGTATGCATGGCGCATGGGAGTCTACAAAGACAAACTCTACGTGACAACCTTTGACCTGGAAATGGGGATACTTCAGGAAGATGAGAAAGATGCTGACAAGAAAAAAGAGATAGGGAAATTCATTTCAGCATTAAAAGACTACAATCCAAATCCTCGCGGCTTTGATATCTACTACACCAGTGACGGAGTTAATTTCTCCGAGCTTACTAATGATGGTTTCGGAGACAAGTACAACTTCGGTGGAAGGACCCTAAAAGCAACTGACAACGGTCTCTTCATAGGAACTGCCAACCCGTTCAACGGGGCCCAGGTATGGAAGATTACCGAAGATAACGGAGGCAATAGTGGTGGTGGATGTAATACAGGCCTTGCCGTGCTTGCGCTGCTAGGAATAATCCCACTAGCTCTTTTTAGAAAAAAATAAACTCATAACTCAACATCAAAAAGGGCGTTCCTCACGGAACGCCCTTTTCTGTTTCACGCGGAATTGCCAGGTGAACCATCTGGCAGAGAATTGGATCTTAAGGTCAATGATCTAAAAATCGTCTCCCCGGTATGCCGTCGAGCCGGGGTCCAGGTCTTTTATCTTTATTTGATTCTAATTCAGGAGTAAAATAACAGACCTGGATTCCCGCTCAGTAGCATGCGGGAAAGACGAGNNCCGTGAAATATGGCATAGATTTTCTTCCCTTTGTTGAGGATGATACGAGCATCTACTATTTCATCCCAAGGAACGTGCTGAACTTTTCTCTGTCCCCAAAATGAGTTTTCTTTGGATACACCCTTTTCGTCGATGTACATGCTGCGCTCATAACCGGAGATATATATCATAGTAGCTCCGAGAAGAATCGGAATTATGACATTTCTCATCGATCCACCCACCAGAAAACTGCTCATTCCAATTCCGGCAAAAAGTATCCCCAGTGCTGCACAGATAAACTTAGCCCACAGCGGAAGCTTTGTTCTGGTAACTGCTTGTACTGTCCGTGGCATTTTTTATTGGGCGACGGCCGGTGCGGGAATACCCCCGATATTTGCAAGAGCCTCTTCATCGATTTTTACACCGTATTTTGCTTCAAGTTTTTTGAGCTCGTCATTGAAATACTGCCTCTGGAGCCCTTGTACCGCTCTTTCTCCTGATTCCTGGAAAGAGAGTTGCTTTCCGGGACGGCGTTCAATAACTTCTACAACGTGCCAGCCAAAGTCACTCTTTATGGGACCTACTAAAGATCCGAGCGAAGCACTTTGGATTGCATCGTCAACTGGCGGGGTCATCGCACCCTTTTCTACCCAGCCAAGGTCTCCCCCATTTTGAGTACAGCTTGGATCCTTGCTGTATTCAGTGGCTACCTTTGCAAAATCTTTTGTCCTGTAGATTTCCATAGCCGCGTTCAAAGCTTCTCCCTCTGTCTCAGTAAGTATGTGCCTAGTATGTGCTGCGGGAGCATCATAAAATTCTCCTAAATGAGTATCGTAGTAATTCTTTACGGACTTCTCGCTCATGTCCCACTTAGAAGCATTCTGTTCGAAGTATGCCTGTGTCAACACCTGTATCGTCTGCCACTTGATCTGAAAAGCTATATCGGAACGCGAATCAAGCCCCTTGCTCTTTGCACCCTCTGCAAAAAGGAGCGCATGGGCCATCTGGTTGACCATTTCTATTCTTTCTGGAAGCGTAGCCTGGGCCAGCATTAGACCGACCATCATCTGGTTGCCGCCGGCGGTAGTTGCAATCATGTTCAGTACTTCTTCTGAGTTCAAAGTAGACGTTCCAACAGAAAGGACAGGCTTATCTGCAGCCATGACGACAGAAGCCCCCAATAAGAGCGTAAAAGAAAGAACTGTAAAAACCTTTGTGATTTTTTTGAATGACATTATAGTAACCTCCCGAATCTTCTCTCTAATTTTTTAACAAGCAGAACAAATCCTATCACAAAAAAAGAAAACTTGAGAGGATAAAACACATATTACCCTCTCAAGTTTTACTATTTTTAAATCATTTTTTTAATTTATTAAATTTTAGTTCGTTATCAGCCACCGTGACTGAAATCTTTTCCCCTGCTTTTACTGTACCCTCAAGCATCAGGTTAGATAACGAGTCCTCTACCATTTTTTGTATAGCCCTTCGAAGCGGCCTCGCTCCGTATTTCGGGTCATAACCGCGTTCAAGCAGCAATTTTTTTGCTTCTTCGTCAACACTAAGCGTAATATCGCACTCCAAAGTCCTCGCTTTGACCTCTTTCAGCATTATATCGACTATTTTGAGCAACTCTTCTCTTCCGAGCGGGTTGAACACTATAATCTCATCAACTCTGTTCAAGAACTCAGGTCTGAAAGCTTTATTTGTCTCTTCAAGTACAGTGGCCTTCATTTTGACAGTGTCAATTTCTCCTACAGCGCCCTTTACCTCCGAAAATCCCAAGTTGCGGCCTTTCATTGCTTCAGTAAGACCTACATTGCTGGTCATTATTATCACAGCGTTCCTAAAGTCTGTAAGGTGTCCCTGACCATCTGTTAGTCTCCCGTCTTCAAGGAGCTGAAGCAGTACATTGAAGACATCTGGGTGAGCTTTTTCAACTTCGTCAAAGAGAACAACTGAGTATGGACGTCGTCTGATAGCCTCAGTAAGCTTCCCGCCTTCTTCAAAACCAATGTAGCCGGGAGGTGCTCCAATAAGCTTGGCTGCCTCATGACGTTCCATATACTCGCTCATATCGAGCCTTATCATTGCATCCTCGCTGCCAAACATAAACTCTGCGAGAGCTCTTGCCATTTCAGTTTTTCCTACTCCCGTGGGACCAAGGAACATGAAACTTCCTACAGGCCTCTTGGGATCCTTCATACCGCTTCTTGATCTTCTTATAGCACGAGAGACTGACTGAAGCGCTTCATCCTGACCAACAAGACGAAGCCTTATTTCATCTTCCATTCTCAGAAGTCTGCGGCTCTCCTCTTCGGTCAGCTGCGTCACAGGTATCCCTGTCCACTCAGAAACGACTGTTGCTATATCCTCTGAGCTTACGTCAGGGGTAAACTGGTTTCTGGAATCAGTCCAGCTTTTTCTCCACTCTGCTATCTGCTGTGCCAGCTCTTTCTCCTGGTCTCTGAGATCTGCAGCTTTTTCAAATTCCTGAGCGCCTACGGAAGCCTCTTTCTCCCTTCGTATTTCCACAAGACTTCTTTCGAGCACTTTAAGGTCTTCGGGGACCTCAAGTGTCAGAATCCTTGCCCTGGCGGAGGCTTCGTCTATCAGATCTATAGCCTTGTCCGGAAGGAACCTGTCTGTGATGTAGCGCAGAGAAAGCCTGGCTGCAGCCTTAAGTGCGTCGTCCGTTATCTTTACACGATGATGAGCTTCATAGTTATCCCTGAGGCCCATAAGAATCTTTACGGTGTCCTCTTCTGAAGGTTCGTCAACCTGGACAGGCTGGAAACGCCTTTCAAGTGCCGCGTCTTTTTCTATATATTTTCTGTATTCAGTTATAGTCGTGGCTCCGATTACCTGGAACTCTCCCCTGGAAAGGCTCGGCTTCAGAATATTCGCAGCGTCAACTGCGCCTTCCGCACCACCGGCTCCAACAAGGGTGTGTATCTCGTCTATAAAGAGTATTACTTTTTTTGCTTCCTTTATCTCCTTGACTATCCTGCGCATGCGTTCTTCAAACTCGCCCCTGTACTTGGTTCCTGCGACAAGATTGGCGACGTTGAGCTGCATGACTCTTTTATCCTTCAGAATCTCAGGGATATCACCGGATATTATCCTTTGGGCAAGCCCCTCTGCAATGGCCGTCTTACCAACGCCCGGCTCTCCAATCAGCACAGGGTTATTTTTTGTCCTACGGGAGAGTATCTGAACGACCCTCTGTATTTCCTTATCTCTTCCTATGACTGGATCCAGTTCATTGTTCCTGGCCATCATGGTAAGGTTTATACCTATCTGGTCGAGCGTGGGTGTCCTGCTCTGCTGCTGCCCCTCCTGTCTTGGCGGGGTTTCACCTGTATTAAGTGGATCAGAAGGTGAATCAGCCGGGTTACCACTGGTTATATTTCTGATCATCATGCGTGTCCTTGAAAGTTCCATTCCATGAGAAGCAAGCAACTGTGCAGCCATACCTTCACCCTCAGCAAGGATACCCAGAAGAATATGTTCAGTACCAATATAATTTACTCCCATTTTCCTGGCTTCTCTCATAGAAAGATCTATTACAAGTTTGGCTCTCGGGCTGGAGGGAAGGTCCACGGGCTCAGTTCTAGGATCTCCTGCTCCGACAAGACTCTCTATTTCCGCCTTCATTTCTTCAGGTTGCAGTGCATAGTTTGAAAGGATGTGCGTAACTATGCCGTCTGCATCATCCAGCAGACCTAATAGTATATGCTCCGTTCCAACAACCTCATGTCCGAGACGCAAAGCCTCACGGTGAGCAAGCTGAAATACTCTCTTGCCCCTTTCTGTAAAATTCTGCCACATATAGGCTCACGCATCCTTTTCTTTATCTGCTTCGTCTTTCAGATCTCTTATTTGATCTCTGATTCTAGCCGCAAGTTCATAATTTTCGACCTTTACAGCGTCTGCCATCTTATCTTTGAGCAAAGAAAGGTCATCCCTTGTCGCCGGGGGCTTGCATGCAGCTTCCGGACAGGGTACTTTCTCCCCGCTTTTTTCTTCAGAGGGAGCAAACATCGACCAAGAAATAGTCTCTCCGCAGTGAGGACAGGTAAGTTCCGCCTCTGCTCCACCGTTCGTAGCCGGGAAGATAAGATCCTTGAGAGCTTCCTGAAGATCAAGAATCCCTTCCAGGGAAAATGTCATTTTCATCATTTTAGCGGCATCTTCAAATGGTATGACCTCTCTTGCACATTGTTTGCAAATATAGTCCACTGTACGTTTTCCATTGACTATTTTCATAAGATGCACTTCTGCTTCATTTGCACCACAGCGTTCACACAACATCAAGATCACCTCATCCAAGCGATAAGCTTGTAAGTATTTTTTTTAGTAGCTCAGCCCTCATAAGGTCCCGCCTGTAAGGCGAAACATCAAAGAGGGATCTTCCATTCTCATCCTGGTTACGAAGTGCTACCTCTATGATAAGGCGCTCCCTGGGGGTGGTCATCTCTCTATTCTGAAGATTGACCAGGAGCTTCCTGGCTTCCTGTTCCGTAATTGCATTTCCTACAAGATCCGAAAGATGAACTACCTCTTCATCACAATTGCTAAATGTCAGCTGAATAATTTTTATGTAACCATGTCCACCTCTTTGGCTTTCAACAAGAAAACCATTTTCAGGCGCGAACCTGCTTCTAAGAACATAATTTATCTGGCTTGGCACACATCCAAATTTCTCAGCCAAATCTTTTCGCCTGAGAGACACCTCCCCCGCTTGATTTTCTTCCAGAAGACGGTCTATGTATTCCTCAATTATTTTGGTAAGACTTGATGACTGCAAGGACATTAGAGTCACTCCATTTCCTTAAACTGAAATCATTATATAGTTTTGGTCAGTATAAGTCAAGGACAGAAGCCACAGCAATTTTTCATGCAGAAAGAGGCTGTGGAAATGCTTCTATGAGGAGGATGTGGGCAATAGGTAGAAATATTAGCTGAGCGATGGCTGAGCGGTCGCTGAGCAATTGCTCAGCGATTGTAAAACCTAGAACCTGTCCCTCCTCGTCATCCCAGTATGGGTCTGAGTGAGCCGGGATCTAGCGGCTTTTGTTTTATAACAAACCCTGTCACAGTCTTAATTCAAAGCCACTGGACTCCAGCTCGAAGGCACATTGGGGAGACGGAGAGGGCAACAACAATAAGGGACGGATTTTTTTTGATTTTACAACGGCTCAGCAACCGCTTAGCAACAGCTCAGCAACTGCTCAGCAAAGTCTCCTAACCCTTCGACTCCCGCGGCACGTTTAGCGCCGCAGTATCTCGAGATTATCCGACCTTGTCTTCTTTCCCTTCGATAATTCTTTGTATGTTGCTTTTGTGTCGCCAAGTCGAAAGTGCGGCAAGGAAGAGACCAGCAACATAATAGGGACGAGGCATATTGAAAAGCGGCATCAGAAGGACGGAGCAAAAAAGTGCAATTATTGAAGCCAGAGATACGTACTTTGTTTTTTTGAGGACAACGTACCAGACAATACCTCCGATAAGAGCAGGTAGTGGGTTAAAAAAGTCGAAAAACCCAAAAACGCCAAAGGTCGTTGCGACACCTTTGCCACCGCGCCATCCAAGCCAAATCGGATAGTTGTGCCCGAGAACAGCAAATACTCCGGTAAGGGCGAGTATAAGGCTGTTGTCTGTGAAAAATGAAGCCAAGAGGACGGCTATTCCACCCTTGAGCATGTCAAATACTGCAACTGCGATTGCCCATTTTTTGCCAAGCAATCTACCTGTGTTCGTTGCACCTATATTGCCGGAGCCAAAGTTACGTACATCCTGCCGTTTCAATATTTTAACAGCAAGGTAGCCGGTAGGGCAGGAACCTGCAAGGTAACCTAATATAAGCCAGAGAAGGGACATGAGAACACCTACCTTTAGTAATGCGGCGTGGAACGTGCCGCGATAGATCTTAGCTGAGCAGTTGCTGAGCGATGGCTGAGCAATAGCTGAGCAGTTGTGGGAGCAGGCAAGCTGTTGGCAAGCAATTGGCAAGCCGTCGTTGGAACTAAAGCCTGTCCGTAACCGTCGTTCCCTTATGCTTCAATCGGGAGCGGCTTTTGTTTTATAACAAACCCTGTCGTAGGCTTAATTCTAAGCCACTGGGCCTCCGTTCAGTTCCGTCCGGAGGAGACGATGGGGGACCGGATCTTCGTAAATAGCAATCTTTTGATCGATTCATACCAATTGATTCGCAATTGACTACCAACCGACTCCCGCGGCACGTTTCACGCCGCCGCCCCTAAGATAATAAAAACGCCATTCCGAATGAACGGAACGGCGCCTATGTTTTTAAGGATTCTACCTTTTTAGAGCCGTTACGACATCGTTTGTTATATCGATGCCCCCGTAGTATACCAAGCCTTTATTCAAAACTATGGTTATACCTTTTGTTTTGGCTACTTTAGCAATAGTCTCATTAATCTCTTTGAGGATGGGATTCATAAGCTTGGACTCTTCTTCTCTCATTTCGAGCTGAAGGGTCTGGACTATGTTTGCTTTTTTCTTCTCATCGGTTTCTTTGTCGAATGCAGCCTTGGCCGTATCAGACTTTTTCTTGCCTATTGCTTCAATCTGCTGCTGAGCCTGCTTAAATTTTGGGAACTGCTGAAGTACAGCCATCTCATCAACAAATCCAACTTT
>LFRM01171888.1_pt1 | contig 14007 bp, 9 predicted proteins | sample 618341 | NCBI WGS metagenome assembly LFRM01 (sample SAMN03654438, study PRJNA283298) | anaerobic digester metagenome | isolation source: pool of bioreactors CSTR01a, CSTR02a, and CSTR03a thermophilic anaerobic... | place: Denmark: Kgs. Lyngby | collected 2014-05-21 | reverse complement strand
TGCTCTCATGGATGACCTTAAGGCACCTGAGATGGCCAGTCAGCGCAAAGCAAAATTTTAGGGCAGACCGCTCATGCCAAGTAGCAATCAAAATCAGGCCGGCCACACCGAAAACGATCCATCTACTGAAGCGCTTATCAACGCCCTTGGCCCCCGGTTCGGTGATCTTGTCATCTGGGCGGCGGAACGCGATTTGCTTTTCCACCTCGAGATCGGCTACAGAATCCTTGGCCTTGATCCAAACACGATAGCGATTGCAAATCTTTTTTACGAGTTAAACCGCCCAGAGTCCAAGGCGGTAATCTCGCAATGGACCGACAGCGACCTTCTGCAAGGACTCCACCGCTTTGCAGACTCTTTTTATGCCGACAAGACAATCTCCGGCCAATATCCGCGCATAACGCCGGCTGGAAACTACAAGAAAGTTCGTGCCCAATTTCAGCCGTACGCCGACCAAAAATTTTTGCTGGCACTCATAACCTTCCTCTTGCATGGGCAGCCCGGCACTGACGTGTATAGTGACCGCCGACGAATCCGGCTTTGGCTTTTGATTCAGGCAGCAAAAAGGCTGATTGCGCATGGATGCGCTGGCGACAAGTTTATTAGCGCTGTCGCTCGATTTCTCGTTCGGGACCCTATAGATAAAGACTGGCTTGTAGTGGACACCCTGCTAAGGACCACTCGGGAAAACCTCGGCCAGGACTTGGGGCTTGGCAGCTTTGAGCGCTACACGCAGGAGCTAGGCAGGGTCGCAGAAAGCCTTAAGCACGACAGCAGGTTTGCTGGCCGTTCATACACGCTCTTTCTAAATGCTGTCACCTCCGTAGCGACTGGAGAGTGCAGCCCCACAGAGGTAAGTGAGACAGCACAACCTCTGCGGCGCATACTAACACTGGGCCGGCAGAGAAACGATGCGCCGCAGACTGAAGAAGTTCTTTCGGCAGAACCAGACTTTCCGCTAGCTCTTTTTGATGAAGATGAACCCGAGGGCAGTTTTTACGCCCTAACCCAGGTAGATCCTACTGACAGCCCTGAACAGCAACTACAGGGCTCCGGGAGTATCTATCTGCTAACAGCGGAGCATCTGCACTATCTCCCATGGACTTGGGATCGTGTGCTTCCTCCAGAAGCACAGTTACTTGAAGCATGGATAGGCAAGCTCCTGCAGTCAAAAGATCTTATTGAAAAAACGGGTGCCACCTTTGTATGGGTAGCAACCCGACTGGCAAGATCGCTAGCTCTAACTGAGCGGATAGGCATCAGTGAGGGACTATCCAGTGAATGGAGCTTTACTCCTGACTTCAAAATGCTGAAAAGGAACGCTCCACGCCGACAGTCATCATGGAGAGGAGCAGAACCGGTTGCCGAGCTGCTCGCCCCATACCGTGATGATCTAACGGTGAATGTGCCACAAGAAATCACTTCGGCTTTGCTGGAAGCATCACGAACTCATCCTGGTCCCGAAACGCTGCAAGAGATCTGGCGTGTAGTGTGCAATGAGAAGCTTGAGGCGTGGTTTAACGCTCAAGCCAGGGTGCACTTTCCCAGAATAACCAGCGCGAAGCTGGCGCTCTATCAAAGCCAACGTCTTTTTAATGGGGATGGTCAGCCACAATTTGAGCGCCTGCTAGCATCACACCCCCAAACTGCAGTGCCTGCAGCTTGCAGTTATACCGCCTGGGATATACCGAGCGTAGAAAAAGGGCTGAGGTTATCGGTACAAAAGCACCCAGGTGCGCTGGAGCAGACGCACATCATGGGAAGCTTGCTTTGCCCCAAGGAGGAGGCTCTTGCTGCCGAGATAGAGCGTGGCAAGCTGAAAATGGACCAAGCCCATAGTAAAGATTTGATCCAGTATCACAATGCAGTAGCGCAGCATGTCGTAACCGCTCTGTACGCAGCGACAGGTGGCAGACCTCTTCAGGATCCTTTTGAGTCAGCGAGTTACTTTTCCGAGTTTTTTCAGTGCGTTTACATTGCAGATAAGAGTGACGACGGGCTTCACACAGGCAGAGTCGTACCTCTGCCAAGCAGAGCATTAAAGCTTTTTGGGTATTACTTGCAATTTTTAGAAAAACTGGCGGCAGAGCTGCACATGCACAAGCCAGAACTGGCATTTGAAATTCGTATGGCGGCACAAGGCCGGCCAGCTAAACTCCCATTGTTTTTCTTGCTAGACCATAGCCTGCAGTGGCACTCGATGTCGCAGGCTTCTCGCTTGGGGTGCAGTTTATTTGACTTTAAGCTGCCAAGAAACCTCTTCAGGCATCGCTACGCCCAGCGCCTACTTAGCAATGGTGTAGACCCTGAAGTGATAGATGGTTGGATGGGACATGCAGAACGTGGCGCTGCAAGCTACGGCGATTACTCGATACGCTGCTGGGCAGATGATGCGGCAACTTTTAAACCTGCCTATGAGTCAGCATACGATAGTCTGCCGTTTACTAGCAGCTTGCAGCTAGAAAAATTACCACCACTGTTGTGCACGCCAGGAAACGAAAGCATCCAGGTAAAGCCCCGATTATTTGGCCTGAAGGCTCTGGAAAAGCAGCGGGAACTTAAAGCCGAAACAGCCAAAAAAGATGCAGCTGCTGCCATCAAGCTATCTCTTGGCGAACGGTCACTAGCCGACCTAAGTGACGCAGAACTTAAAACACTTAGCGATCGTATGCTACTGCGTGATGACGGTTTAAAGCACGCTTATGCTGCTCTGCGCTTTAACGTGCTGCTAGATCAGCTGCGTGAGCTGGGCACTGAGGGGGTTAGCCCAGAAAGCATTCGCTATCAACTCCTTTCAAAACGTCTACTAAAGTTCAGCAATGAGCACTCATTAATTCAGCCTGATTGTATCAAGGCGCTAGAAACTTACATCGTTTTGCTTAAGTGGTCTGAGCATACGAAAAAAAATACTTTCAAGGCTAGCCTTTCAAAAAGTCATGCTTTAAGCATAGGCGCAATACTACTCGCTATTGAAAAACGGCTATGTTACGAGGGGATGCTTTGGGATATTTGTCAAGGACAAAACTTTAGGATTCTTCAAGAGAATAAAGCCTATTACTTGGAATATAACGAAAATCTGGATCCAGAGAACTTTTATGTCCCCGCACAGCGACACCGGATTAGTTATAAAACCGCAAGCTTGTTGGCACACGGGCTACACGATGCTAAAAAAGTTACCATGCCAAAGCTTGAAGCTATCAAAGGGATTCAATTGGTTGTAGACCTCCAGTCTAAGTATGGGCGCTCATCAGATAAAGTAAAATCAGTAGAAGAGCTAGTCAGCTGGCTATGTGAGGTAATCAATCAGGCCAACCTCCTTGAGCTTCCAGGAATAGTGACCGCCACCTTGAGCGGAAGAACATTGGCCACAAGCTTACCGCTGCACGACTGGATGAGAGTACAGAGCAACAAAGTGCTCGCATTAGATTCTAAAAAACAAGCAAAATCACCTGAGCTTAATCCGGTAGTAACGCGCGCAACTGAAAGAACATGTAAAAAACTAGAGCTTCAAGAATCTGCCAAAAGGTTTGGCAGTGAAATAGATGAAATACTTAAAAGCTATGAAAAAACAAATGCAAAAAAGTGCGCATTAGAAATCGTCAAAGTCGCCAAAAGCTATAGATTCAAAGTAAGCTCAAGCTTACTTTTGGTTGCGAGCTGGATTGCGTACAAAGCTGAAACCGGATTAGGGCGCGGCAGAAAATTCCAGCCGTATGCAAAAAACACTTTGCAAACATACTGGTCCAGTATTTTTACTGCATTTCGTGGCCACCTTTACGAAGTTGATCTGGTGGCATTAGACAGTGATGAGGTAACCGAGTACTGCTCCAGCATACTGGAATACAAGTGGCTACAAGGGCAGGATGCATCATATCTTGGAGAGCGAATGATTGAGTTCTTTCGCTGGGCCTCAAACTCAGGCGTAGCAACTCCAGCGTGGTCCGAGCTCAATCTAGAATGCAAAGATAGAAGTGTAAGACCAGGATTTATAACTGAATTTGAATATCAAGCCTGTCAAGAACAAATTCAACAGCACCCGGAAGTTACGAAAGAGCAAAAACTGATACTTGGATTTATACTGCTTCTTACCTACCGTTTTGGGCTGCGCCTCCAAGAGGCTGCAGGATTGTTAAGAAGAGACTGGTGCGATGAAAGTGATACTATATATGTGCTAGTTCAACCAAATCAGTATAGAGCATTAAAGAGTAGAGCAAGCCGTCGTGCTGTACCGCTGGCTTTTGAATTGACTGAGCAAGAGCGTGAGATCATACAACGAAGCTTGTTGCACTATAAGTCATATGCCGGCGAAGACGATAGTAAATCGTTATTTTGTGAAAGCATAAACGATGACGAGCGACGCCCCATACTTTCTGTGGAAACCGTCAGCTTGGTTTCTCCTACTTTGATCCAGCTAATCAGGCATGTCACTGGCAACCCGAGCCTAGTTTTACATCATGCAAGACATAGTTTTTATAATCGAATAGCACCCGCCTTACTTGGATTTGATACAGAACTATCAAGTAAAATATGCAAAAAAGAAGAGTATGCAGCTATTCGTAGAATAGTTCTAGGTCCGGTAAACTCTCATACGCGACGAGGTGGTATGGCACTGGCTCGCTTAATGGGGCATGCTTTTGTAAGTACTGGCCTGAAAAGCTACTTCCATCTTGCAACCGAATGGGCGGACTCACTTACACCTGTAACTCACCAAAGAGCAAGGGAAATTGAGAAGGCAGTTAAGATAGAAAACTTTTTTACTGTACCTTTGAAACATGATGAAGTTGGCAAGCTATATACACCACCTACTCCTTCTCTAAAAGACATTTTTAAGGTGTTAAGGCTGGTAGCACTTGGCGTGTCATATGAGCGTGCGGAAGATTCTTTTGAGTTAAATCCACGATATACGAAAATTTTAGAGGAGAACATCAACTCAGCTACCGCGACAGTAAGATTTAAAGCGGAAAAAGGTAGCTCAAAAAAGCTTAAAGGCCATGATTATCCCAACGCACTTCTTGAGTCAGTTGCCAGCACAGCATGGCTCCGCTTTATTGCAGCAGCAGATAAGATAGATAACAAACAAACCAGTCATGCGAGTGTTCACGATAATTTGCAAGATATTAACTTTAAAAGCTCTGCGGATGGGTTTGCATCTGAAGCAAAACAATTTAAGAATCTGCATGAAATTCCTCATCTTATTGGAATGGATCGACATATATTGATGGAGCAAAAAGAGCATGTTGACTTTGTCAAATTGGTTCTTGAGAGATTTGAGGTTGCAGAAGATCGTTACCGTGTCCTGATAAAGCCCAGGTCCGTCCGGGCGATAAAGCACTTGCAAACCAGTGGGTTTAAACTGGAAATTGACACTAGCAATCAATTGGACACATTCATAATGTATATGCCACAACGTGAAAGCTTTTATAAAGTGGATGATTATGGCGGGTTGATTTTAAAGCAATCCTCAACAGGAGTTATAAGGGACAGAATAGACCTGTCCCTGGCACTCCTTGCATACGGCTCTTACTTACAGATGGTGCAGATGGAACGGGTCTCACAAGTCTAATGAGTTTGGCTTTTGAAATGCCAATGCCAGCTCTTCTAAAGAGGCAGGCTCTATAGAAGCAACTCGACGCTCTTTTTTATTCTTACTTGCTATTTTTGTATATGCAGATACTTTCACAAGTGGATGTTCGTTCTCTCCATATAGCAGTGAAGCTTGTTTAACCAAGTCAAGCCGGTCCACTTTATGCGGCAGAGAAGTAGGTGAAGGCCCGTAGGTGTCTTCGTTAATTCGACGAAGATAAACTTCACCCTCGCTGCCGCGCGCCCCATCTACATAAGCGAAAAACTCCTCCAGATCACTTTCTTCACCGCCCTCCTTGACCGGCTGTACAAACGCTTTACTAAAGGGAATTTCGACAGCTGAGCCATCTTCTGAGCTCAGCACCATTGTAAAAGGTCGCGAAATTTTCTTGCCTTCTACTTTTTCAGCGAGTAGATCAATATGCTCCTGGGTAAACTCTTGCTCTTCTGTGTTCAGCGGAGCTTGCTTGTAACTGCTAAAGATTGATTCGCTGCTACCGCCCGCCTTATAAGCAAATTCGTGTAGCAAAGCTTTAAATCTTGCTAACGTGACAACATCAAGAGCAGTGTCTTCCTCAGAGCATGCATATATATAAACATTTAACGAAAACATGTCCTTTTTAGAAACACGTTCCTCGCTGATAAAAGTTATTTTTTTGGCAGGATACTCCTTTTCTGCAAATTTTTTTAATAATAGAATTGAGCGATCAACAACGAAATTAACCGACGGATTTATAATTTTTTCTTTGTTTAGACTGTAACCATCCTGATCGACAGGTTCTAAAACCCTTTCACCTACAGTTATCGACAACAGTTTGTGCTTAACAGAATGAAATTGCATATCCACCCCCAGATTATAACTTTTGACTTACATATAGCAAATCAAAACAACCAATCAATAGGCCACAGTTGTTTAAACAACTGCGGCCAGTTTGTCGATTGCAGATCGGTAGATATCAGGTGGCGTGGCGGTAGGTATAGTGCTGTTCAATGCGGGCAGTCAATATACAAGTCTTTAATCGTGTAACCACGTCCACATTACACTTCGATTGTAAACATTGACTTAATGCGTACTCGCATTAAATAGATCGGTATATAAAGCATGCAGCTCGACCAGAGCAGAGTACAAGAACGACGGTGGGTCTGCAAGCCACTTGTCTAGGTGAGCTGCAATAGAACCACACACGCTAGCTTGCATCCGGTGCTGCTAGCAAAAAACTGGCTAAAAGGCATCTTCATATACCGTACCAATGATAAAATAGCAAGCTTTTATTGATTTTTTGCAGTCTTTCCGACAAGTGGTAAAAATTTCTCGTTCCTGAAGGTGTGGTACAGTGCGTGCCGATTCACTCACTAATCAAGGAGTTACATCATGCAAAGCTCGGCTGTAAATGCTCAGCATAAACCGGTCTCAAGTGCTGCCTCACTGCGGCTAGCGGGTATCCAGCGACGCTACTCTCATGCCCTACGCGGGTGCCAGCTGCTAGGCGGGCTGTGGATCATGTTCCAGTTTGTCTCGTTGGTGAGCTATTTGCCTCGTCTGTTTGATGACGGTTTGCTTGTTGCCATTTTGCTCATCGCTTTGACGGCTGGGTTTGCTCTCGGCGGCTACTGGCTGATCTCCTATCTCGCAGCGAAGGTCGTCAACTGGTACCTGCCTACTTACGTTATTGATGGTTCTGATCCAACTGTCATCCGTGTTTACGGAGATGTGCCGGTAAACCACGTTCCTCGTATTGCCCGCAAAATCAAGAAGGCACGGCCTAACTACGAACTGTATCTTTATGATGATTGCTATCAACGCTTTGGTTGCCCGCTGGCAGCCCTCCCATCAGTTACCCGCAATGGCCTGTAGACCAAGGGGCTTATCCGTGACGTACGGATGAAGTCGGTAGATACACAAAACAAGGTGCCCACAGGCCATTTTGATCAAATTTTCCTATTGCGTTACGTCGTGCCACAGTTCGTTGAGCTGCAGGCGCCTATACCGCCGTGTTCATCTAACAAACCCGTTAACAAGGCGCATGCAAGCTATTGGCATGCTGTAAAAGGAGTTTCACTATGAGTCTTAAAGATAAATTAGGTTCCTACTTAGGTCAGCGTAGCGCTGCCGGTGATGGATATTTGGAGTCGTTCGACCAAGATGTTGGTACGTTCCAGAGCTTTGATGCGGCGGCTGAAAAAATGATTGTGGATAGCGACTGGAGTATCAAGCGGGTGGAGCGGAACGGCTACAACGATTACTACTACCTGTTCAAAAGCCCTCTGACCAAGTTCCGAGGCTTCTGGGGGACGGTGTTTCTGGGTTACTGGCCGGTATCAATTATGCTGCTGCTGTTTCTCGCCATCGCTATGAATAGCGGGGTTTTGGACGCAGGTAATCCCTGGGCTATACACGGCTGGATTGGCGAGCACGCGAACTATATGATGGAAAGTGACGAGTACAAGAGGCCCGCTTATTTTGTGCATTGGTTTGGGAAGACGAAGTATGTTAAGGCGACAGTTGGGCTGGCGGGCATCTTTATGACTGCGCTGGTCTTCTGGAATTTGAAATTGCTGAGCCGCTATTTCTTCTTGGCTCGGATGACGGGCGGGCGTACTCTGTACTCAGCGTATGCTCATTACATCCTGCTGGTTATGGTGGTCTTGTTTTGGATGGGGGCTGTGATTGCCTGGGGGATGTCTGGGGAGTCGGTGCTTAACTGGGTTGGAAGTCTCTTTACTTCGTGGGCGGGTATCACCAACTATTTCGGCTGGTTGTTTAAGCAGTTTGCAAGCATCCCATTGCTGTTTGTTAAACATACCGAAAATGCTATTTACGCAGTGCTTTTACCGTACTTTTTTTTGTTGACTCTAGGCACATTCTCGTGGGTGGTCACATGGCCTGGCTTTTTGGGGGCTATTGTGAACGAAAAGCGTGGGCGTTTTGCCTTGGTGACTCATAGCGCACCGATTGCTGAGGCTGTTCAGTGTCTTGAAATGGCGGGCCTGATGAATGACCGGTTGCGTGCGGAAGCAGAGGCTCGATACCGGCACTGCCTGGCCAACCAGGCTGTTGGAGGTTTTTATGTTGGCATTGCGGTATTTCCTGCTGCTCTGATGGCTGCTTTCGTGCTGCTTTTCGCTATATTCAGCTAGAAGGTCAAAACTCAGTAACAAGAAAAGGCCGCGTCGCGGCCTTTTCTTTATTGGGTTATCGTTTATTTCAGGAGCTTTGCGCCTAGTTAAGCAGAAACAGTCCCATAAGGCATGGAAGCCGCATCACTGCGGTTTTAACATTTCTTTATCTACATACGAAACGCTGACTGAGCGTCTGTCAGCGGTGCCAGCAGCCCTTTCACATCCGATAGCAGCTCACCTAGCACTGTGATCTGATACTGGCGAAAGCGTGGGTTACCTGCGGTACGCTCAAAAGTATCCATCGGCAAAAGCGGCTGCATCGTCTGGGCAAGCTCACCGTCGTTGATAACGCTCGGCATGTCACAAGCCAACTTTTCGATGTGCTTGAGGTACACAGCGGTGGTATGTCTGTGGTCTGCAATTTTCAGCTTAAGCAAATTTGCATCCAGCTCTGTTCCAAGCCGCATTAACCAAACCAGATCCCAAAGGCTCTTGTAACGTGCATGGCCTATGGCCGACGGCAGCGAAGCAAGTATGGAGGCCAGCATCTCATGCTTGCTTTCCACCATTACAACCGTATCCGAGTACCCGGCTGGTAGCCAATTGTAGTAAAGCTGGATGGGCATGGCCTGCGCTGTATGTGTGGTTGCTCGGAGCACATGAAGCCTTGCCGTTTGCTGGGGGATTCCCTGACCGGTCGGGGTAGCAATAGTAAGAGCCCAGTGGCCTACCTGGGAAACGGCGCTTTCAGCTTCTTTATAAAGTGTAGTGGCTTCTTCGTCCGCAATACTCAGCTCGCACTGGATTCCTAGGTCAGCTTCCAGGCATTGCTTAATGTGTAGAAAACGCTGCAGAGTAAAATCGGCCCCACCAGCAAAGCTCAAAGCATCGCTGAAACGACTCCCTCCATAGCAAAACCTCACAGCTGCTCCTCCATGCAGCACCAGTCCATCAAGAAGCCCGGCGTCATCCAGGGAGCGTAGCAATCGAAGCTGCAGCAGCTCGCTTTCAATGGCTGCAAGCAAGTGTGGGGCAGCGCCGCCCTGTATTGTGCTGGCAACTAGCGCGCTTAAGCTCTGATACTCAATCAAGGTCCAACTCCCCTGCAATCATCAAATGGGTATTGCGTCCCACGCGCCGTAAATCTCGAATGGCAGCCTGCTTGGTGGCAATGGGCAGGGGGCGGCCACGATCCACGAAGGAGGCCAAAATATCCATCACCGAACGTTGCGTGTGAGTAAATTCAATTACTCCATAGGGTGTGTGGTACTCGCCTTTGCGCCCGGTGGTCATCACGGTAAGGCGGTCAATCGGGACTTGAGAAATCACTCCCCACTCTGACAGTGCCGACTCCAGGCTGATGTAGTTGTAGTGATGTCGTCTCAATGTACGAGCAATCAGCTCAATGGTATCCACCCCGTGCTCACGCGCAAACCTGTAGACATAGACCCCCTTGGTTGGGCGTTCAAGGACTCTCTCCTTGACCAACCGAGCAACGGTTGCATCGTGGGCACGCTTGGAGTCCCCGTGCAGCACTTTGGTTAAATCGCGAGCTGCGAACACATAGCGACCGTATCGCCGGTCAAAATCGTGCAGTCTGCTGATGGCATCAGATAGTTTCATACTTATAAGAAAACACTTACAGCACAGATATGTGTAGTTAGCGTCCAGATACTAGGCATTGACGACTAGCTTGGCAAGTGCAGCAGCCGTGCCAGGCTTTTGAGCGCAGGAAGTGCTACGCAAAGCGCCCCTTTTAACAACCAATTTTCCGCTGCCGTTTCTGACACACTCACTTCACTATCGGGATATCAGCCCAGCGGGTGGTATAGCGCGGTGACAGAAACTGCTGCTTCATGGCCCAGTCTTTACGCATACCCTGCCTGGCCAGAAAAATCCTGCCTTTGCCGGACTGGTTGATGTGGTCGATAACTTGCATCAGTGCGGGGTTATCGGGTTTGATTGCTGGGTCAAACAGATCGGCCTGAGCTGCATCAGCCGGGCAGAGATCACTAAGCATGACTCCGCCTTTGGCATAGCTGTATCCATCACGCCAGATTTGCTCCAGTAATTGCATCGCTCTAGCCACCAGCTCACGCGTATCGCTGCTGTGTGTCACCAGGGTAAGGGTTGCCTGATTGCTGTATTGGCGATCATGGCCCTCAAAGCCACTGGTACGGATAAACACGCTGAGCTTTTTGGTTACCTGATTTTCCTTGCGCAGTTTTTCGGCAGCTATGGATGTGTACTCGCAAATGGCTTCACGCATGTGTACGAGTTCGGTGACTTTGTGGCCAAAGGAACGGCTACTGATGATCTGTTGCCGGGGTGCTGTAATGTCGTCCAGCTCCAGGCAGTTTTCACCGTTGAGCTCGGCGAGGGTGCGCTCCAACACCACTGAGAAGTGACGCCGGATGTTTTTCGGGTTGGCCTGCGCCAAATCCAGCGCAGTGTGAATGCCAAGGCCATAGAGACTGGCAGCAATACGCCGGCCAACTCCCCAGACCTCATCCACCGGCATCAGCTTCATTAACTTGAGTTGTCGCTTCCGGTCCGTCAAGTCCACCACGCCACCTGTGGCCGGATATTGCTTGGCTGCATGATTGGCTAATTTGGCCAGGGTCTTGGTGGGAGCCATGCCCACACACACCTGAATACCGGTCCACTGGAGCACGGTTTGCCGTACCTGCTGGCCAAAGCCAAGCAAGTCAGGAATACCCGTGCAGTCCACAAAGGCCTCGTCAATTGAGTAGATTTCGATGCGTGGTGCCAGATGCTCCAGAGTTGCCATAACCCGGTTGCTGATGTCGGCATACAGCGCATAGTTTGACGAAAACGGAATTACACCGTGACGCCTGATAAGCGCGTTGGCCTGAAAATAGGGCATGGCCATTTTCAGTCCCAGCGCCTTGGCTTCGGGGGAACGTGAAACAATGCAGCCATCGTTGTTCGAGAGCACGACCACCGGCTTGTCACGCAAATCGGGGCGGAACAATTTTTCGCAGGCGGCATAAAAATTGTTGCAGTCAACGAGCGCAAATGTGTGCTTGCTCATGGAGCGCAAACACCAGCACAGTGGTTCCGGATCGAATGAACTACTACGCCCATGATGCGCAGTTCATCGGTATCAGAGAGCTCAATTGCCTTGTATCGGGAGTTACAAGCTACCAAGCGAACACGAGGGCGGAGCTCAAGACGCTTGACGGTTAGCTCGCCGTAAAGCTCAGCGATTACAATATGCCCATGAGCCGGTTGAATGGAGCGATCCACCACGAGGATATCGCCTGGGTGAATCCCCGCATCAAGCATTGAGTCACCCTGGGCTTGTACCAGGTAGGTCGCGGCCGAGTGCTTGATGCATAGCTCATTCAGGTCAAGACTGCGTTCTACGTAATCCTGAGCTGGCGATGGAAAACCTGCCGACACGCGCTCAACATAGAGCGGTAGGGGGATTTTGGATGTTGGCAATAATTCGCCAAGGTAGCGCAGCTGCATTTCCATCTCACACGTACTGGTTTTTTATACAGTATAGTGCAAAATTGAAAAATGTACCTTCATGCCAGAATTTCTGTTGGTAGGGGCAAGGCAAAATACACCATGATCTGTGCAGCCCAGCTCTGAGACCTGGCTAGCCCGAAAAAGGCACGGCACTACACAGTCGAGTGCCGTAGTAGACCACTGCCGCACACAGGGCGATGCACCACTACGGCATGATGCCGCTACAGTGGATACCGAGTTGCGTGGTACGCATAATAAAACCAAACAGCTCAAACAATGGAGCGCCTCAATGAAAAATCACCACATGGAAAAGCTTGCCCGCCTGCAACGACAACTGCATCGCAAAGAACCATGGCAACTATCCAGTGCCGGCTTGTGGATAAGCACCTGCTATGCAGAAAGGCAGCCTGATGACCTGTCCTGGTGGGATGACGTTGGATTTGTTTTAAATCGCCGAAGGGTCATTGTGTGGTGGCAGCACCCGCGTACCGTATATTTCGATGAAATCAGCGAGCGCGCCAGGGAACTGGCCAAGCCGTATGAGCCGCAGCGCACTACCCCCCTGCTTTCCGCCGGCACTCCCAATTATCAACGTGTAGGAAAATCTCGAAAGAAAATCATTACCTATACCTGCCCACCATTCGCAGAGGAAGATAACCAGTACTTTGATGAGCTCCACGCCATTGAAGCGGGCCTGTCGGAAAAAGGAATTGATTTCACGGTTCAGCCATCCTGGCGACGCGAGTGTTTGAAGTGGGCGACGGGCATTAACCTGATAGCTCCGTTTGAGGTGAGAAACGAAGAAGATATTAGCGTGGTTGCTGATTGCGCACGCCGCTTGCTCTTGGGTCAGATATCGCTGGAGGAGCTGTTTCCTGGCTACGCCTACACTCAAGCCGACTGGGTGGAAGAAGCCAAGAAGCGGGTATGATTGATGTGTTACCCCTGCTTGCATGAGGTAATTGATGAAAGCAAACGAAGACAGAAGTTTTTTTACTCTGTTTGCAGCGACTCCACGCTTTCTTTTCTTGGCCGACTAACCCGGAGCCGTTAGTAAATGATTGATAATACAGAGCCAACCGAGCTTGAAAAGCAATGGTACGCAGCTGTTGCAGCAGGAAAGGCTGAAATGAATGGGCTGACAGTGGAAGTAATCCAGAGCCTCAGCAATACGCGTGCGTACCGAATCAGTGATGACTACGTTGCTCGCCACCTCTGGGATGAATTCTCATGGTTTGCCAACGAAGGCGACTTGATGGGGCAATTTTTGCCTATTATCGAATCTTTTGTGGAGAGCGAGCTGAACAAAGCCAGCGAGGATCGGCTTGTGCTTTTATCGGCCTACAGCATCGAGACCGGAAACCGACAGCTGTATGACCTTTTAAACGATGACTCTGAGGAGGCAGCGTTTCCGCTCGGGGTGGTTTCGCACTTTGCGATTATTGATGCGTGCATTCGGCATATTTTCGACAAGTGCAGCGAGCGTAACGTAGCACTCCTGGGGCACGACGGCTCTGACGAGATCTTTTTTCTGCTGGACGGGCTGGATGGTTACTGCGGGGAGTTAATCGACCTGTCAGAAGTGGCCAACATCATTCACTTCCAGCTCGCAGGCGTGATCAGTGCTGAGCCGCACTTGGCCCTACTGGCCGATGAAATCGCCGAGTCCTGTTTTGAGGAGCTTTCAGAATGGGTTTCTGAGCCGGCATACGGATTGCTCAGCAAACACAGGGCTAGAACAAAAAAAACGCTTGTCGACGATATATTGCCAGCTCTTGAGAAAGCGCGTGAGGTGCTGCTAGAGGC
>LFRM01118824.1_pt1 | contig 14015 bp, 12 predicted proteins | sample 618341 | NCBI WGS metagenome assembly LFRM01 (sample SAMN03654438, study PRJNA283298) | anaerobic digester metagenome | isolation source: pool of bioreactors CSTR01a, CSTR02a, and CSTR03a thermophilic anaerobic... | place: Denmark: Kgs. Lyngby | collected 2014-05-21 | reverse complement strand
CTCAAGTCTATTTTATTATCCGGGGAATAAGTTACCATGTCAGATCAAGTACTGCTCGATTGCGTTGAAATCAATACGGGCAATCACATCACCCATTCTATTATCTGGATGCACGGCCTGGGTGCCGATGCCAATGATTTCGTACCGGTGGTTCCCGAACTGAAACTACCCAAACCGTCAGGCATCCGTTTTGTTTTCCCCAATGCGCCGATTCGGCCCGTTACCCTGAACAACGGCATCGCCATGCCGGCCTGGTTTGATATTATTTCCCTTGACCGCATCAATGGTCCCGAAGACGAAGCCGGTTTGCGAGAAACCCAACAGGCGATTGAGGCCCTGATTACCCGTGAAAACGAACGTGGCATTCCGACTGAAAACATTTTCCTGGCCGGCTTTTCACAAGGCTGCGCCATGGCCCTGTTAACCGGGCTGCGCCACCCCAAAAAACTGGCCGGCCTTATCTGCCTGTCAGGCTTTCTGCCCCTGGCGGCCAACACCGAAGCCGAACGCAGCCAGGCAAATATTGATATTCCCATTTTCATGGCGCACGGCACCCAGGACCCGGTGGTGGTGCCCGAGCGCGCGCTTAACAGCAAGGCCAAACTGGAAGAACTGGGCTACCGCAACCTGCAATGGCATACCTACCCCATGCAGCATTCGGTTTGTCTGGAAGAAATTCGCGATATTTCAGACTTCATCCAGAAAAACCTTGCCTGATTAATCCGCCTGATTTAACGGCATCCAGACCCTTCTCATTGAAGGGTCTTCTTCATCTGGGTCATTTTGCAGACCCAGGCTGGTCATTAAATGCAGCATGGGTTTATTGCTGGCCAGCACAACCCCTTCAATGTAGGCCAGCTCCTGTTTACGGGCCGCCTGGATCAGCTTACTCATGAGGGTTCCGCCCAAGCCACGCTTTTGCCATCCATCACCAATGACCAGGGCATACTCGGCCCCCACCCCATCGGCATTGCGCAAATAGTGTGCCAAACCGATAATCTCTTCCCGTGGCAGCCCGCGGTTGGCCTCGTTGGGCACCTGAATGGTGGCCACCAGCGCCAGCTCACGATGATAGTCCACATAGGTATATCGGCTTAGCATTTTGGGCGTCAGCTCTCGCATCATGGAAACAAAACGCATGTAGCGCGACTTCTCGGACAAACCCCGGATAAAGGCTTGCAGCGCCTCGGCATCTTCCGGCCGGATGGGCCGCAACACCCATTCCAACTCATCATCAAAGCGCCTGTTTTCAATCAGGTAATGCGGATACGGGAAGATGGCCATATGGTCATAACCCGATTCCCGTGGCGAAACACCCGCTTCTTCATCAAGCATAATCCTGACATGCCTGGCATGGACTTCACGGTAACCCAGAATAATCGGATTTATTTCAAGCATTTGAATGCAGGGAAACTCGCTGACCAGATCGGCCACCGATTCCAGAATACGCTGCAACTTGACGAATATATGCGGTTCTACATAGGTTTCCAGTTCCTGGCGCCATACCCGGCTGCGCTTGATGAGCTGGCCAGCCAGATAAGCATTCAGGGGTGGCAAGTCAAGCCCTTTATCGCGGGATGAAAACACCACCTTGTGACCGCCTTCGCCAAAACGTATCCATGGTCCGAAAACGGGGTCATTCTGGACCTGTATCATCACGGCCGGCACGCCATCTTCAACGGAAAACTGCTCATCCTGCTCGTCTTCCTGCCAGGAAAGCCCCACATGGAAACAGTCCAGCAGGCGCATGGCTTCGGACGCATCCAGCGAGCTGCGGTTTTCTTTAAGCGCCGCATCAAGCAGGGCACGGGCAACCGGAATATCGGCAGGCCGGGAATCAGGTTGCGGAATTCTAAGTTGATGCAATAATTGCTGGTTATAAAAATAATCACACAGCGACATCATGGCACCCAGCGCCGTTTCGGGTGTCCTGAACGCCGGCATGCCGGCACGGTTAAGCAAGCGGCGAAACGGTCGCATGGTGGCTTCGCCCAGAATACTGGTCACAATGGGTTTGGGTGCCTTGCGGGCATACGCCGCCAGTTGCTCTACCACTTTCTGCATATCCATCAATTCATCGGGCGCCAGCATGACCATGACGGCATCAACGCCAGCATCATCCACCATCACTTTCAGGCTCTCGATAAGTTGCTCACCGGTAAGGGGCGCATAACTGATGGCCGGATTGCCCACAATGGCACCATGCCCCAGAATACGCCTTAGTTCGCGCAAACTGTTGGCCGATAACGATGCCTTGGATAAGGCGCTGCTGTTACCCATCGCATCAAAGGTTAATGACGTAGAGCCACGGCTGTTGCCAAACACGACAATCCGCCCGCCTTTGGGACGCCGGGCATAAGACAGTGCTTTCAAGGCGGCAAACAGCTCGACAAAATAATCAACCCGAACCGCGCCAGCCCGCCGGATGGCGGCATCAAACACGGCATCATTGCCCTTAAGCTCGGGACTGGCCCGCCCAGCCCGCAAAACCAGCACCGGCTTGACGCTGGACGCCATGCGGATGGCGCTAATCAGCTCCCTGCCTGAACCCAGCTTGTCCATGTACAGGGCAATACTGTCGGTACGGGGGTCTGTCGCCAGGTATTCAATAATTTCAGGCAAGTCAACATCAATTACCTCACCCAGTGAAATGGCCGCAGACAAGCCAAGGTCTACATCATTGGCCCAATCCATAATGGACATCAGCAGCAGCCTGGACTGCGACACCACCGCCACCCTGCCCTGATGGGACAGGATGGGGTGTTTGCTAAGATTCAAATTCAGGTGGGGCCGTTGAATACCAAAAGCGCGCGGCCCCAGTAACAGGCAACCATGTTGCCTGGCCCAGCCCAGCATAAACTGGCGAATTTCCACAGGGTCGTCATCAACGGTTTGGGTGGGCAGCAGGATCATGGCCCGGGGAGGCTTGCGCTCCAGAAACGACAACACCATTTCCAGCCTGTCCGGGTGCACACACAACACCGCCAGGTCTTTTCTTTCTTCACTTTCAATGGCTTCTTTGGCTGCCAGCTGCGCAAATGATTCGGGCGTATCAAACGGCATGAGTGTGGTGTTGCGCACCAGGTAGGCCGGCACCGATTCGCAGACCGGCAAAGAGACATCTGAAATCACGATTAACGATTTTGGCTCGAAGATAGAAGCCAGGCGATGACGCTGCATATATTCACTCACAAAAATGTTAAGTTAAAATGAAGTTTTTCTGAAGCCTGCCCAGTCATTGTAAACTGTCTTGTCTCTTCTTTTAATTACTTAACTGTTTTAACTATCCATGACTTCTTCTTCTGTTAGAACCCGTTTTGCCCCCTCCCCAACTGGCTACCTTCATTTGGGTGGCGCACGGACGGCACTTTTCTCATGGGCTTTTGCCCGTCATCACCAAGGCACTTTTGTGTTGCGTATTGAAGATACCGACCTTGAACGCTCTACCCCTGAAGCGGTGCAAGCCATTCTTGACGGCATGCAATGGCTGTCACTGGAGGCCGATGAAGGCCCTTTCTACCAAATGGAACGCGCTGAACGCCACAAGGAAGTGATTGCCAACATGTTGGCTGAGGGCACCGCTTACCATTGCTACAGCACACCGGAAGAAGTGGAGCAAATGCGTGAAAGTGCCAAGGCCCAGGGCCTGAAGCCCAAATACGATGGCACCTGGCGCCCTGAACCCGGTAAAACGCTGCCCGCCATTCCTGAAGACCGCAAACCGGTTGTCCGCTTCAAGAACCCCACCGAAGGCGCCGTTTCCTGGAACGACATGCTCAAGGGCACCATTACTATTGAAAACGCCGAGCTTGATGACCTGATCATTGCCCGCCCCGACGGCACACCCACCTACAACTTCTGCGTGGTGGTTGATGACTGGGACATGCGTATCAGCCATGTTATTCGTGGCGATGACCACATCAACAACACCCCGCGACAAATCAATATCCTGCAGGCCCTGGGCGCGCCCCTTCCCGAATACGGGCACGTACCCATGATTCTGGGGCCCGATGGCCAGAAGCTGTCAAAACGCCATGGCGCGGTCAGCATTATGGATTATGAAAAACAGGGCTATCTGCCCGAAGCCATGGTTAATTATCTGGCCCGTCTTGGCTGGAGCCATGGTGATGATGAAATTTTCTCGCGTGAACAGCTGGTTGAATGGTTTGACACCCGCAACCTGTCCAAATCGGCCGCCCAATGGGACCCCAAAAAACTCAATTGGGTTAATGCGCATTACATTAAGGCGTTAAGCGACAGCGAGCTGCTGGAACACGTACTGCCGCGCATTCACGCCCGTGGCGGCAACACTCAAGACCTGGACATGGTTGCCGTGCTTAACCTGTTCAAGGACCGTGCCGAAACACTGGAACAACTGGCCGACAACGCCATGCTGTTTTGCGCCCCCTTCCAGCCCGCTGCTGAAGAACTGCAAACCCAGTTCCTGACCGAAGATGCCAAACGCATTTTGGCCGGCTTTGCCGAAAACGCCAACCAGCTTGGAGCCTGGACAAGCGAAGCACTGGATGCCCTGATCAAGGAAACCTTAAGCGAGCATGGCATCAAAATGCCCATGCTGGGCATTCCCTTGCGCCTTGCCGTTACCGGCCAGAAACAAACACCATCCATTGGTGCCGTACTGGCTATTATTGGCAAGCCAACCGTTCTTGAGCGTTTAAAAAACGCCCTATAGCGTTCTTATAAAGCAGCAAACAGATAAAAATCCGCATTAGCCAAGTCAACGCCGAGCCCTGCTCATGACCTTGGCCAATGCGGATTTTTTATGCGTGCGACAAAAGTGCCAAACTGTTTTTGTTGGTTTTTCGCCAATCATTTTTTATGCTTGAAACAAAACGCCTACGATTTTTTTGCACCATCCAAACCAGGACAAGCGGCTATATGACACCTCCCTGCACACAGAAGGCAACAAGCGCTCAGGCCTATGAAACTTGATGTTCAGGAGATCGTTTTCAGCACATAAAGAAACGCTAGACAGAACTTCAAATATAGCTGTAAGCCTTTATTTTAAAGGCATCTTGAAAAACATGGCCTTCTATAAAAGCCCGGCCTGAATAGAAAAAACAGGTTCTTCAGCCTTAATCCGTTTATAAAAAAAGGGTTAATCCTTTATTCCCAGCCTGTGTCAGGGTTATCAACCACGTTTCAAAGGGTTTTAAAAATATTTTTTACAAGCTTGTTTAAGCGCTAAGGTCTTAATATTGATAACAATTATTATATTTTCTTTAACCTTTATGGCAAAAGTATTACGTGCGTTCCATGACGTAATGAGTTACCCTTGCGGTTATAACGGCAAATAAAATATTTTGCCGTTATAACTATTTGAAATATTTCGCACCTAACGCGAGGAATATATCAAATGGTGCGATAAAGGAAGTAGAGTTATCCGTTGCCGGATTTATACTTTGACCTTGAAATTATATCTGTACAGATGTATTTAATTTTTTTCATATCCGGACCCTTCTCCAAGGAGTATTGCCATGGCAACAGCAGCCAAAAAAGCAGTCAAAAAACCTGCAGCTAAAAAAGCCGCAACCAAAACAGTGGCTAAAAAAGCCACCACCGTCAATAAAACCGTTGCCGCTGAAACTCCAGCCGTGACAGAAACAGTTGTCAAAAAAGTGGCTGCTAAAAAAACCGTTGCAAAATCTGTCAGCAAGACAGCTGCTCCTGCAAAAAAAGCAGTCGCTAAAAAAGCAGCCCCCGCCACAAAAACAGTGGCCACTGAAAAAACCACTGCGACCAAAACCGCTGTCGCAAAGAAAACAGCCGTAGCCAAAAAAGCGGCGCCAGCAGCTACAAAAGCCGCTCCGGCCAAAAAAGCGGCTGCTGCTACCAAGGCAACACCTGCTAAAAAAGTCGCAACCAGCGCAGCAAAAAAAGCAGTCGTTGCCACCAAGGCAACAGCCGCCAAAAAAACAGCTACCGCCACTAAAGCAGCTACCACAACAAAAACCGCGCCAGCCAAAAAAGTAGCCGCCAAAACGGCAACACCCGCTAAGAAAGCGGCCAGCGCTACAAAAGCAGCACCAGCTACAAAAGCAGCACCCGCCACAAAAGCAGCAGCAGCTACAAAAGCAGCAGCAGCCACAAAAGCACCCGCCACAAAAACTGCTCCAGCAGCTAAAAAAGCAGTTGTCGCTGAAGCCCCAAAAACTGAAACCGCCGTTGCGGCCAAAACCAGCGCTAAAACAGCGGCTAAAGCAGGCTCTAAAACAGCCGTAGCTAAAAAAGCACCCGCTGCTAAAAAAGCGGCTGTGAAGAAAATGGCAGCCAGCAAAAAAACAGCCGGCTCTGCCGCCAAAACTGGCAACAACAGTAACTCAGCCTGGCCATTCCCAACTGGCAATCGCCCATAATCGCTTGAAGTAATAACAAAAGCCGTCTAAATTAAACACTTAGACGGCTTTTTTTGGTTTTTATTTTTTATATGATTAATTCAATATTCAGTTTTTTACTTGGCACTTTCTTTTCCCTGTTTGTTTCTGCCCTATTGGTTAGGGCCTGGATGTTCTGGACCCGAATTCATCCCTTCAATCCTTATGCCATGATTATTTATAAAGCAACCGACTGGCTGGTCCAGCCGGTTCGCAAAATAATCCCGACCAGCAACAAAATAGACTGGACCAGCCTGCTACTTGCATGGCTTTGTTCAATGTTGCATGTTTTTCTTGTTTTTTCACTCACGCCATCCAATGTATATATCCAGACATCGTTGGCCACCCTGCCGCTGGTTGGTCTTTTCATGACCATAAAGTGGACGCTTACATTGGTTTTATGGCTGTGTATTTTGCAGGCAATCTTATCATGGATCAGCCCGCTATCCCCCATCATGCCATTGCTAAGGGCCTTGCTTGACCCAATGCTGAACCCAATCCGGCGGTATCTGCCCAGCATCGGCGCTGTTGATTTTTCTCCGCTGGTGCTGATCCTGATTACACAGGTGCTGCAAATTGTTTTACGGCACCTGATGTTCGGATAACGTTACAGGGCTGGCAATGCCATGCCAAACGCACTCATGAAACGGGAAGAAACTTCTTCCCGGCTTAAGAAGTGATTCTGGGGGCCCTGCGAGGCAATCTTGATGGCCCCCATCAAACTACCCAGACGGCAGCAATCTTCCCAACTCCAACCCAGCGACAAGCCATACAGCAACCCTGCCCGATGTGAATCACCACAACCTGTAGGATCGGTAACCGCTTCCGCCTTAACCGCCTCAATCGCAATTTGCCTGCCATCATGGTACAGGTCAGAGCCCTCTGCGCCACGGGTAACCACCACCGCTTCAAGGTTCTCGGCAATTTGCGCCATGCTTTTTTCCATCCGCTGCTCAATCACCGATGCCTCATAGTCATTAACGGTAAGCACATGGGCAAGCCCCAGCATACGCTCAAGATCGGCCCTGTCGAATAACGGCATGGCCTGGCCCAGGTCAAAAATGAAAGGAATACCTGCTTTGCTCAGGTTTTCGGCATGGGCAAACATGCCGTCTTTGGAGTCGGGGGCCACAATTGCCCACGCCGCCTTTTCCTGGCTGATGTCGTTGTCAGCCGACTGCATCATGGCACCGGGATGAAAGGCAGCAATCTGGTTGCCATCAAGGTCGGTTGTAATATGACATTGAGGCGTAAAAGCATCAGGCAGCACCTTGACGGCACGCGTATCAATACCCATGTCACGCATGCGCTGCAAATACTCTTGGGCATCTTTGCCAACCGTGGCCACCGGCACCGGCTTGCCACCCAGCATGCACAGGTTATAGGCAATATTACCGGCACAACCCCCATACTCTTTACGCATGGTGGGTACAAAAAAAGAAACGCTTAATGATTTGATATGTTCGGCAAGAATATGATCTTTGAAATGCCCTTCAAACAGGGTGATGGTATCAAACGCGACAGAACCGCATACCAGTACTTCATTACTCATGACAATTAAACCTTATGGATAAACTAAACTAAGCTCAAAACCGGACACGGCCACATTAACAACGGCAAGCGGCAGATTGATGAAAACCTCGGTACCCGGCTGGAATTTCTGCTCTAGCAGGTTGGGTTGCACATATTCTTTGGGCTCAAGAATTTTGGTAATTTCTATCAAACCCTGCGGATTTTTTAAGTTGATTACCAGCAAAGGCCATACCTGGGCCCTGGCATCATTATTGCGCAAGGTAAACTGAAGCCGCAAAGCCGTCACGCCCTCTTGGGGCTTGGCCGCCAGATCGGGCTTGAGCACCCAGTTTTTGGGCTGCAGGCTAGCCAGGTTTTTATCTGAACCCAACTCACAACCGGCCACCTGGCAAATTCGCTCCAGGGTTGGACGCAAGGAAGGGGCAACATTGGCCAGCTGGTTACGATACACCACCAAACTTTGCGCAATGAACACAAGCAGCCCCAGGAAGATAGCCAGAATCCAGTAAATACTGGTATTGCGCTGATCATAGCCGCTTGCCGGATAATTTCCGCTATCCTCGGCATCCATCTTCAGGGGCTCGTCATCATAACTAACAGACGGTTCATCATGAACCATGATGGGTTCGCGTTCATGTTGCCAAGCCTGTTCATCCAGGCCGGGCTCTTTATCCTCATCGTCATAAATGCCGGCATCATGCCCCATATGAAAATCAGGTTCATCTGGCAACAGGGGTTCATCGGGCATGTCAGCCACATCGGGCTGATTGGGCGCACGTTCATCTTCGGGATAGATATTGCTAACTTCATGCCCCGCAATGACCGGCTCTTCGGGCCATACCGCCTGCTCGTGCTCAAGCACCGGAAAGTCATCAGCCTCTTCGGGCAACAGGGCTTCCCGGCCATTAAAAACATGCTTGCAAATGCCACAGCGCACCAGGCCATCCCGCAAGGCAAGCTGGTCTTCGGTAATGTTGAAAATGGTTTCACATTTCGTGCAACGGGTTCTCATTGGAACGATTCCTTGTTTTCAGGCCCGCTGGCCGTGCAGGCAAACCCAACCTTCATGGCTGCGCCAGACGTCCATGTTAATCCAGGGCGCATAGGCCAGGGCCACTTCTTCGGCCTGCCGTTCCAATACGCCAGACAAGACCAGATGACCACCGGGTGCAACCCGTCCTGCCAGCATGGGCGCCAGCACTTTCAGGGGATTTGACAGAATATTGGCCACCACCACATCGAAAGTGCCCGTTGCCAGGCCATCGGGCAGGCAAACATCTATGTCAGCCTCATTGACCTGCGCATTATAATGCGCCGATTGAACCGCCTGTTCATCGATATCAACACCAACAACCTGTGCCGCCCCCAGTTTTTTGGCAACGATCGCCAAAATACCCGAACCACAGCCATAATCAAGCACCTGCGTATTGGGCGACAGGCACGCTTCAAGCCATTCGGTACACAGCCGGGTGGTTGGATGACTGCCGGTTCCGAAGGCCAGCCCGGGGTCAAGCTCGACAAGGATGTTTGGCTGGCCGTTTTCGGGGGTTTCTGGTGGCACGATGGGATTATCTTTGTGCCAGCTGGGAACAATCCAGATGCGACCGGCAATCTGGATAGGGTCAAACTGGGACTGTGTCAGCCTTACCCAGTCTTCATCAGCCACGTCACGCAACTGGCTGCCAGGGGCATAATCAACCCCTGTTTGCGCCTGCAAGTGCGCCAGAAGGACTTCGGGTTCAAGATCATCGGGTAACAAGGCCACCACCCGGTTATGCTTCCAGGCCTGCACCTCAGGCTCGGTGCCCGGCTCACCAAACAAAGGCTGTTCGGTATCCGTATCGCGATCAGCGTCTTCAACCGACACCGACAGCACCCCTTCTTCAAGCAATAGATCCGACAACTGCTCAGCATCGTTTTCGGCACACATCAGCACCAGCTCACGCATCATTTTTCCTTATTATGAATTAAGCCGAGAATAATCTCGGCCTATTTTTTCAAACCATCGTCAATTTATGATTTACCACGTTCACTTAATTTGTGTTCCAGATAGTGAATACTGGTTCCACCGTCAACAAAATTGGTATCGTTCATGAGATCACGATGCAAGGGAATATTGGTTTGAATCCCTTCTACCGCCATTTCAGACAAGGCAATTTTCATGCGGGCAATGGCCTGATCGCGGGTATCACCATAAGTGATTAATTTGGCAATCATGGAGTCGTAATTGGGCGGCACTTTATAACCGCTGAATACGTGGGAATCAAGCCTTACACCAGGACCCCCCGGTGTATGCCAGCTGGTGATAAGACCGGGACACGGCATAAACGAGTAGGGATCTTCGGCGTTAATACGGCATTCAATCGCATGCCCCCTGAACTGAATCTCTTTTTGTTTCAGTTTGAAAGGTTGGCCCGCTGCAATGAAGATTTGTTGCTGGACCAGATCAATACCGGTAATGCATTCGGTAATGGTATGTTCAACCTGAATGCGGGTATTCATTTCGATGAAATAAAATTCGCCGTTTTCATAAAGAAATTCAAACGTACCCGCGCCACGGTATGAGATGCGGCGGCAGGCATCAGCGCAGCGCTCGCCGATTTTTTCAATCAGCTTACGTGGAATGCCCGGTGCGGGTGCTTCTTCGATGACCTTCTGGTGACGGCGCTGCATGGAACAATCACGCTCACCCAGCCAAATGGCTTCTTTACCGCCATCAGCCAATACCTGAATTTCAATATGTCGTGGGTTCTCGAGGAACTTTTCCATATAGACTTCAGGATTATTGAAAGCTGCCTGGGCTTCGGCCTTGGTCATTTGCACAGCGGTTAACAGGGCGGCCTCGGTGTGAACCACCCGCATGCCACGTCCACCACCACCACCGGCGGCCTTGATAATAACCGGATAACCAATTTCCCGGGCTGCATTCAGCACGTACTCGTTGTCGTCGGGCAAAGCGCCTTCAGAACCGGGCACCACAGGCACGCCGGCTTCAATCATGGCTTTTTTGGCGCTAACCTTGTCACCCATCAGACGAATGGTTTCAGGACGGGGGCCAATGAAGACAAAACCGCTACGCTCGACACGCTGGGCGAAATCTGCGTTTTCAGCCAAAAAACCGTAACCGGGGTGAATGGCTTCGGCATCGGTCACTTCGGCGGCCGAAATAATGGCGGGCATGTGCAAATAGCTTTGCTGGGGCGAGGCAGGACCGATGCAAACAGACTCATCAGCCAGCCGTACGTATTTGGCATCGCGATCAGCTTCGGAGTGCACGACAACGGTTTTAATACCCAGTTCCCGGCATGCCCGCTGGATTCGCAGTGCTATTTCACCGCGATTCGCAATAAGAATTTTTTCAAACATATCAGGCAATCACGAATAAAGGTTGACCAAACTCTACAGGCTCACCGTTTTCAACCAGAATTTCCTTGATGACTCCAGTTTTATCGGCTTCAATTTCGTTCAGCAGTTTCATTGCTTCGATAATGCACAGGGCATCACCTTCTTTCACGCTGGCGCCCACTTCGACGAAAGCGGGTGCGTTAGGGTTAGGCGCGCGATAGAACGTACCCACCATGGGTGCCTTGACGATGTGGCCGGTAATGACCGGTTCGGCACTGGCAGCTGGCGCAGCAGCAGGTGCGGCAGGGGCGACGGCCACGGTTGCCTCGGGAGCGGCAACGGGTACCACCGGTTGCACTTGTGAGAACTTGACAATGCGAACTTTACCTTCGCCTTCTGTAATTTCCAATTCAGCGATTCCTGACTCGGCAACAAGGTCGATAAGGGTTTTTAGTTTTCTAAGATCCATAACATTTTCCGGTTGGAGGTGTTTAGTTAATTCAGTTTGCCCTAGCTTGTGCAAACGTCATTGTAAATAATGTTTTGCCGCATAATACATGGCTGCCGTGTACCCGTAAGCCCCCATGCCACAAATAACCGCGACAGCCTTGTCTGACAGATAAGAGTGGTGACGGAATGCTTCGCGCTGGTGTACATTTGAAATATGCACTTCGATGAACGGAATATTGACTCCGGCCAACGCATCGCGAATGGCTACACTGGTATGAGTATAGGCACCGGCATTGATAATAATGAAATCGATATTTCCCATTGCCTGCTGAATGCGATCAACAAGAGCGCCTTCATGATTGCTTTGGTAAAATTCACAACGGACATCCAGGCCTGCGGCTGTTTCTGCAAGTTCACGGTTGATGTCTGCCAGCGTGTGACTGCCATAAACCTCTGGCTCGCGTGTACCCAGCAAATTAAGGTTGGGGCCGTTAATAATGAGCAAATTTCGAGTCATTTAACATATTATACAAACAAATAAACCCGTATTTAACGTCAAATTCATGCTTTTGTCTATTAAATTATCATATCCTTGCATATTCAAAATCAGCTTGAGAGTGTTTTAAGTATTTGTTCAAGCTCATCTTTTTCAACCTGCCCAAGGATTTTATACTTAAGTTTGCCACCGGTATCAAAGACCAGGGTAAACGGTAAACCACCCGATTTATTACCCAGTTTTTTCATTAAACCTATGCTACCCATGCCCGCAACCAGCAAAGGATAGGAAACTTTTACCTTTTCTTCGAATTTAAGCATATTGCGTTCGGAGTCTGCGGCAAACCCGACAAAATTGACATTGGGATAAGCCTGGTGCAAGGCGTCAAGATCGGGCATTTCCTTGACGCAAGGCGGACACCATGTAGCCCAAAAGTTAAGCACCAGCGGTTTGTTGGTGTATTCGCGCACCGTATGTGCCTGCCCGGATATATCGGGCACCGAAAGATCAAACAGGGCATCAAGGGCTTCCTGGGACACATCGCCAATTTCAGAAGAGCTTCCGGCCTGCATGGCCATTGCCTTGATACCCGGCAACAACAGCAAAACCCCACCCGCCATTTTTAACATATTTCTACGTTTCATTAAAATTCCGCTTTTAAATCAATGACTATTTTTAACACAAATCGCCACCTGGCTTCATGAGCCAAGTCACCTTTTAATCTTTTCTGCGTTTTTTCGGCAGGATGAACGGCAGAAACCCTTAAAATACCGACAGGAGAGTTTTATGCATATTCATATTCTAGGTATTTGCGGTACATTCATGGGCGGCCTGGCCCTAATTGCCCGCTCGGCCGGACACAAGGTAACCGGCTGTGATGCTGGCGTTTACCCGCCCATGAGCACCCAGTTGCAGGAACAGGGCATTGAACTGATCGAAGGGTTCGATGCAAGTCAAACCGGGCTGAATCCCGACCTGTTCATCATCGGTAACGTGATTACCCGTGGCAACCCGTTAATGGAAGCCATTTTAGACCAGGGCAAGCCTTATGTATCAGGCCCCCAGTGGCTGGGCGACCATGTGCTTCAGTCACAGCACGTTCTTTCGGTGGCCGGCACGCATGGCAAAACCACCACCAGCTCCATGTTGGCCTGGATTCTTGAACACGCGGGCCTGAAGCCCAATTTCCTGATTGGAGGCATTGCCCACGACTTGCAGGTATCCGCCCGGTTCAATCCTGAAAACAAATATTTTGTGATTGAAGCCGATGAGTATGACACCGCCTTCTTCGACAAGCGCTCGAAATTTGTGCACTATCACTCTCGTACCGCAGTCCTGAACAATCTGGAATTTGATCACGCCGATATCTTTCCCGACCTGGCGGCCATTGAAACCCAGTTTCATCACCTGGTGCGCACAGTGCCGGGTTCAGGCCGTATTATTTACCCTGCCCAAGATGAGGCCTTGCAGCGCGTGCTGGCACGTGGCTGCTGGTCGGGTACCGACACCTTGGGCCCCAATGCCCAATGGCAATATGCCCATCACGATGCCGCCGGTACCCGTTTTGATGTGCTTTACCAAAACCAGGTTGTGGCGCGCATCAACTGGCAACACAATGGCATTCATAATATGAATAATGCCCTGGCCGCCATTGCCGCCGCCCATCATATTGGCATTAGCGCAGAACAGTCTGCCCGTGCGCTGAACTGTTTTCAGGGTATCCGTCGGCGCATGGAGTTGCGGGCAAGCGTTCATGATATTCATGTTTACGATGATTTTGCCCACCACCCCACCGC
>LFRM01143235.1_pt1 | contig 14031 bp, 3 predicted proteins | sample 618341 | NCBI WGS metagenome assembly LFRM01 (sample SAMN03654438, study PRJNA283298) | anaerobic digester metagenome | isolation source: pool of bioreactors CSTR01a, CSTR02a, and CSTR03a thermophilic anaerobic... | place: Denmark: Kgs. Lyngby | collected 2014-05-21 | reverse complement strand
CTAATTGAGCAGAAAGCCGAGACACTTACCCCGAACCAGTTGGACCGCTACTATTTTAAGGCGCTCGCCCGGGCCATGGAGTGCCCCGAAGCCACGTATGTTCCCAATTTCCAGATTTGGGAGCACGAAATTGAGTGGCGCGAGAAAAAGGCTACCCGGTTAGGGTATTTATTCTTCGGGGCTCCCAACGAACGTTCTACCGCCCACCCGCCCAGGGACTTTTACCTCTATTTTCTGCAGCCTTTTGACCCGCCGGCCTTTGAAGACGAAAAAAAGCCCGATGAGGTGTTTTTCTGGCTGGTGCAGCGTGACGAGGATTTTAACCGTGCCCTGAAGTTCTTCGCCGGCGCTTGCGAGATGGCCAGCACGGCTTCGAAAGGAACGCGGCAGGTCTATGAAAATAAGGCCAACGAGCAGTTAAAAAAGATAGTCGAATGGCTTCGGAACAACATCACCACAGCTTATGAAGTTACCTACCGGGGAGCAAGCAAGAAATTCGTCGAGTGGATTAAGCACAGTGCCAATCCCCATGCCTCGGTTCGGGATCTGGTAAACTTGGTGGGTTCATCATGCCTTGCCCCCTACTTCCAAGAACTGGCACCCGAATATCCGGCCTTCTCCATCCTGATTACCTCAAAGAACCGAGCTCAGGCTGCCCAGGAGGCGATAAAGTGGATCCTCGGCAGCATCAGGACCAGGCCGGGGGCAGCCGTCCTCGATGCCCTGGAGCTTCTGGACGGAGATAAGTTAAGGCCGCAAAATTCCCGTTATGCCAGATGGATTCTGGAACAGCTGGATAAGAAGGGCCCAGGCCAGGTCCTCAACCGGTGTGAAATAATAGCCGATTTTCGCGGTGTGGAGTTTGAGCCCCGTTTCAGACTGGAGCCGGAATGGGTGGTCGTCATTCTGGCGAGCTTGATCTACAGCGGCGATGTTACTTTATGCATGCCGGGGAACAAGATAGATGCTTCCAACCTGGAGGAGCTGGGCAAAGTTCCCCTGGAGGAACTTATCAAGTTCAAACACATCGAGCGTCCCAAGGCTCTTCCCCTTGGTCCCCTGCAGGTTCTCTTCGAATTTTTGGGGCTGCCGCCCGGTCTCATTGTCAATCAATCTACTCGTGAAGAAGGGGTAAGGCAGCTTCAGGAAGCAGTGGATAAGCTCCTGGAACGCACCGCCCGTGCCCAGCAGGCCATCCAGCAAGAGTTATCTTTATGGGGTATTTCTCTCTTCGATGAGAAAAAGAAAACCGGTTTAAGGGATGAACTGGCCAGTTTCAAAGGGTTTCTGGAGTCACTCCGGGTTTTTAACACTCCCGGTAAGTTGAAAAACTTCCGCTACTCCGAGCGGGATATAAATGAGCAGAAGGCGTACCTTACCACCCTGAAGAGGGTTGAGGAACTGGCCGGCCTGGCCAATGAGATTCAGCCTCTGCTCTCCTACCTCGGTACCGCCGAGGCCGTGCTCCCTGCGGATGCCGGTTGGACGGTAAAAGCCCGGGAGCGGCGTGAAGAGCTCAAAGGAAAACTATTCGGCCTGGACGAAGCATCCGTCCCTGACCTTCGCCGGGAGCTAGTGCAGGTGCTCTTAGAGCTCAAGAATTCTTACATTGAAGCCTACCTTGAGGCCCATACCAAAGCCAGGTTAAATGCGTCTTTGGATCAGAAGAAATCCGGGCTTCTCAAAGATGAGCGGTTGGAGAAACTCAGCAGGCTGGCCGGTATCGAGTTGATGCCCCGGGCCCAGCTTACGGACTTCCAAAACCGTCTGGCGGAGCTGAAAACGTGCTTTAGCCTCACCAGAGAGGATTTGGAAAAGACGCCAATCTGTCCTCACTGTAGCTACCGGCCGGCACAGGAGCAGATTAAGCTTTCGGCCGAGGCGGCGCTCAGGCAGCTGGAGGAAGACCTGGAAAGGCTGTACGAGGACTGGGAAAAGACACTGGTCGCCAACCTGGAAGACCCTACGGTGAAGGAAAACATCTATCTTTTGAAGCCGGAGCAGCAGAAAGCGCTGGAGCAGGTGATCAAGGAACAGCAGATGCCATATAAGGTGGACGCATCGTTTGTAAAGGCCGTTCAGGAAGTGCTCTCCGGCATGGAAAAGGTTTCGGTTACCGCAGCCGACTTAAAGAAAGCCCTGGCCCAAGGTGGCACGCCCTGCACAGTATCTGAGTTCAGGCAGCGCTTTGAGGATTATATCCAGTCTCTCACGCGGGGCAGGGATCCACAGAAAGTAAGGATCGTACTGGAATAGAGGGATGAAGAGTTATGGCCAAACAAGAGCAACTTTTCACGGATACACCGGAAGGGAACAAAGAAGGAAGGGAACGGCAAGAGCGCTCACGTTTCCGGCTTACCAAAGAACACCTGGACCGGGTGAGGCACATCGAGGGATTTCCCATTGCTAAAGATGAGGACATCATCAACCTTTCCGATCCGCCCTATTACACGGCCTGCCCGAACCCGTTCATAGGGGATTTTATCAAAGAGCACGGAAAACCCTACGACCCGGATAACGACACTTACCGCCGGCAGCCCTTTGCGGCGGATGTATCTGAGGGCAAGAACGATCCGATTTACAATGCCCATTCCTACCACACCAAGGTGCCGCACAGGGCGATCATGCGCTATATCCTCCACTACACCGAGCCGGGAGACATCGTCTTTGACGGTTTCTGCGGCACGGGAATGACCGGCGTGGCGGCGAGCTTATGCGGTGACCGCAAGGCCGTAGAATCCTTAGGCTACCGGGTACTGGATGACGGGACCATCCTCGATGAAAAAGGCCGGCCTTTTTCTAAGCTTGGAGCACGCAAGGCTATCTTAATCGACCTCTCCCCTGCCGCCACTTTCATTGCCTATAACTACAACACGCCGGTAGATGTCCGGGCCTTTGAGCGGGAAGCCCGGCGTATCTTAGACGAAGTGGAAAGAGAATGCGGCTGGATGTACGAAACGCAGCATGTGGTGGATGGGAAGGTGCAGAAAGACGCGAAGGGCAACCCCATCATGGGGAAAATCAACTACACCGTCTGGTCCGACGTGTTCATCTGCCTCAGCTGTTCCGGAGAGCTCGTCTTCTGGGAAGTGGCGGTAGATAAAGAAGAAGGTAGAGTCCGTGACGAGTTTCCCTGCCCCCACTGCGGGGCAGATCTCACTAAACGGACCCTGGAGAGGGCTACGGAAAGGGTGTACGACCGGGACATCGGGCAGACCATCACCCGCGCCCGCCAGGTGCCGGTGCTGATAAATTATTCGGTGGGGAATAAGAGGTATGAAAAAGAGCCCGACGATTACGACCTGGAGCTGATCCGGAAGATCGAGGTGAGCGAGATACCGTACTGGTATCCTACTGATGCGATGATGTTTAGAGGAGAGCAGTGGGGTGACACGTGGCGGGCTGGGTACCATTTTGGGATTACCCATGTTCACCATTTTTACACCAGGCGGAATTTGTGGGTGCTGGCGAGCTTAGTTAATCATGCCAAACCTTTATTAAAGCAGTTGTTTGTATTAAGCGCAGCTTTCTGGCACTTTACTAAGACGAGAAGATACCAACCGGTTAAACCAGGCGGAACACCGAACCTACCAGGAACACTTTATATTTCTTCTATTTTTGTGGAACTTTCTCCGTTTGATGGTCTTCCGCGTAAAATTCGCGATTGCACCAAAGCTAATAATGCTCGATGTAAGATAGTAGGAGAAATAGCAATAGCAACGGCAAGTGCAAGTCAAGTAGCTTGTAGAGATGCTAGCATAGACTACATCTTCACAGATCCGCCTTATGGTGGGAACTTGATGTATTCCGAGCTCAACTTCCTCTGGGAAGCCTGGCTCAGGGTTTTTACTAACAATAAGCCCGAAGCCGTTGAAAACAAAGTGCAGGGCAAAGGCCCCAGAGAATACCAGGAGCTCATGGAAAAGTGCTTTGCTGAGTACTACCGGGTCTTAAAGCCCGGCCGGTGGATGACGGTGGTGTTTCACAACTCCCAGAACCGGATCTGGAACGCCATCCAGGAGGCCATTATGCGGGCGGGCTTTGTTATTGCCGACGTGCGGACCCTGGACAAAAAGCAGGGGACCTTCAAGCAGGTTACTTCGACCACCGCGGTGAAGCAGGACCTGGTCATCTCCGCCTACAAGCCCAACGGCGGCCTGGAAAAGCGCTTTCAGCTTGAGGCAGGGACCGAAGAAGGAGTCTGGGATTTTGTCCGCACCCACCTCAAACAGCTGCCGGTCTTTGTGGAGAAAAACGGCAAAGCGGAGGTCATTGCCGAGCGGCAGAATTTCCTTCTCTATGACCGGATGGTGGCCTTCCACGTCCAGCGGGGAGTTGCCGTACCTATGGGGGCGGCGGAGTTTTACGCCGGCTTAAAACGGCGCTTCCCGGAGAGAGACGGCATGTACTTCCTCCCCGACCAGGTGGTGGAGTATGACAAAAAGCGCTTAACGGTGCGGGAAATCGAGCAATTATCCCTTTTTGTAACCGATGAAAAATCTTCCATCCAGTGGCTGCGCAGCGAACTCTCAAAGAAACCGCAGACATACCAGGAAATCCACCCCAAATTCCTGCGAGAACTGCACAAAGCGCCGCACGAAAAGCTGCCGGAGCTGGCAGTGCTTTTAGAGCAGAACTTCCTCAAAGACGATCAGGGCTGCTGGTACGTCCCTGACCCCGGCAGGCAGTCTGACCTGGAGAAGATGCGCCAGAAGACCCTCCTCAAAGAGTTCGAAGAATACAAAGAAAGCAGGGGCAGGTTGAAAGTCTTCCGCACCGAAGCGCTCAGGGCGGGATTCAAGGCTTGCTGGGCTGCCAAGGATTACAAGACCATCGTCGAGGTAGCCAGGCGCATACCGGATACTGTCCTTCAGGAAGACTCAAGCCTCCTTATGTACTACGACAACGCCCTGATTCGGCTGGATGAATGATTTATCTGCCGGTGAGGTGTCGGTTTTGAGGCAGGACGGGGTGTGGCGGCCCGGTGATTGGGTCTGGAGCCGTGGTACGCGTTGGAACTCTTGCGTTTTCTGAAGGAGGTGAAAAAAGTGGGATTATTCCAATGCAACCATTTGCATGCTAGCGACAGATATTTCGAAGAGTTGCTGGCTGGCTCTTCGGATTTGGCCCTTCTAGGGGATATCGAGTTGAATCAAGAGGAACTTGACCACCTGGCTAAGTTGATCTCAAGCGAGTTAAAGAAGCCATATCCTGCTATTGAGAATTCCCTGAGTATCGCCATCTTTCTTGTTTGGATGGGTATATTGCATTACAGGGACAACTTTTGGGACCCGGTGTACGGGGCCCTTGAACTGCCTCAAACTCAGGTAAAATGGCAAAAGATCTTGGGAGAAACTTTTCTCAAGGTAGTTGAGAAGTATAAATTGGCAAAATTTGAAGGTAAATCGCGCTATATAATACCAATTCTGGCTCATGGCTATGTTCCGAATTCTTATCTCGACAGTTACTTCTCTGATGTGATAATGGCATTATTCATAGACCGCAGACATGCCGGGCTGACAGAAAACTGGGTGAACTGGGACGAAGTAAAACATATAGTGTCAAACTGGCGCAAGGAATATCTTACGTCTCAAGATTTGCAGGATCAACTTGCAGAACTTGACAACCGGGAAAAGTCTTTGGGTATTGCCCTAGAGCTGTGGAAACACAAGGATAAGTTAAAGAGGTTGAAGGTATTAAAAGCCAAAATTAAAAAATCTAATGAGTTAACTGAGCTATTGGACCTTCCAGAGAGATGGCTGGAGCAAGCTGAGGCAGAACGTAATAATTTGGAGCAAATTTGTAATTGGATGGAAAAAGCCCAGGAAATTGCTGAAACCAAAGAAGTTGGGCTTTCCAAACTCAATAAATATAATCAGAAAATAGCAGCTGCAGCTGTCCAAGTATTGGACTGCTGGGATGAAGGCTTAGCCATTCCTCTGTTAGAACTTTCAGTTGAATATGTTGAGAAATTAGTCAGAAAATCTCTTTCTGCTATCAGGGTGTTTACCGGTTCTTGGGGATGGCTATCGCGTTTAGTGCTGTGGCGGCGATATAAGCAGGCCATGGAAACCAAGCGTATGCTATCGGAATATCTCAGCAATTTACCCGTGCGAAGCCATCTTCTGGCAGAGCCATGGCCACTATTGCCTGAGAGCTTGCAGAAGGTTCAACAACTTTTGAAAGACCGTCGAGAAATTGAGAAGCAATTGGAGGACCTGGACAGAGCAGAGCGGGAAATCGCTGCAGGTAGGCATGGAATGGCAACCGTTTTTAAACAAGAACTCTTCCAATACAAGGACCGGTTATCCAAGGTCAAAGAAGAAATTGCTGGGTACAAAATGAAACTGATCAAGCTAGGTAAAGGTAACCTGGAGAACGGACTGGAGGAACTGATTCAACAGAGAAATATACGCCGTGAAATTGAGGCAATAAAAGGTAAAATACCCAGCCAGATTGATATTGATGTTTTGTTTGACTATTTGCCATTAATGGAGGAGTATCCTGATGAAGATTCGCTTCGTTCCGATCTGACCGAGACACGGAAAAAGAAATTAGAAGTGGAAAGGAAAATGGAACGGATCAAAAGGCCGTTGTATTCTTTGAATGAATCCACCCGCACTTTTCTAATACAGGGAGAGGACATATCAAACAAATTTGCATTTAATTCTCTATTGTTACTACAAAAGCTGGTTCAAGGCGAAGAAAACACTGACAGTGTTATTTTACCTTCCAGAATTGCCCGGTCTATGGAAAAATGGTGGCATCAGCAGGGAAAAAGCATGTTGGCTGCAGAACAACAGGCGTGGGGCTGGAGAGAGGCAGGAGAAATAACTTTTCGTCGACCGGTTGTCAAATTGGATACTCTTGAGCGTTCCCTTAAGGTTGAGCTACCTCAACAATCCGTAAAAAAGGCAACGAAGGCTGTGTTTATAATACGAGGAAAATCTGGGGCTGAATTGAAAAAGGATGTCTCAATAAATAGAACCAAAGATGACCAGTTTCAAACTGAGCCTGTGATTATAGAGCTAGAACAGCCTGAACCTGTATACAATTTCGAGTTCATATGTGGAGAAATCAACCGACGGTGGGAAATTACCGGTTTAGGTGGCGATAAATTATGCCTACTTTTCAACTCGCGGGGAGAGTTAATTGAAGGAGACCAGTTGCCGACAGGAGACGCTTACCTGGTTGCACCTGCTGGTAGCAGCATAAAACCCGTCCAGGTAGTTAAAGAACAAGAGCGGTTGACTGGTCACTGGTCCGCCTATGAATACTCATACGTGCATCTTGATGACACCGATTTTGTACTGATTGAGTCGAAAACTGGTGTATCCATTCTTAAACGGAAAGAACAGTTCGAGCCTAAGTTGTTAGCAGGCAATAGCATAACAGTTCTGAGGACCAAAGATAATACACCGATATACGTGGGCAAGCTGCCGGAACTGGTATTCTCGCTGTCTGATCCAGAGGAATTGTATCTATATGGAGTGCGGTTGGATTACCCTGGCGACAGTCTGTATCTACGTCTAGAGATCCTGAGAGAGGTGATTCGCGAAGGTAAGGATGTTTACGTGCCTCTAGCTGCTATTGTTGGAGATGTTAACGGGTTATGCACAGTATCTTTGATTCTCAGGCAGAGTGTTGTTTGGACTGAAAGTTGTATTGTAATTCCCAGCACTGAATTGCGTTTTGATCAGGACATTTACTATCCTCAAATGGGGAAAAAAGAAACAGGACAACTGAGGATTAGCTCCGAGTGTCCGTTTGATTTCTTGGCTCATCCGCCCGCGGTGTTAGTCGAGAGTTCTACTTATGAAGCACTGATCGAATTTGATACCCGACAACAGCAGCTTTCTGGGGAAATATGCTATTATGTGCAGGACGGGCAGAGCTTTAAACTTGAAATTTGCATAGATATTCCAAGTGTTCGCTGGCGAAAAGGAGAAACTGACACTTGGAAAACTGAAGTGGAAGAAATATGGCATGAAGACCTGGGAGAAATTCAGCTGCGATTGCCACCTTCCGTTTCAAGGCGAGTTACGTTGGCTTTGGAAGACCACAGACAAGTCATTCCGGGCCAGATTAAGCAGGAGCTAGTTGTCTTTAATCTACGGCAATTCAGTGATGCCCTCCGGGAAAGCACCCAAGCTGTTCACACTTTGTTACTTGCTTTTGAGGATAATCGCCTTCCTCCATTTACCCTTGTTCAGGTGAGAACCTGCTGGCAGGTAGCGGGGATTAAGATAGAACAGACACTTCAGGATGATATACGAACAATTGCTCTGGAATGGGAGGATCTGGGAAGAGCTTCCCACAGGGTTGTTCGTCTTTGGCCGCTGGACATGCCTGGAATAAACATGATTGAACGTTTCATTCCCGATGGAGTTTCCAGGGTGGAAATTGTTGAATCCAAATGCCAATTGCCAGCAGGTCGGTACAGACTGCAGTTTGCTGTTGATGATCCATGGGGTGAAGATGAGACCTTATTGCCAAAATCTAATAGTGAGAATGGCATAGATGTTACGATTGGGTCCAGGGACGAAAGACTGGAAGATGTATTAGAAAAGGGGCTTACCATAGAAGCTTTTGAGTGTGAGGGTAGAAAGATTCCCGCGGGAAAAGAGTACTGGATTCAGGATATTCGTATCTCGCCTGAATTTGAGGGCGAGGAAAGGTTCCAGGGCATAGTTTGTACTTCTAATCAAGATGGTAAACCCATCGTGCTAGATTACAACCCCGTAAGTTTTTATTTGGAATCTGAAGACTGTACCAGGTTGCCCTTCCTGTTGGATAGAGATAGAGATGGGGTAATGTATTGCATAAGATGCCGGGCGCTATTCTGGGAGAATGCACATAGAGAGTGCAAGAAGGAGGTAATTTTCCCCGATTATATACTTGTCGCGGTGAGGAGGAGAAAAGATGGGCTTGGATCCGCTGAAGGCGACTGATGCAATTGTAAACCGGTACCTGGATTACCTGGAAACAACTTTCGCTTTCAATGATATGGGGTTACATAAACAATTGGTTGACGAATTGAGAAAGCCAGAAAAATTTGCCAGGGGGCCTATTTTGGAGGCTACTCCGCCTTTTGAAAGTGGTAATTCAGTGAATTTCCTGATAGAACAGGGAGTGCTGTCACCCGAGTTTAGGAAGTTGTGCACACCGGAATTACCCTTGGATCGGAATTTATATATGCATCAGGAAATTGCTATCCGAAAGCTGGTGGAAGACAAAAGAAATATTATTGTAGCTACCGGTACCGGCAGCGGAAAGACTGAAACATTTTTGATCCCTATCCTCAACCATTTGTTCCGGCAGAAGGAACAAGGCCAGCTCGGACCGGGAGTACGAGCATTGTTGCTGTACCCCATGAACGCCCTGGCCAACGATCAGTTAAAAAGGCTGCGCAAACTGCTAAAGAATTGCCCTGACATTACCTTTGGAAGCTACACGGGAGAGACAGAACAGAACGAGAGTCGGGCGGTTGAACGCTTCAAACAAATGAACCCGAAAGAAGATTTACTGCCCAACGAATTGCTTTCCAGGGAGAGGATGAAAGAGTCACCCCCACATATTCTGCTTACCAATTATGCCATGCTGGAATTCTTATTACTGCGCCCCGAAGACAATGTATTTTTTGATGGTGAATATGCCCGGGATTGGCGCTTTATCGTTATTGATGAAGTTCATACATATTCTGGAGCCAAAGGAATCGAAATGGCCATGCTCTTGAGGCGGCTGAAAGATAGAGTAGTGGAAAGCAAGCCAGGAGCCCTGCAATGCATAGGTACCAGTGCTACGTTGGGAGGAAGTGAAAAAGATTTTAAGCAGCTGGCCGTCTTTGGAGAAAGATTGTTTGGCGAGAAGTTTGAATGGATTGCCAGTGACCCTGCACGTCAGGATGTAGTAATTGGTTCTAAGAAACAGCTGACCGTTGCCGGAAGGAGCTGGGGCAGCCCGGACAGTGAACTTTACCAACGATGGGTTGAGATAGTTGATGGAAAAGACCCGGATAAAATACCCACTTTGATGCGTGAAGGTCTTAGTTCAGGAGTCCCTGAGGAAATCTTGAAAGAAGCACAGAAGAGTTGCGGTGGGGAATGGACCAGATTTATCTACCTGGTCCTTTCCGGTGACGGCCGGCTAATTACTTTGCAGCAGATGCTGGGGGAAAAGCCGTGTTCCATCGCTGACGCGGCCAGCAAGTTATTCCCGGATGATCAAGACAGTCAAAGTCATCTAGTGGCCCTTGTATACCTGGCAAATAAAGCCAAACTGGATATAGACGGGCAACCCCTTTTGCCGGCTAGGTACCATTTGTTTATTCGGGCGGTTGAAGGTGGATATGTTTCGTTATTGCCCGAAAAGCGGCTGTATATGGAAAGACGGGAGTGGGTTGAGGAAAGTAACGGCAGCCGTTATCCTGTCTTTGAAGTTGCTACCTGCCGTCGGTGCAATTCGCTGTATCTGGTGGGAGAATTAGATGAGGTTGGCAAACATTACTTTCTCAAGCAGCCAGGCAATCGCTTTTACGACGATAGTAACAATCTGGTGTATTTTTTACTTCTTGAGGATAAAGAGCCTGTTTCCGAAGAAAATGAAGATGAAATAGTTGGTGGTGGCGGAGAAGAAATACCGGCGGAGGAAGGCTATCTTTTGTGTGGAAAATGCAGGTCTGTGAAATCTGCTGCCAATATTGAATCCCTTTGCGATTGTGGAAAAGAATGTATCTTCACGGTAATTAAAGTGCCAAACAAAAACGGAAATGTCCATAGGTGTCCGGCCTGCGGAAGTATCAATGCCTTGGGTTCTGTGGTAAGGCGATTTGTGGTGGGAGCTGAGGCTGTGACCAGCGTTCTGGCTACTTCTCTCTACCAGCAAATACCTGAGCAGACTGGGGAATTGAGAACCGATATTGTTTCTGAAAATGATTGGGAAACTACCAGTAGCATCGACGATTACAAAAGCAACCGTCGCCTGCTGATTTTTTCTGACAGCCGCCAGGACGCCGCTTATTTTGCCAGCTACCTGCAAGCCTCTTACAATCAGATTTTGCAGCGTCGGTTGATAATTATGACTCTGAAGAAATACAGGGACAAAGTCCTGGCCAATCAATGGAGGGTTAACGATTTAGCTGACTTTGTCAAGAAGATGCTTGGCGATCTACAACTATTTCCTAAAATGAGTTACCAGCAATTAGAAACGGAAGCCTGGAAATGGGTGCTACATGAATTTATGGCCGGAGACCGCACCTTAGGGCTGGAGGGGCAAGGATTGCTGGGATTTATGCCGGTACCGCCGCCAAACTGGAGCCCACCTAAAGCTTTGTGTAGGGAACCCTGGAACTTTACTGCCGACGAAGCAACCACTCTCATCATGATTCTCTTGGACAGTGTGCGGAGAAACGGTGCTGTTCGTTTTCCCGATTGTGTTGATCCGAGAGATTCCTTCTTTGCACCCCGAAATAAAGAGTATTACTTTAAAGAAAATATGTCGGTTCCAGGACGGATTTACAGCTGGAACCCTGCTGCTAAAGGCCGTAGCAACTCCCGGCTGGATTATCTGTTGCGGTTGGCAGATGTTATAGGTAACGGAATTAGACGCCCAGAGGTTGAAGATCTGCTGGCCAAGATCTGGAGCAAATTGCTTGCAGGTGAAAGGGCGCCTTGGAAAACTCACTTTTCCAGCCATCATGAATCAAAAAAGTACGGTGATGTGTATTGCCTGAAACCGGAATACTGGAGGATACTCCCAGCAGTGATTGACGATTCTGTGACCTGGTATCGCTGCAGCAAATGCCATGGCCTAACGGTGCATAATCTTCGGGGTGTCTGCCCTACCTACAGGTGCGATGGCAGGCTAGTTGCGTGTAACCCTGCAAAAGAACTGGCGAACAATCATTATCGCAAATTGTACCTTGATACCTTGCCTTTAGTAATGCAAACCAGCGAACACACTGCCCAGCTTACTACTGAAAGGGCTAGCAGAGTTCAGAAAGAGTTCTATGATGGACAGGTTAATGTTTTGAGCTGTTCTACTACCTTTGAGCTGGGTGTTGATGTGGGGGAACTGGAAACCGTTTTTATGCGCAATGTACCACCGACGGCGGCCAATTACATTCAGCGGGCCGGGCGGGCTGGCAGGAGGACAAGCTCAACAGCCTTTGCTCTCACCTTTTGCCAGCGCCGTTCCCATGACTTTGCCTACTATACTGACCCGCTTCGGATTATTAAGGGAGAAATTCGTTCTCCGCATATTGAGATCAGCAACGAAAAAATTATAAAGCGGCACATGTATGCAGTTGCTCTGGCGATGTTTTGGAAACGATGGCCGGAGTATTTTGGCCAGGTCAATGCCTTCTTTAAGGAATCCGAAAAATCAGCTACCGGGGTTTTAAAGGATTTTTTACGAAAACGACCCGTACAATTGAAAGCCAGCCTGAAGCGGATTATTCCAGAAAAAATGTGGGAAAGGCTTGGTGTTGACGATTGGAGCTGGGTCGATGAGCTTTTACATGAGCGGGATGGAGTGCTTAGCAAGGCAGAGGCGCAACTGATGGCAGATCTGCGGGAATTAAAAGCCGTCGAAAAGGAATACAGGGACGCAGGGAGATATGAAAAAGCCCTTGCTGTTCAAAAGACTATCAATACCCTGGAAAAGCGCTATATTCTCAACTTTTTGTCTCAGCATAATGTAATTCCCAAGTATGGTTTTCCTGTAGATGTGGTGGAATTGCAGATCTATCACCATGGTGAGGAAGCCAGAGGTTTAGAACTCGACAGGGATCTCAAGGTAGCGTTGTCTGAATACGCACCGGGGAGTCAGGTAATTGCAGGGGGCAAGTTATGGACCAGCAGGTATCTAAAAAAGCTCCCGGACCGGGAACCTGTAAAATATATGTATGCCATTTGTGATCATTGTGGTTACTACCAAAGTGATATAGCGGATAAACAGTCGGTTATGGATACATGTATTTGTGGCGAAAAAATAGGTAACCACCGTGGAATATTTATTACCCCTGAATTTGGTTTTATCGCCGACAAGCCTATGGCACCTACCATGTCAAAACCTCAAAAGACTTATACCACCCGGAAGTACTTTGCTCAGGAAGGAAGAATGGAAGAGGAAATCACTTTGAACCTGGGTGCTTTTAATCTCAAGATACAGGCTGGCGAAGGCAAGCTGGCAGTAATAAACAGCGCCGGGAAGAGAGGTTTTAAGATCTGTCAATTCTGTGGTTATGCTGAGGTTAATACTGGAAAACCTTTGCCTTCTCATAAAACACCTTGGGGAAAAGACTGTAAAGGCCGAGCTGATCGCTATTCATTGGGTTACGAATTTAAAACCGATATTCTAAGGCTGTGGTTACCAGATTACGATGACAAACGCACAGGCTTCTGGGATTCTTTGTTATATGGGTTGCTGGAGGGGGCTTGCAGCGCGTTGGAGATCGAACGACAGGATGTTGATGGCACTTTATACCCTTATGCGGGCAATCCCCACAGTCCTGCCCTGGTGCTGTTTGATGATGTACCCGGCGGGGCAGGTCATGTTAAGAGGATTGCAGAAAAAGAAAATTTCATGGATGTTTTGCGCCGGACGTTAGAGATAGTCTCCAAATGCGAATGTGGTGGCAAACGAGCTGATACTAGCTGCTATGGCTGCCTGCGAAATTATACCAATCAGTATTGCCATGACAGGTTAAATCGGAGATATGTGATAGAATTCGTAGAAAAGCTATTAAGCTGTCTTTGAATCTTCTTCTCGCTTTACTTTAAAGCAAGTACTATTATCCCAGGAAATTCATTTCTATAAGAATGATTTACTTGCGGAAAAGCTACCAAATTCTTAGCTTAGCTATTCAATCAGCCTAATTGCATGCAGAGTTCCTAACGCGACCGGAGGATGAAACTCGTGGCAGGTGAGGTTAAGCTTTGAGGCAGGATGGCACATGGCGGCCCGGTGATTGGGCCTGGAGCCGGGAGTACCGTGAACCGGTGAAGGTTATTGAAGCCCTGGACCTGTGGG
>LFRM01102800.1_pt1 | contig 14031 bp, 9 predicted proteins | sample 618341 | NCBI WGS metagenome assembly LFRM01 (sample SAMN03654438, study PRJNA283298) | anaerobic digester metagenome | isolation source: pool of bioreactors CSTR01a, CSTR02a, and CSTR03a thermophilic anaerobic... | place: Denmark: Kgs. Lyngby | collected 2014-05-21 | reverse complement strand
CAGCAAAGCTTATAGTCAATGAGAAAGTTGCAATTGTAAATAATAATAATGGAGAGCGCTTTGAAACATACGTAATTCCTGGTAAGAGAGGTACTGGAATCGTTTGTTTGAATGGTGCAGCTGCTCGTAAAGTTCAAAAAGGTGATATAATCATTATTATGAGTTACGCCTTGATGACACCCGAGGAGGCTTTGACTTTTGAGCCAACTGTTATAAACCTCACGGATAGTAGTAATCAAATAAAGCAATAGAAGTATAAATTTTATAACAACCGTCAGTTGATAAATCAATTGACGGTTTTTAATGAATAGGGGTGTATTCAAACAAGCATATTACAAAAATAAGCGCACCAATTTTACTTAGTTTATTGGCTCAAAACCTTATACAGGTTGTAGATACAGCCTTTTTGGGTAGAGTGGGAGAAGTTGAACTTGGTGCATCTGCATTAGCAGGGATAATCTATATTGCCATTTATACGTTGGGTTTTGGCTTCAGCATGGGTAGCCAAATACTTATAGGTAGACGAAATGGAGAGAAAAATTATAATCAGATTGGTGATATAGTAATTCAAGGAGCACTCTTTTTGTTTTTGCCAGCTCTAATACTAATCCCGCTGTTAAGATATGGATCTGTACACTGGTTGCCTGCAATATTTGAGTCGGCCGAAGTGGGTAGGGCTGTAACTGAGTATCTCGAGTGGCGTGTGTTTGGATTGGTATTTGCCTTTACTAATTTAATGTTTCGGGCTTTCTTTATAGGTATTGCTCGCACTAAAATTCTTACGCTTAACGCCGTAGTTATGGGTGTAGTAAATGTAATATTTGACTACGGACTCATATTCGGGAATTTGGGTATGCCCGAATTAGGAATTGGTGGTGCTGCCATTGCATCTGTTATAGCCGAGTTTGCCTCTACATTGTTCTTCCTGTTTTATTTAAAGAAAAATATTGACCTCAATAAATATGGATTCACTAAAATTAGATTTCAGTTTAGTGTAATCAAAAAGACTCTTAGCATCTCAATCTTCATGATGATACAGTATCTATTCTCTGTATCTACTTGGATGTTATTCTTCCTTCTTATTGAAAATTATATGGGTGAGAGATCTTTAGCTGTCACAAATGTTGTTAGAAGTCTTTACACAGTTGTAACTATACCTTCACATGCAATTGGGTCGGCGACTAGTACGTTAGTGAGCAATACAATAGGTGGCGGAAAGCAAAATGAAGTCCTTAATCTGGTAAAGCGACTTTCATTTATGAGTCTTGGAGTGATGGTAGTTATGATTGCTCTTATAGCTACATTGCCTAGACTGGTGGTCCATATCTATACAGATGATCCTTTATTGATAAATGAGATTATTGCTCCTCTTTATGTAATGTTATCCTCTTTGCCACTTTATAGTATTGGCACAGTTTTGTTTAGTTCTATCTCAGGCACCGGAAACACTCGTTCTGCATTGAAGATTGAAATAATCTCATTATTATTTTATGTAACATATATGTGGTTTATAATTGTGTACCTGCGCTCGTCGGTAGCACTTGCTTGGACTACCGAACATGTATATTGGCTTTTACTTACAATTATCCCCTTTTTCTACCTAAGAAAAGGAAAATGGAAAGAAAAGAAGATTTAGTTTTTTTCTTATCTTTATGCTTTAAATTTCATTAGAATAAAGAGTATATGGAATCAGCTAAAGGCAAGATAGAGTTGTTACGTAAACAATTGCATCAATATAATTACAATTATTATGTATTGTCGCAACCAGTAATTTCTGACTATGAGTTTGATAAGTTGATGCATGATCTGCTAGAACTTGAAGAGCAAAACCCCGATCTACACGATCCTAATTCACCTACTGTGAGAGTGGGTAGTGATATATCTAATGACTTTAATCAAATAAGCCATCGGTATCCAATGCTTTCATTACAAAACACATATTCTGAAGCTGAGGTAGCTGATTTTTATAATAGAGTGAAAAAGGGGTTAAAAGAAGATTTTGAAATTATATGTGAACTTAAATATGATGGTACGTCAATATCTCTTATTTATGAAGAAGGGAAATTAAAAAGGGCTGTTACTCGTGGTGATGGACGAAGAGGGGATGATGTAACTCAGAATGTGAGAACTATAAGGAATGTACCTCTATTATTAAAGGGAGAAAACATTCCCGAATATCTAGAGTTGAGAGGTGAGATCCTCTTACCTTGGAGCTCGTTTGATGCAATCAATAAAGAAAGAGAAGAACAAGAAGAAACACTTTTTGCTAATCCTAGAAATGCTGCTTCAGGGACTTTAAAATTGCTTAATTCAAGAGTAGTAGCTTCAAGACGTCTTGAATCGTATATTTATAATATGCTTGGTGAAGAGTTGCCCACAAATAGTCACTACGATAATTTAACAATTGCTAGAAGTTGGGGCTTAAATGTTTCTGATACTTTGAAAAGGTGTACCTCCTTAGATGAGGTTTTCGAGTTTATAAATTATTGGAATTTGGAGAGGAAGAATTTGCCTGTTACAACGGATGGGATAGTAATTAAAGTGGACTCCCTAATTCAGCAGCGTAACCTAGGTAATACCTCAAAGTTTCCACGATGGGCTATAGCTTATAAATTTAACGCCGAGCAAGCAATAACACGTCTTGAGTCTGTAACCTATCAAGTTGGGCGAACAGGTGCAGTAACGCCAGTTGCCAACCTTGAGCCAGTTCTACTTTCCGGAACTACCGTAAGGCGTGCTTCACTTTATAATGAAGATGCAATAAATTCACTAGATCTGCATATCGGCGACAAAGTTTATGTTGAAAAAGGTGGCGAAATCATCCCCAAAATAACAGCTGTTGATACAGATGCCAGGGAGCAAAGTTTGATGTTAGGTGATAAGGTACGTTTTGCAGGAGTATGCCCAGATTGTGGGGCTAAATTAGTGAGAAATGAAGATGAAGCTGCCCATTATTGTCCAAATAGCGAAGGCTGCCCTACTCAAATTAAAGGAAGAATAGAACATTTTGTTACCCGTAGAGCAATGAATATAACAATTGGTCCCGAGAGTATTAATTTACTTTATGATAAAGGACTCATAAATGATGCTGCCGATTTATATCAATTGAAATACGAGGATCTGGTTAACCTTGAAAGATGGGGTGAAACAAGTGCTCAAAATCTTTTACAAAGTATAGAGAAATCTAAATCTGTTTCATATGAAAGAGTCCTTCATGCAATAGGCATACGTCACGTGGGTGAAACAGTGGCTCAAAAATTAGCACATGCTTTCCCAAATATTGAATTGTTGTCAAAGGCAACCTTTGAGCAACTCACTTCTGTGGAAGAGATAGGTGATAGAATTGCCAATAGCTTACTGGACTATTTCAGCAATATAAAATTTAAAGAGTTTATAGATCGATTGAAGATGCACGGAGTTCAATTTGAACTAAGTGATGATTTAATAGCTTCCATGAGCGACAAACTAAAAGGTATGACATTTGTCATAAGTGGCACTTTTAATCTTTATTCTCGTGATGAGTATAAAGAAATGATTTTAAAAAATGGAGGTAAAAATAGCAGTTCAGTTTCTAAAAATACAGATTTTATACTTGCAGGGGATAATATGGGGCCGGCCAAACTTGAGAAAGCTAATAAACTAGGTATTAAATTAATTGATGAAAATGTGTTCCTTAAGATGCTGAGTTGAAGAATATCTCAAAAAAGTCTTTTTTTGTAAAAAGTTAATTTCAATATTATTTTATGACAACTACACTGATTGTTTTGCTTGCCACAGCGGGACTGATGGTATGGGGTAAGATTCGTTCAGATATTGTTGCTCTTTGCTCATTATTGGCACTTATTATTACTGGAATATTAACACCTGATGAGGCATTAGCGGGATTCTCAAATCCTGTTGTTATAATGATTGCAGCACTCTTTATTGTGGGTGGAGCCATTTCACAGACAGGTCTTGCAAGTATGGTAAGTAACAATATTCTGAAATTTGCAGGAGATAGCAATTATAAACTCTTCATCTTGGTGATGCTAGTAACTGTTATAATAGGTTTATTTGTAAGTAATACCGGTACAGTAGCCATTTTAATGCCAATTGTTATTAGTCTGGCCGCAAAAACAAATATTAGTAGTAGCAGACTACTTATGCCAATGGCCTTTGCGAGTAGTATAGGTGGAATGATGACTCTAATTGGTACGCCCCCAACTCTTATAGTACATAATGCTTTGCAGGAAGCAGGATACGAAGGACTTCAGTTTTTTACTACTCTTCCAATTGGTTTAATCCTTTTATTTTTTGGAATAATACTCCTTTGGCCATTAAGCAAAGTGTTAGATAAAAAAGGCAAAAAAGATACATCAGGAAAAAAGAATGATATTAAAACACCAAATCAGCTAATGTCTGAGTATCAATTAATAGAAAATATTTATAGACTAGAAATAAGTAAAAGTTCTCCATTATTAAAAGGTACTATTTCCGAGTTGGATCTAACAAAACGATATTCTATAATAATTGCTGAGATTCATACACGTAACTATACACCTTTAGGAAAAACTATTAGTGTTTCATTGCCAGAGGCAAATAGAATACTCACTCATAATGATGTGATTTATGTAGTTGGAGAGTTTAAAGATGTCGTTAATTTTGCAGATGAAAATAATCTATCATTTCTTGATAATCACTCAGGGACTGAGTTAGATAAACCCCATTTTGCAGGTAAATTTAAATTTGAAGAAATAGGAATGGCTGAGGTAGTTTTACTTGCAAATTCAAGATTGAATAATAATAGAGTTAAGAATTCAGGATTTAGGGATAATTATAACGTAAATATATTAGGTATTCAGAGAAATGAGAAATACATTATTCAGGATCTTAAAGATGTGAGAATGAATTCTGGTGATATGCTTCTGGTTCAAGGTACATGGGAGAATATAGAAAGACTAAATAAGCAAGAATCAGATGTTGTTGTAATAGGACAACCTACAGTTGAGGCCTCAAAAGTAACAATAAGTCGCAAAGCCCCTTACGCTGCTGCTATTGTGATATTGATGATTGTGGCAATGGTGTTTAATTGGTTTCCACCCGTAGTATCGGTGCTCATTGCAGCAGTTGCATTAATATTGGGCGGTTGCTTCCGTACTGTCATAGATGCATACCGATCAATCAACTGGGAAAGTGTAATACTATTTGCAGGCATGATGCCTTTGGCTACTGCTATGGAAAAGACAGGTGCTTCTGCATTAGTGACTGAAGGTATAGTTGGTAGTCTGGGTTCTTATGGGCCATATGCGGTTTTGGGTGGTATTTTGTTTGCAACTTCACTAGTTACAATGTTTATAAGTAACACCGCTACAGCAGTGTTATTTGCTCCTATCGCTTTGCATGCAGCTTTTTCAATGAATGTAAGTCCTTACCCCTTACTGATAGGAGTTGCAGTTGCCGCAAGTATGTGTCTTGCAAGCCCATTTTCTACCCCACCTAATGCTATGGTGATGTCGGCAGGAAGATATAGTTTTATAGATTATATTAAAGTTGGCTTACCTCTACAATTAATATATCTGATTGTGATGATTTTTGCACTACCTTTATTGTTCCCTTTTTAAGGATGACAGAAGTTGATATAATTGATCAATCCTCCATTGCAAAACTATTGGACCCAATATGGTGTCCATCTGCAAAGATATCAGCTTTGTAAGTTCCAGGCATTAAAAACTCCTCAATGTCCCAATACATAGTTACTGGAATCTCTTCTCCTCCATATTCAACAACTCGTCTCATAGAGTAGATTATATCGCTGTTTTCATATGTAAACCTGTTGTCAGAACTTTTAGAGAGAACATTCCCATCGGGGGTCATTATTCTTATATAAATTGTTCTCTCGCCCGGCTCAGCTGTAATATTACGTGTAACAGTAAAAGAAACAACAAATTGTGTACTTCTGCTAAGTCGAGATTGCTCGCGACCTCTGTCATTTACAGCTTTAGCATTTATGTTTGTTGCAACAAGCTGAGCTGCAAGGGATACTTTTTCAGAAAGCTTTTCACGTTCTTGAGAAACCTGCTGAAGAGTTCTGTTTGTTCTGTTATACTGGTTTGTTATTTGCTCATTTTCAGCACGTAATTCTTGATTTAGAGTATTTAATGAATCAATCTGTTGTATATACGAACGTAAGATTTTGCGTAGAGTAGCCAATTCATCGCTCAAACGCTTGATTTCGGCCTTATCGCTAGCTTGAGTCATTCTCAGTTCCTCTTGAAGACGCAGAACTTTAGTTTGTTCATTCTGAAGCTTATATAACAGTGAGTCGTTTTGTACACTGAATTTAAATCCTTCATATTGTAGGGAAATTGCTTCATACTCATCTTCAAGTTCTTGTTTGTCTACTATATACTCTTGTTGCATCTCTTGCATTTGTGAATTGCGCGTAACAAGAAATCCTATAAGTATGGCAGTTATGATAATTAATAATCCAATAATTGCAATAAGCTGTGGTGTTCGTTCCCTAAAGTCTATCTTCATCGTAAGTACTTATTTTTCAATAGATGGCAAAAGTAGATGTTTTCATCTTAATACCCAATCTTTACTTACTCTTTTTGATAAATTTAATAATTGCAGGTTTCGTAATATGGAAATAAAGCAACCTCAATTTATTTAATATCGAACGTTTTTTATTAACTTTATCTTTTCGCTGAATGATTTGTAGGCATACAATTACAACAATACTGGAAATATATTTCAACCAAAATAATATAACAATAATGACAAAATATTTATTAGCTCTATCTTTTATACTTTATTTCGCACCCTCTGCTTTTGCCGATGAAGGGATGTGGATGCTAAATCTTTTAAAACAGCAGAAACTATCAGAAATGAAGAGTATAGGTTTAGAATTAGAAGATTATGATATTTACAATCCAGAAGGCTCATCGCTCAAAGATGCCGTTGTACAGTTTGGTAGAGGCTGTACAGGTGAAGTGATTTCTTCTCAAGGACTTGTGCTAACTAACCACCATTGTGGGTACTCCCAAATACAAAGTCATAGTTCAATTGAAAATAATCTTCTTGATGACGGTTTCTGGGCTAAGTCATTTGATGAAGAACTGCCTAATCCTGGACTTACAGTAACTTTTATTGAGAGGATTGATGATGTTACTGATTATGTAGCTGAGTGTCTCATACGCGATAGTAATGAGGATTCATTGGGCGTTTTTTATCTATCTCCATCCTATCTTAATAAAATAGCCATAGAAAAAGTTGGTGAGGAGTTTCTTAAATCCAACCTTGGCTATGTGGTTGAGATTAAACCTTTCTTTGATGGTAATCAGTACTATATGTTCACAAAGAAAATTTATTCTGATATAAGACTTGTGGGTACTCCCCCAAGTTCAATAGGTAAATTTGGCGCTGATACCGATAACTGGATGTGGCCAAGACATACAGGAGACTTCTCGTTATTCAGAATCTATGCTGACATAGAGGGTAATCCTGCGCCATATTCTGCAGATAATATTCCTTTAAAACCAAAGAGGTGGTTAAAGATTTCAAATGAAGGTGTTGATGAAGGTGATTTTGCCATGATGTTGGGCTTTCCGGGAACAACAAATAAATATTACACTTCAGGTGAAGTTGCAGAAAGAAGAGACATTGATAATAGTGTTAGGATTAATATGCGAGAAGTCAGGCAAAACGCCATGCTTGAGGAGATGTTGTATAATCCTGAAGTTAAGATTCAATATGCTACCAAATATAGTGGATCAACCAATGCATATAAAAATGCAATTGGCACTAACTGGGCCATCGATTTAAGAGATTTTGAAGGATTAAAAAAGGCTGAAGAGCAAAGACTTATAAAATGGGCCCAAAATAACAACAAAGATATTTACATTGAAGCTTTAAAAGAAATTGAAAATATAATAAATGAACGTGCTGACTTACGTTATAGAAGTTGGATGTTAAATGAAGGTGTTAGCAGAGCTATAGAATTTGCTGCAGTACCAACAAAATCTTCAGACGAGTTAGCGGATGCTATAGATGCAGGAGATGGAGATTTGGATGTTTTGTATGAAAAGCTATTAGCCGACTTCAATAGGTTTGCAAATAAAGATTATAATATCGAAGTAGACAAGAAAATTGCAAAAACCATGATTAAAGCATATACCAGTTTAATCGATAAGGACAAACAACCTGAGTTTTTCAACCTAATCTACGCAGAGTTTGATGGGGATATTGATAGGTTTATCGATTATATATTTGAAAACTCAATCTTCGGTAATAGTGAAAATATTAATCATTTTCTTGCATCAGAAGCTAAATCAGCCGAAACGCTTAGAAATGATCCTATGTTTCTTTTTGTGAAATCAGTTAGAGAGGAAGCTAACGATTTAAGTCGGAAGTTATCTACATATAATATACCCTTTGCAAAGGCCCGTAAAACATATCTTAAAGGCATTTTAGAAATGGATGGTCCATATAAACACTTCCCAGATGCAAATCTCTCATTGCGTTTAACCTACGGTCAAGTTAAAGGCTATAACCCTCGAGATGTTGTGACATATAGTCACCAAACTACACTAAAAGGAGTCATTGAGAAAGAAGATTCTAGTAACTGGGAATTTGTAGTTCCTGCAAAATTAAAAGAGTTGTATCTTAAGAAAGATTATGGGAATTATAAATTAGGAGAAGATATTATGCCGGTTAATTTTGTTGCCACAACTCATACAACAGGTGGTAATTCAGGCAGTCCTGTACTTAATGGTAGAGGCGAGCTAATTGGTATAAACTTCGATCGTAACTGGGAGGGAGTTGGAGGCGATATACAATATCTTCCTGACTATCAGAGAAGCATAATTGTTGATATTCGCTATATTCTCTTTATAATTGAAAAGTTTGCAAATTCAACTCATTTAATTAAAGAATTAGAGTTTTAAAACACTAACTATTGTGCTCAAATAGTGTTATATATAGTAGAAGTGAAACCTTGCAAAATAGGGACGAGGGATAGTGTAACAGTTTTATTTAAAGTTAAAAAAAAGCATTATGAGAAATTTTATTAGTCTTTTTTTCTTTATAGGATTTTTTGTTCTACAAATCAGTTGTGGAGCAACTAGATCTGGAGTGAACGGTGATGTTGAAAATATTCTCGGACTATGGGAAGTAAAAGCTATTCATAATAGCGATGATGTAGGCTATAAAGAAACGCCTCAAGGAATGTTTAAAATGATTTTGAAGAATGGCAAGTTTCTGAATTTTATGTCCACAGATAAGGGTGCCATAATTACGGTAGATGGCTCATACGATTTGAAAGGCAATGTTTATATCGAAAAAATAGTAAACTCATTTAATGCAAGTCAGGAGGGGAAGGACAATAATTTGCAAATTAAATTATCAAATAGAAATTTCATGTATTTGCGATGGTTTCAACCTATCGATGAATTCGGCGTTGAGCGTAATCGATGGGTTGAGGAAATATGGCAACGTGTTCTAATTGAGGATCTCGAAGTAAGTAATGTAGATTTGCGACAGGAACTAAGAACATTATTAAATGATGAAGAAGCAATTAAAAAAGTAATAAATTAATCTAAAAAATAAGGCGGTATTTAACCGCCCTATTAATTAAATATATTTATATAAGGATCTATAAATGCTTTAGAGCTTCTTCCAAATCATTTTTGATGTCATCTATATGCTCAAGCCCAAGTGAAATACGAATCATATTTGGATATACACCTGCTGCTAACTGCGCCTCTTTCGGAAGTTGCTGGTGAGTAGTACTTGCTGGATGTATTACAAGTGTCTTTGCATCACCAACATTTGCAAGATGGCTTATCATTTTTAAGTTATCGATAACTTTAGTTGTTTGATTCACATCTCCTTTTACAAAGAAAGATAGTACACCTCCAAAACCTCCATTTTTAAGATATTTCTTTGCGAGTGTATTATATTTATTACTTTCCAGTCCAGGATAATTTACTTTCTCTACTTTAGGATGGTTTTCCAACCATTGAGCAAGACTTAATGCATTATCATTAGTACGCTCTGAGCGTAAAGATAATGTTTCAATACCTAGAAGTAGCAAAAACGAATTGAATGGACTGTTAACTGGTCCAAGGTCTCGCAAGCCTTCAACACGGCAACGTATAGCAAAAGCAATATTGCCAAAAGGTGAATCTGTTCCAAAAGTTTCCCAGAAATTAAGACCATGATATCCTTCAGACGGCTCACTAAACATAGGATATTTTCCGTTACCCCAATTAAAGTTCCCTCCATCAATTATAACTCCACCCATAGAAGTACCATGCCCTCCAATCCATTTAGTTGCGGAGTGAATAACAACATTAGCCCCCCATTCAATAGGGTTAAAAATGTATCCGCCCTGACCAAAAGTATTATCCACAACCAAAGGTATATCATACTTCTGAGCCACTGCTGCAATTGCCTCAAAGTCTGGTATATTGTATTCTGGATTTCCTATTGTTTCAAGGAATATAGCTTTTGTCTTCTCGTTAATGAGAGATTCAATGCTATCAACATTGTCACCTTCAGCAAAACGCACTTCAATTCCCAATCGGGCAAATGTTATTTTAAACTGATTATAGGTGCCACCGTACAAAAATGAGGATGATACAATATTGTCACCAACCGAAGCTAGATTATGTATTGCAATTAACTGAGCTGACATTCCCGATGATGTCGCCACTGCAGCAACACCACCTTCTAATGCCGCCATTCGTTTTTCAAATACATCTGTTGTAGGGTTTTGTAATCGGGTATAAATGTTTCCGAACTCTTTTAACCCAAATAGGTTAGCGCCATGCTCGGCATCATTAAATGTGTATGCTGTGGTTTGATAAATAGGAACTGCTCTTGCCCCGGTTAAAGGATCTAGTTCCTGTCCTGCATGAATTTGCAGTGTTTCAAAATGTTTTTTATCCATATCTATTTTAATTAGTATTCTGCAAAAATAGGATAAAAAACGAGAATATGGTACTTATATGTATGGATAAGTGATAAATTAACAGTTACTCGGAAAACAGACGACTCCTCGCAATCATACATGCACCTATTACTCCCGCTTTGTTTGTAAGTTTGGATGCCACTATCTCAGAGTCTTTATTGACAAGGCTGAGAGAGTATTTTCTAATTGCACTTTTTATAGGTAATATAACAAATCCATCAGTTTCAGCAACCTGCCCACCTATGATAACTAATTCAGGATTGAAAATGTTTATTAGTCCCGAAATATATCTGCCTAATTTATTCCCTACTTCCTCAACAATCTCAATACAAAGCGTATCTTCCATGTTAGTGGCTTTGATGATATCTGTTAAAGTGAGTTTGTTTAAATCTTTAACCATATTAGTCAAAATGGTGCTTTCGCCATTTGCAATACGCTCTAATACCATTCTATGAATTGCAAGACCCGATGCTTCAGTCTCCAAACAGCCTTTTTTACCACAATGGCAAAGTAACTCGTTTTCGAAAACGGGGAAGTGCCCAAATTCGCCTGAAAATCCCGATTTTCCGTAGTATGGTTTACCGTCAATGATTATGCCTATTCCAATTCCCCAAGAGATGTTTATAAAAATAACATTCTGCTCACCTTCAACAACACCTTTCATATATTCGCCAAAAGCCATTGCTCGAGTGTCGTTATCTATGCCTACATTATATTTCAATCTTTTTGAAAGAGTTTCACTTACAGGTCTTTCACTGAAATAAAAACTACTATAGCTATAGCCCGATTCTGGATTAACCCTTCCAGAGATATTCAAATTTATATTGAATATCTTTTGTTTCCGTTCACCAGTTCTATCAATAAAGCTTTGTATATGATCACATAACTGATCAAATGATTCAGTTGTGTTTTCATATGTATATGATATTCCAAGTTGATTTTCTACAATATTTCCAGTGAAATCCATCAAAGCAATATGCAGGTGATGTCGTGTCATGTCCACACCAACAAAATATGCTGACGTAGGGTTTAACCCATATACAATTGGATGTCTGCCTCCAGGGGTATGCACTTTTCCAAATTCTGTAATCAGTCCTTGATCTATTAACTCAGTAATAAATTTGGTAATAGTAGGAACGCTCAAATCCAATACTTTAGAAAGCTCTGAGATTGTGTCGTTGCCTGTCGAGATGAAATGAGTTATAATATCTTTCTTAATCTGAATGTTCTTCGGACTTTTATCACTTTTGAAGAAAAGATTTTTTACCATGATATACTGTTTTATAGAATAACAAAAAAAATTATCCTAGATATGTAAATTTATTCACAAGAATGACAAAATTACAAAAATAATTGATTAACTAAAGATATAATACATCAAACCTTAGGCAAACTTAAATAAAGAATATACTCCACTTTACAAATGCTTTAGAAAACCCACCATATTGTATGCTATAACAGAATCAATTAGCCGATATTCTCATATTTTCTAATTTTAATCAATTATTCCAATGCTTTCAAAAACTAAATCATATTACTGTGCGTTGTTTAATTAACAGTTACTAAAGCATTATAATTCTTTATGCCTTTTATGGAATAAACTGTTGCACTTATTGCAATTTTAAATATAAACTTAAAAAAAAAGATATGAAAACAGTTATTGGAATTATTCTTATTATAGGTGCCTTGATCTTAGCATACCTTGGTATAACAGGATTACAGGAAAGTACATCAGCAGTTAATATACTTGGTATCGAGTTAAGGGCAGAAGATAGTGGTGCTAAGCAGGTTGCTATCATTGAGTTGGTTGGTGCAGTTGTTGCTTTCATTGGAGGTGTATATTTATTAAGTGCAAAGAAAAGGTAAAACATTTCCAAAATAGTTTACGATACACTCTATGGCTAGAAAGAAAAATTGAGAAGTAGAGTCGTTTTATTATAATGTAATACTATAAGAAAATCTTAATACCAGAGTGATATTACAAAGTTTGAAATTTAAAGCCTTGTAGCTTAAAAGATTTTATTTACTTTTGTATATCTACTTTATCTTAAAAAAAACATACAACTATGAGAAAAATATCATGCCTGTTAACCTTGTTTGTTAGTATTAGTTTATTTGCTAGTGAAAGAGTTGCTATTTGGCCAAAAGACAAAATGCCACATAGGCAGGAGCATCAAATTGCAGCTATGATAGATGAGGCTGAAACGAATGATTTTAATGCAGACAAGAATCGGATAGCTTACTTGGAATGGTATGATGCACCCTCTAAAGAGGTTCGTAATGAAGGATGTATGATTCTCATTTCAGGTGGAGGTTATGACGGCTGTGTTGATGTAGGTCTCATTAAACTATGGAATGAAACATTTACTCAATTAGGATTTCAATGTGTAAACTTAGTGTATAGGACACCTAGACCTGTAGGGCTTCCTATTTATCAAACTGCTTGGGAAGATGGACAACGCGCCGTACGTAAAGTGCGAAGTGAAGCTAAAAAACGTGGATTTGATTCAGAAAAAATAGGAGTTATATCCATGTCGGCAGGTTCGCACTTAGCTTTATTGCTAGCTACTAGTTCGCAAACATCAGCATATGAAAAAGTGGACGAGATAGATGAACTGCCTTGCAACATTAATTGGGCAATTGTTAACGCTCCAGCCTATGGTACTACCGATGCAGAAGAAGGATTGCCTGCCAGCCGACAAGGATATGGAACGGATGTGCATTTGAGTAATGTTTTTAAATTTGATGAACGTACCTGTCCGATGAGCCTTCATCACGGAGGAACTGATATTTATGCTCCACAGACTTCTACTTTAGTATATCGCCAACTCAGACGAATGAATATTCCTGCAGAATTACATCTATATGCAGATAAGGGACATGGTGCATTCGGACTAGAAAGAGGAGTTGAATTTATGCGCCAAATGGGATATATGGGTAATTTAGCAGAGGAAGAAGAATTGATGAAACGATATGATTCCGATGATGGTCGTGCCGATTATTTTAAAATGAATATTTGGCCAGAGGGAAAAACACCAGATATTCAACCTAACCAGTGCACACCTTATTTAGAATGGCAT
>LFRM01089819.1_pt1 | contig 14032 bp, 12 predicted proteins | sample 618341 | NCBI WGS metagenome assembly LFRM01 (sample SAMN03654438, study PRJNA283298) | anaerobic digester metagenome | isolation source: pool of bioreactors CSTR01a, CSTR02a, and CSTR03a thermophilic anaerobic... | place: Denmark: Kgs. Lyngby | collected 2014-05-21 | reverse complement strand
TGATGGGGATAAAACTCTGCTGAACTGGTGTTTGTATGAGTATGCAAATATTTTATACGAGAAGATAGAAGAAAGTCCCAGGTTGGCAAACTATAGGAAAAACCACAGCGCAAATGAGATTGAGGCATTCTGCGTATATTTTTCGAAACGTCTTAGAAAGAGTTTAAATGATGCACAGACAGGTTACACGGAGGGTGTCATAATTGATGCGAGGTATGTGTATGAGTTCTATCCGAAGAACACATACCGGCAGACACAAAGGCTTCTGGAAGTGGCATTGTCTGCTTGGAATGAACACGCTCTCATTTGCTCAAATTGTCCCAATCAATGTTTGATTCACAGATATGAAATTACAGATATGTTTGACAATTTGGAAACCCACGGATGGCCGACCTGAAGGTGCATTAAAACAAGGAAGGTTTGATTATGGACTATAAGCGCATCCTTATTAAACAAATAGAAGATCTGATACTCGAAAATGAGTCTTTGAATCGCGAAAACAGTAAACTTCGTGCAGATAACCGAGCCTTGCGCGCAAAAATTAACCTTCTTGAAGACTCTATTGAAGCAAAAATAGCGGCGGCTGTCGAACACATGATTGCACCACTGCGTTTGCAAATCTCGGAACTCGAATCTGATATAGTGAGTAAAGACGCTGAGATATTACGGCTCAAAGCCATAATCAACAAAGATTCATCGAACTCGTCCAAGCCACCCAGCAGTGATGGATTCAAGGAAATACCCAACAACCGAGAAAAGAGCGATAAAAAGCGCGGTGGTCAAGTCGGTCATAAGGGATACTCTCTTAAAGTCCCGAAGAATCTTGATCAATTGGTCCAAGAGGGTAAGGCCAGCAGAAAATTAATAGATTATTCAGATGGCGCAAAAGAGTATGTGTCAAAGTGGGTAGTCGATATAGATATAAAGACTGAACTGCCACTGGAACTGCAGCCTGAAGTAATCTACGGTAGTGGCATAAAAGCACTTACAGTTCTATTTGAGCAAGAAGGCATTGTTGCTATAAAACGTCTGTCTGACCTTTTCTCTATGGCCACAGACGGTCTGATAAACCTCCCCAAAGGGGCAATAGAATCATTCATCGCCCAGTTTGCACAGAGTCTTGATACCGATATTGAAACAATAAAAGAAACACTTCTTAATGGTCTGGTCATCAACGTCGATGACATTCCCATGCGATATGCTGAAAAATATGAGTATAAAGAAGACGGCGAAGCTGTTTTGATGACTGCAGAAGATACGACTTTTAAAGTCAATATCCGAACGTATTCAAACGAAAAAAATACTTATTACACCGTGAACCCAGGAAAGGGCAATGATGGTATTATAAGGGATGGATTGCTACCACGCTTTTCATCGGGAATTTTAGGGCATGATCATCATTAAGAAGATGGGGCACCTTTTTCTCATGGTCTGTAAAATTCCTAGGTATATAGGAAGGTATGCAAGGGAATTCATATACAAAGATAGTTGCCTGACAAAGGAGACGCACTGACTTCGGTAGCCTTTGCTTTCCGTATCACGCTGGATTCCCCATTCTTCCAGGAGGGTTCTGCTAATTACAGTCTCCTCTAGCTTGTGATATATGCAGTACTCATCAAACTTTTTTAGAATATAAGCCTCGAATTCATACATAAATCCCAGGAAGCGTTTTTCTGAAATAAGTCCTTCTATATACGGAGCCAGACAGCTTTCATAGTGATATGTCCTATACATGAGAAGTACCTCCATTCATGGAGAGCTCCGTTTCTGACAGGGAAAGCGGACATAAGCGCATTCGCTCTTCATCCAGGGACAGATACTCATATATAGTGCTATCATTCCTATGCCCTAGGGATTCTGAAATGACAGATATTTTTTTACCACGTCGGAGCATGGCTGTGGAAAATGTACGCCTGGTCACATGAAATCCAGAGCCAGGGATATTTCTTTCTGGCAGTGCTGATTTCAGCGCCAAACCGCAGACCGACCGTGTGATTCTGTCATAAGGTGCTTTGTGATTGATAAAAATATACGGACTTTTGCTTTCAGGCCTTCCCTCGGTAAGATACCGATAGACCGCATTCCCTGCCTCCAAAGGTATTGGCAGCACAAGCTCCACCTTTGTTTTAATCTGCATGACCCTCAATGTGGAATCCTCCCAGCTAATATCTTCAAAGCGTAAATTTACGATGTCTGAACCACGCAGTCCCATCCTCAGTCCGAGCAATAGCATTGCAGTTTTTCGTAGTACTAGGGCAGTTGTATCATTATCCTTGAAACTGCGTATCCCCTGGACTTCTTCATCTGTCAAAGCCACCACAACGTGTTCCTTTGGGGCAGAATAACAGGGAAGTGCGCCATGAAGCATGATTGGTGGTATTATTCGCCTGTCTGCCAGAAAGAACAGAAAGTTCCTGATCCTGACGTTGTAAGCGTTTTTCCCTTCTACGGTCAGATGTGGATCTAACAGGTTGAATTCCTTTAAAAGCCCTGGAGTAAGCTCTGTGAAGGACGTGAGACCTTTATTACTAAGGAAAATGCAAAAACGAGTATTAGCAGACCGGTACATACAAATTGTGGATGCCGCCTTTCCTTCTCGTTTCTTTTGGTCTAGAAACTCACAAAAGAGTGGTTTGCACCATTCGGGAATAGTGTCGAAAGCCAGAGGATTGTAGGTAAAACTATGCTGTGGAGTAATGTCGCCTTCCTGTGTTAACTGTTCAAAAAGTTTTAATACTCTTCTGGGTACCTTCCAGTTAGCGCCAAAAAGGTGGCTGACATTCTGAAACCAGATATCCGCAATCTCAGGATGGTACCCAAGATCATACATATCAAGAAACAGGAACAACAGGGTCAGCGTGCAATCACAGCTATTTTGCATGGTATTGGCATATCCATAGTTGATGATAACATTCTTGAAATCCTGCGCTGCATACCAGAATTCTGAAGCTGGAAATTCAAGACTTACTTCTTTTAATTTCTTAATATTTTCGATATCTTCCTGAGTAAAGTCAGAAAGGGACAAGAACCTTTTTAAACCTCATAGGATCTAATAATAGCGAAAAACCGATTGTGCACTTTCCTTGGCGGTACAGATAAAATAATAATGAACGTATAGAAGCTTCATACATTCCCTGCACATTAGGTGTCTGATGCCAATCAGCTTTATGAAACTCTATAATCAACTCATACGTGATACTGGAGACTTCCTTTACGCCATTCTTCTGCAGAAACATAAAAAAACGTGCACATCTTCCTTTAATATTCGGCAGATGCCCTTTTGAATAAGTTCCCTGGCAGTCTTCAAGAAAGTCTGTGATGATTTCTTGGAATGGCTTCAGCAAGCGCTGATATACTGGTCTCGTGCCAATACGGTGTTCCTCCTTGATTTCTCTGGTTTCATAGATATCGTTGAGCTTTTTAAGATATGCAGGTACATATTTGTTTCGCCTATCATTCCAATCATCCACCATGCCTAGAGCCCATGCAAAAGCCTTCTCAGATGAATAGGATTTATTCTCTTTGACAAGAAACTCCCTAAGTTCCCGGTAAAAGACCTTGTATCCGGAAATAGTTCCTTCACTATAATTCTCTGTCTTGAGATAATCCATTACCTTTTGTACATTTGAATCATAAAGATCCATGTAAATCACCTTCCTATGTTTAGTGATTCCATTATGACCTTTTATGATATTTTTTATCCTCAGCTTTTTTGATGATAACTTGGATTTTAAGCGGTTTCGATCAAAAGCTGAGGATAATAAAAAGATGGGGATAACGCGAGTTATCTTCATATAAGGATAAGTAGCAGAGAGACTGCTGCGCATATTTAAAAGAAAACAGCGTCAGGTCATGTCTTTCAGAAGCTTTAAGAGCCTAGAATATCTTTGCAACAGTTTGACAATGCTGGCACGCTTACAAAATGATAATGCAATTCTGTATGAGAGTGTCTCACACATATTTGGTTAATTATGTTGCACGAATCTAATTCATCACATTATTTTCACTATGATGGCTCTATTTTGTTTGCTTTTTCGCTAGACCCCCCTGTGAACTGTAACTGAATCCCCAGCTGTAAATAGTAAGATATGAATAAAAAACAGCATACCAAGGCAATGAGATAAAATCTCTATGCCTTGGTATGACTTTCTTACGATAGTGTGAAATTATATAATTTTCTCTTTGAGAACCTCAATACAAAGCTTTACCATTTCTTCTCCTAATTCAGGTGAAGAATCTACAGCTTCCTTAATAAACCATTCATCACTCTCATTTAAGCGGTCCAGTTGTACTGTTTCAGGGTAAAGTGCGCTGAGTATGGAGCATTCATATTTACCTGCATGATCATAGCCCGTAGCATTCTGTACTTCTTTGCTAATAGCGGGTAATACGGTAATCCAATCCCAAGGGTTGTCATTGCCATCCAAGGATTCATAGAATTCCTGGTTAGTATTAGCTCCCCACCATCCAATACCGCGCTTTTCTTCCAGATACTCAAAAGTAAGCTTCTTAGCAGCCTTCATGCAGCTTAAGGTCATAGGAAGCAGGTTTTCCTGCTCGTATTGGTGCTGTATGAGGATATAAATGTTTTGCCATCCACCATACAAAAAGGACTTTAGAATATAATACATGTTCTGTTCAAATACATCAACATCTACATGTACTGTACCCTTTTCAGGCCCGGCTACTGCCCAGCTGGAAGGTCCATACCATACTGGAGGAGCAATCACCATTTCTACTTCCTTTTCCAGTCTTTCCAAAANNACTGGTATTACAAGAGGAGTTTTATTGGCTTTCGCTTTCTCTATTTCCCTTGGAAATATATATTCCAGTCTCATTACTAATCCTTCTCTCTATTAAAAATCTAGTTCGTGGATCTTACCAATGGGATTACATAGACTTTCATAACCGTCTTCTGTTACAACGATGCCTTTTTCCCAACGTAATCCAAAAGAGCTACCGGAAACGAAGGTGTCTACCTGGAAGGTCATGTTAGGAGCCAAATTGTAAGGAGAAGATGTCTCCATCCATGGAGCTTCTACTTCGATCATGCCTGTGCCGTGACAAGGTCCATATACAAAGTTATCTTTATAGCCTCTAGCTACAAATAGATCATAATAGCCCTTTGCAATATTCTTTGCAGGTACACCGGCTTTAATTTGTTTTTCTGTCCATCGATGTGCTTCCAGACCAAACTCTACTAATTCTCGTTTTTCATCTGTTAATTTACCTACACATACAGGAATACCAATACTAGGTGAATAGCCATCTATTTTAGCAGATAGGTTAAGCTGAACTAAATCGCCTTTTTCAATGGTTCTATAGGAGGATCTTGAAATAGCATGTCGTGTTGAAGCTTCGCTGAATACATACATTGGAAGTCCTTCGTATTCTGCTCCATTTTCATAAATAACCTTTTGTGCAATTCCTACCATTGATAATTCGGTAACTCCAGGTCTAAGGTTTTTAAGAACTTCGTCAATTGCCAATTCTACAATTCTGAAACCTTCGCGCAAACAAGCTATTTCGTTTTCAGACTTGATACTTCTTAAGTTAACCATAATATCCTTTACTTCAATAATCTCAGCATTAGGATATTCTTCTCTTAAGCTTTCCATCATAACTACATTAGTGTCTAGGAAGCTTCCAATTCCGATCCGGATGTTGTCACCAGTAACTCCCATATCTCTGAAAACATCTCTAAATGTATTAGGCTTAAATTCTGGATATGCAGGATCTGCTGATTCACGGTAAGCAAGGAGTGGGTAGATTTTGTCAATTTTAGCAACGTCAGATGCAAAAATTATACACTCGGGACCTACAAGAAGTGAGGCTTTACCATTAGGTGTAATTGCTACGCCTGTTCTTTCAAATACAGGCCAAAATCCACTGAAATAACGTGCATTTGCATAGTCCGCTTCGTTGGAGTTTACAAGAAAAACATCCAATTCTTTTTCAGCTACCAGTTTTGCTGCCCTCTTTATCCTGTCTTGATACTCATAATCGGGTATTCTAATTCTACTCATGTGTTAATTCCTCCTATTTTTTCTTTTTATTATTAAAAAGGTTTATGAACATATTTTGTTTCCTACAAACACTTGAAATTACTTAGCATTCACAGCTTCAATTTTATCTTTCATTTTCTGTGATTGTTCTGGGTTTAGTAAACCTATTTGTACATTGAATTCTACTTTTTCACCGGCTGGTAAAATTTCTACATTACCTAATTCTTTTTCTTCTAGATAACCCCTGTGTCCAGCAGTAGCAGGTAAATCTATACCTATCGCATCCTCGTCTTTGGTTCGAGCTATCCAACGGACTCCGTATTTAAGCTGAGAAGGTCGGTGAGAAACATAGCTGGAATATCCATCGGGATGTAGCTGCATGGTATGTGCATCGCCATTTTCATCTTCATTATATTCAATAATGAAAACTAATTCTGGATCATATGCCTGAGCCGGATCGATAATATGATGAAGCTCGGGATTTTTCTTCAACTCATTTGCGTACCCAATCAACTCAGCATACTTGGAATCTGAACCCATGTCGTCAGGAAAGTCAGCATGAATTTTAACCTTATCTGGTGTATAATCAGCTGTGTAAACGATTTTGCTGTTGTTTACTGGCAGGAAATTGATATGCATGAGATACATAAGTTCCATATCGGTATTTTTTAGATTTTCGATACTCATAGAAACGTCTAATAGAGAGGAGTTTTCATACACCTTAATTTTCGGAACTGCTATATAATTGCATACAAAACCAACTACATGATGAAAGCTTCCACTAAGTATTATGTATTTTCCATTTTCATCTTCCCCTACTTGCAACCAGGCTTTTTGATATCCGGCATTGGGAAGCTCGCCATGTTGGGGATGGGTGTCTCTTTCAGTGGGATTTCCCATAGCGGTTGCACCACAATGCAATAAGAATGCACCATAGGTTTCGCCAAAACTTACATTGGGAACAGGCTCGTCGAACATGGATTTCATGGTCAGATTTTTACCTAGAAAACTGCAATCCCAGATCTGCTGGCCCTGATAAGGTAATGTTACAATGTACCCCAAATTATTTTCGATTCGGAGTGCATGAACACCGGTATCGAATAGGTATGCAAAAGCCTTCAGATTGCCGTTTTGTGCAATCAATTTTTCCCGCTCTGAAAAAAAGCTTTTGTCAAGGTTTACGGTAATATTACTCATTACTGCTCTCACCTCTCGATAATATTTTTTGCTTTTGTAAAAACGTTATTATAATTATTATAGTTTCTACCTCATTCAAAGTCAAGCCTTTTTGAGGCATCTCCGAACTATTGGTAAAATTGATCAATCTTAATGTGCAAACTGCTCAATAAAAACGTGAAATGCTATTATATACTTATAAAGATCCTCGCAACACAATTTCCGATGGTAGAATACGAAGCCTTTCCACGCTTTTATCTTTCATAATATCAACCAATATTTCAGCTCCTGCAAAGCCCATATCATATAGAGGTAACTCCACAGCTGTCATTCCAGGGTGGCATACATTATGGAAGGCTGATGTGCCTAAGGACGCCACCAGAAGATCACCTGGAACCTTTACTCCCAATTCAGCTGCTACCTTTAAAGTGATGTAACCGAATCGTGGGCTTCCTGCTAATATTCCTTGTGGTGGTTTAGGCTTAGTTAAAAGACCTTTCACCATTTCATAAATTTCTTCATCCTGAAAATGTCCAAGCCATAAACCGCAATTTTCTTGTTGGTTTATTTCCAGTGCATCTTGAAAAGCCTGCAGTCTGGGGTCGGTTCGCTGGGTCCATTGAGGTCCCACATAAGCCATTTTGCTTGCGCCTTTAGCCTTGAACAAGGCTGTCAGTTTCGGAAGATGAGCTAAGTGATCAGTAGCTACTTCGTGGGCACCTCTATCTGAGGCATGGGAATCGATAACGACATAAGGAATTTCCTTGGCTTCCAATCTTTCACGAATGGAATCTTCCAAGTCAGCAAAAGCAAAAATAAAGCCATCAAGCCTGCTTGTATTGTAATAGCTCATTATTTCAGACTGAAAAAGATCTTCCTGGATATCAAAAAGTAAAGTTATGGAATAATTGAATTGGGTCAAGCCATTTTTAATTCCTTCTAGGGTTTTCATGAAATTATAATTGGTGACACTGCGGTCTGTAATTACACCTACTGACATAGAACGATTGAGCTTCATTCCTCTAGCAATATGGCTGGGATAATAGTTTAGTTTTTTTACGGCATCCCAAACTGCCTGCTTGGTTTCAGGCCGGATTTTTACATGCTCAACATTATTCAATACATATGAAACCGTCGCCTGTGAAACACCGGCTTCTTTAGCGACATCTTTGCTGGAAACCCTGTTTTTCTTTTGCATTTAATTCACCTTACCCAAATCCTCATAGCAAGTTAATATTATCCTGTTTCCAATATAGTGTCAAGATTTTGAAAAAGAAAAGGATATTCATAATGGCTTTGGATAAAATAGTAGTATCTAAAAGTCTTAAAGAAAGGAGCATTTTTATGCCAAATGATAAGAAAGATAAAAAGGATAAGAAAAAGAAAGCAGAGTATAATACACAACCAGCTTTCCACAACGACCAATTAGGTGAGAATGCAACTGAGCATTTTTTCGGTCAGTATGATAATAAACAGACTAACAAAAGGAAGGGCTAGTTAGGTCTTATATAGTAAGGTATGCTAAGGGGATATGTCGTTTGACATATCCCCTGTTGTCTTGCTCTTAGATACGGAAGTTACTCCAATTAGGTTAAATCCCTTTACTTCTCTGATACTTGTATAGCTGATCCTTTGTTTCATCACTAAATACTTCTATAAAGATTTTTGCTGTATGGATTGCATCATCCAGCGCTCTATGAAGCCTTCCTTCCACTTCAATATTTAAAGCCTTTAGTGCATTTTTCAAACCTACAGCTTGGTTTTTCGGAAGGCCTAGAACTCGTGTACAGCGGCTTTGTATGTCAAAGTACTTTCCGATCCATTCATAAGGAAGCTTATGATAAATACAATTTTTCTGAAGAATCTCTACGTCATTGGTACTCCATGTACATAGGAGAAAATCCTCCCCACAAAATTCTCGAAAGTCAGTTATCACATCTGTAAAGCTTTCCCCATCCTCCAGATCCTTTGGTTTAATACCGGTTTTTCGAATAACAATGGGGCTTAGTCTGCGGTATATAATAGGCCTAACTAGACGAGTGAATGTTTCTGTAATCTCTAAATCTTCATTAACCTTGGCAGCACCGATTTCTATGACCTCAAATGGGCTTATGGGGTTGGGACGGAACCGACTGTTGGGATTATATAGTTTTGGTTGAGGTTGACTGAATTCTGTATCATATACGATATAGTCCATTATTACTCCTTTTTCTCCTATCAAAAATAACACCAGTTATTATTAACATTAAATTTATTAAACTAAGTCATGCCAGTCTATTCCGGCTAACTTGTCTTTCTTCTACACCTTTTCAATCGCTTCATCACATTATTTTCACCTAGTCCGAAATGATCATGGAGCTTTTTATATTCTTGATACAACAAATTATAGCTTTCTGTATTTTGAGGAATTGGTTTGTATATCAAATCCTTCAAACTTGTCATCTTCATGGCAGCATCCTGGATATTCTCATACCCTCCAGCAGAAGCTCCGGCTGCCACTGCCCCTAACATAGCAGAACCTAAGGCAGATGTTTGGGAAGAAGCAGAAATCCGAATCTCTCTATTGGTAACATCTGCATATATTTGCATCAGCATTTGGTTTTTTTCGGCAATACCGCCTGCTGCATAAAGCTCTTGGATGCTTATATCATTTTCTTCAAAGGTATCGATTATCATTCGTGTACCAAATGCAGTAGCCTCTATCAATGCACGATAGATTTCTTCAGGCTTGGTGCGAAGGGTACACCCGATAAGAAGCCCGGTCAAGTCTCCATCAACCAATATGGAGCGATTTCCATTCCACCAATCCAGAGCAATTAATCCACTCTCGCCAGGAAACAGTTGATCAGCCTTTTCTGTCAAAAGAACATGGAGATTGATTCCTCTTTCTTTGGCTTCTTGATGATACTCGAATGGAACACAATTATCCACAAACCATTCAAAATGATCACCAACACAGGCCTGACCAGCTTCATAGCCATAGTAACCAGGTATCATTCCATCCTCTACTACGCCTCCTACGCCTGGTACCCATTTTTCTTCCTTATCCAGCACCATATGGCAAGTAGATGTTCCCATTACCATAAGCATTTTCCCTTCCTCGGTTATGCCTACTGCAGGTACAGCTGCATGTGCATCAATAATTGCAACAGCTACGGGAGTACCTGGATTCAAGCCTAAACGCTTAGCTGCTGAATCTGTCAACTCACCTGCCCTACCTCCGATGGGATAAATATTTGTACTTAGCTTTTCTTCTACCAAGTTTTCAAGTCTGGGATCCAGTGCCTTAAAAAACTCCTTGGAAGGATAAGCTTCCTGTTTATGCCACAATCCTTTATAACCGGCACTGCAGCTACTTCTTTTTTCCTCACCTGTCATTTGAAGAACTAGCCAATCTCCAGCTTCAATAAAGAGGTCCGCTCTATTATATATATCGGGTGCCTCGTTGATAATCTGCCAAACTTTAGGTATCAACCATTCAGATGAGATTTTACCCCCATAGCGCTTCAGGAACTTTTCTCCCCTTAACTCAGCAATTTCATTTAACTGATTCGCTTCGTCCTGAGCTGCATGATGCTTCCATAGTTTAACATAAGCATGAGGTTGAGAACTATATTCTTTCATAAAGCAAAGTGGTGTCCCATCATCATCGATGGGTAGAATGGTGCAAGCGGTAAAATCAACTCCGATACCGATAACATCCTTGGGGTCTATAGAAGCTTGCTTCACAACTGAAGGGACTATCTCCTGAAGGACATCAAGGTAGTCCTGAGGATGCTGTAAAGCCCAGTCGACTTCCAGTTTGGTTCCGTCTGGAAGATTCTCACCCATTACTCCATGAGGGTATTCCATTACAGCCGTAGCAATTTCTTTGCCTGTTTCCACTTCCACAAGCAGGGCGCGACCTGATAGGCTTCCAAAATCCAAACCTATAGAATATTTACTCATCATTCTACCCCTCTCATAAGTTAAACATTATATTATTTATCATATACTTGCTTATTTAAAAGTTCACTTTCTATTCTATCGGTATACAGAGTACATTTCAAGCAGTTATGAGATAAAAATTGTGACAAAAAAAACTTAGGTTTGCACCTAAGTTATGTTTTAATATGAGATCTGAGATACCGTCGTTCCAATTTTGACACCTATCTCTCGATAGGTGGGTATCCTCAGAATATCTTCTACTGTCCCCTGCCGTAATTGGACTTACTATGGGCCTAGTATACAATACCCGTATTGGATTCCCTGATGCAATACGTAGGTTCAAAATAGAAACCATTCGTATATCCCAGAACATTTTTTTCTTTACATGTTTATTATACTATATTTATGTCTAGCGTCAATGGCAATTTGTAACAAAACATATGTTTTGGCCTACTCTATCGCTTTGGAGTGGATATTTCAACCCTAATCTTTCTTCCATTTAGCTTCTTGTTAACGCAGCCTTTAATTAAAGTCTTTACTTTGTTATCCCTTAGATCAATAAAAGAAAACTTGTCATACACATCTACAGTACCTATGTGTTCCTTATCAATTTTTACAATGTCTTGTAAAAACTTAAGAAGAATCCTAGGATTCACTTTGTCCTTTTTTCCAACAGAAAGAAACATCCTAGTGAATCCTGTACCTGTTCCTATGTTGTTTTCCATATAATCAAAGCTAAGTTTTTTCTGGTAAAGGATATGCATTAACGCAGCTGCCACATCTACCAAACTATATTCTTCGTCTAATTCTGTTACCAAAGGTACAAAACGCTTAAATTTTTCTTTTTCCAGCGTCCCCTTCACATCATTCAACAAACTCCTGTACTTGGCTTGAAAGATATCATCAACTGTAGGAATTTCCTTACGTTGAATTTTCGCACCAGTCATCCGTTCAATCTGTTTTAAATTGACATATTCCCGTGCTGTAACAAGAGAATAGGCCGACCCCTCCTTATTAGCCCTTCCAGTACGTCCAATGCGATGAATATAGGACTCAATATCCTGAGGGAAATCATAGTTTATAACATGAGAAATGTTCTCCACGTCGATACCTCGGGAAGCAACATCGGTTGCAGCTAAAAACTCCAGGTTTCCTTCTTTAAATTTTCTCAGAGTGTTCATTCTCTGGTTCTGGTTCATATCACCATGCATTCCCTCTACATGATATCCTCTGGTCTGCATGGCTTCAGCAAGCTCATCCACACCTTTCTTTGTTTTACAAAATATGATAGCAGAAGTAGGCTCCTCAACATCCAATATACGGCATAAGGATTCAAAGCGGTTCATTTGCTTGATTTCATAATAATATTGACTGATATTTGGAACCATCATGGATTTCTTTTGTACGGTGATCTGAGCCATATTCGGTTTCATGAACCTTTTTGCAAGCTTTCTAATGCCCTCTGGCATGGTAGCTGAAAAAAGAATAGTCTGTTTGTTTGGACTGGTATCCTTCAGTATTGCCTCTATATCTTCAATAAATCCCATATCCAGCATTTCATCTGCCTCATCCAATACAGCGAAACGTATATTGGAAAAGTCCACAATCTTTCTGCGCATTAAGTCAAGTGTACGTCCAGGGGTGCCTACAACTATATCTATCCCTTTGCGTAAAGAGCTTATTTGTCTTTCAATAGGTTGGCCACCATAAACTGGCAGTACCTTCACGTTGCAATATTTTGCTATTCTGACTAGCTCATCATTAACTTGTATTGCCAATTCTCTAGTAGGTGTTAATATAAGGCAATCAATGCCTTTTTTATTTTCACGTTCCATACTGAGAATAGGTGCGCCGAAAGCCAGTGTTTTACCTGTGCCTGTTTGAGCCTGACCAATCAAGTCCTTGCCTTCCAACAATGTCGGTATGGCATCCTGTTGTATTTTTGATGGCTCCTCAAATCCCATGTCTTCTATAGCCCTTAGTACCTTGCTGCTTAGCTCCAGTTGTTCAAAGCTCTTATTTTCCATATAATACCTCTTTTTCTTTTTCCTTATGTCCTTTATGAATTTGTATGTAAGTATTTTTAATAAACTTATAAACCTTATTATCACTTTTAACTTTTTTCAGTAAAATAATACATACCATAAAAAAACAGAAAACGCAGCGAGTGAATCAGGTTGATTCCTCTGCCTGCGTTTCTTAATACTATCCTATGTCAATTAGCTTAAAATGTCAATTAAAAATCTTTTATTCTATTATCTCTATAATAAAATTTCTTCTATCCTATCCAACTCTTCGCTGGTGAACTCTAGATTATTAAGCGCAGCTACATTATCCTCTATTTGAGAAACCTTGCTAGCACCTACAAGGACAGAAGTAACACGATTACCCCTTAGAATCCAGGCAATAGCCATTTGGGCTAGAGTCTGTCCTCTTTCCTGAGCCAGCTCATTAAGTTTCCTTATCTTATGCAGCTTTTGTTCCGTAATGTCCTTCGTTTTAAGAAATCCATGTGCCTTTGCAGCCCTTGAATCCTCTGGTATCCCTTTTAGATATTTATCACTCAGCAAACCTTGTGCTAGGGGTGAGAACACTATAGAGCCTACACCTTCCTCTTCCAAGACGTCCTGAAGCCCATCCTCGATCCAACGATTCAGCATGGAATATGAGGGTTGATGGATTAGACAAGGCGTACCCAGCTGCCTTAATATATGAATAGCTTCTCTAGCTTGATCAGCTTTGTAGTTGGAAATCCCGACATATAATGCCTTTCCCTGTCTAACCGCACTATCCAATGCTCCCATAGTCTCCTCCAATGGAGTATCCGGATCCGGGCGGTGGTGATAAAAGATATCAACATACTCTAAGCCCATACGTTTCAAACTCTGGTCTAGACTGGAAAGCATATATTTTCTAGAACCCCA